>Ga0192263_1084_pt1 | contig 25187 bp, 22 predicted proteins | sample Koala_Koa23_I3_FD_131257 | JGI IMG/M metagenome (GOLD analysis project Ga0192263, IMG submission 131257) | Enriched cells from koala feces incubated with labeled cellulose particles, San Francisco Zoo, California, United States - Koala_Koa2-3_I3 ... | reverse complement strand
GTCTTCGCCCGTATCATATCTTTTGCGGGTTTCAGGAAGGAGTACCCTATGGATATTAATTATTTTAATGAATTTACCACCCTGGCAAATACCGGCAGCTTCTCTGAGACAGCTTCAAAGCTGAATCTCACACAGTCCGCCCTTTCCAAGCACATCAAAAGCATGGAAAAGGAGCTCGGCGAGACCCTGATCATCCGCACCACCAAAAAATTCCAGATCACAGAATATGGACAGCTCTTCCTGCGGGACGCGCGCCAGATCGCCGCCGTACAGCAGCACTATACCGATATACTGGAGGATATCAGACGCAACCGCTCCGGTCATCTGCGGATCGGATCCATCTCCATGATGCCGCACTACAACCTCACATCTCTTTTTACAAATTACCAGGAGCAATATCCGGCTGTCCACCTGGAGATTTCCACCGGCCGTGAGGGCGAGCTGACCGAAGCCCTCCTGCGAGACTGCTGTGAATTGGCGTTCATGCGATTCTGTGATCTGCCGGAATCCCAGGTAGAGCAGACCCCTCTGGTAGATGACTATTCCTGTATCGTCCTCTCCAGAAAACACCCTCTGGCCGAAAGGAAAACCGTCTCCCTTAATCAGCTGAAAAATGAACAGTTTATTCTGTTAGGCGGCTCCCGCGGACCATCCGGCGCGCAGGAGCGGCTTTTCAACGATTCCGGGTTCTCCCCCACAAATACGATGTTCCTTTCAAACTATACAAATATCCTGGATCTGATCCGCTACAATATCGGAATCACTGTAATGACATACTATACCGCACAGTTTCTGGCAGGTGAGACCATGGCGATCCTTCCCCTGGAGCCGCGCTATCCCATCGAGCTCTCTTTGTATTACCTGAAAAAGCACGCGCTCTCTCCTGCGGCAACAGCCTTCATCTCTTATGTCCGGGAGCATCGCGATACTCTTTTTCAGCACGAGAATGACGGTCTCGCCACAAGCTTATAAAAGCGTTATCCCAGCTGCAGCCCGCCCGACAATTCCAGGATCTCCCCGGTAATAAAGCTGCTCTCCTCACTCGCGAAAAAGCAGATTGCGCCGGCCAGATCCTCCGGCGAGCCAATTCTGCCAAGCGGAATTTTATCAAGGATCTCTTCCGGCTTCGGCGCTCCCTCATCCATGTGGCCGACGGTCCGCGGAATCGCGCCCTTGGATATGCCATTTACAGTGATCCCGTATTTAGCCAGACGCGCCGCGCTGTTCAGGATCAGTGACCGAACCGCGCCCTTTGCCACCGCATTGGAAAAGCTCTCATGTGTGCCGCCGTTACAGCCCTCAACCGTAGTCATAAAAATCACGCGCGGGGCTCTGCTTTTTTTCAGATAGGGCAGGGCGCGCTGCATCATTTTAAAGCTGCCCCCGGCCAGATTCTCAATATCCTTTGCGATCTGCGCGAAGTCCAGCGTTTCCATGTCATCCTTCACGCCGTCCGCGCCGGTATTCGTGATCACCACATCAATGGACCCATAGGTTTCGGCAATCTTCGCGTAGACGTCGTTCCCGTCCGCGGAGCCGGCCATTCCCTCTGTCGTCGCAATACAGATCCCCATGTAATCGCCCGCCGCGATCTCATCCACGAGCGCCTGCGCCTGCTCCGGCATATGCGTCATCAGAATCACATTCATTCCGGCCGCGCAGAGCGCCTTGACGGTATCCACTCCGTCCCCGCCGGATCCCCCGGCAAAAATACAGGTACGTCCTTTTAATGTCTGCATTATAATCCCTCCACTGTCTCCAACATGCCCGGATGGGCAATCGTATAGTCAATCACACGCTTCTCTCCATCGGTGCCCAGGATCGTCTCCGCCACAAATCCGGCATCACCGAAATGCATGGTCACCGGAGCCTCCTCTGTGTGCAGCGGCCATTTGGGCAGCCCCTCTACAGCGGGAACACCCGTGGCAGCAAACGCGGCCCAGTAGCGGCTGACCGCGTCAGAAAGCTGATAGTCATACTCCGTATATCCATGATTTCTTACGCCAAGTGTTCCAAACACATAGCCGATCTCACTGCCGTGCCGTGTCTCTCCTCCAAAAGGAGGCAGACCATGCGTTAACCCTTCATTCGAAGCCGCTGGCTGCTTCCGATCCAGGTAATAAGTATAAATCGGCGTCCTCCCGCTCTCGATCTGGTGCTGTGCCCACGCTTCCCCCGGTGAAAAAGAAAAGCCTCTCAGATAATCAATCCGGCCGCTCACTTGCTTCAATGCCTTTCGGCAGAACATCATAGCATCCCCGGCAACCGTACCACAGATGATGGGGATGTCCGGATAATCCCCCTCAAAAATGCTCTTCCCAGGTACCTCATTCAATGTATAACCATCGAGAAACGGCTGAAAATAACCAAACTCCTCTGTTGTACTGATTTCCTTTGCCGCCCCTGCCAGTCCGTCCGCGAGTATTTGCGCGTCCAGGGACATCAGATCCTGAAAGCTCCACCCCTGATGCGCCGCCGAGCGCTGGCAAATGCCTGTAAAATCTTCCCTGGTCCGCACCAGGTCGCCCTCGTTCAGTCCGCCGCCCGACTCCACGATCGCCCGGCTGAAAAGCCCCTTCGTGATCGGGGACGTGAGCAGCATCCGCACCGACATGCCGCCCGCAGACTGTCCAAAGATCGTCACCCGGGTCGGATCGCCTCCAAAGGACTCAATATTATCCCGCACCCATTTCAGTGCGGCGATCTGATCCAGCAGACCGACATTTCCCGAAAAGCCATTTTGATTCGTAAGCTCCGACAGCGCAAAAAAGCCGAGCGCGCCGCAGCGGTAATTAGCGGTAACCAGGATTGCGCCGAGATCATTAAAGCGGTTCCCGTCAAATTCCGGGTCACTCGCACTGCCGTTCTGGAAGCCTCCTCCAAAGATCCAGAACAGAACGGGCAGATTCTCCCCTGGCTGCTTCGCCGGTGTATACACATTCAGGTACAGGCAATCTTCAGACGTTTCAAAAGGAAACGTCTGCCCGGGATGCCTCTTCCCCTGGATGGGAGCCGATCCAAAATCCGCGCAAAACCGCTCACCTTCCCACGGATCCGGCAGCGCCGGAGGCGCGAACCGCAGGGTGCCCACCGGCGGAGCCGCAAAGGGAATGCCCCGGAACACTGTGTTGGATGGGTTTTTAGCGGATGGGACTCCCCGCACCTCCCCATATGTTGTTTTTGCTGTAAGTAAAGCCATCTTCTATCACTCCTGTTCTCTAAAGTCTGACGATGTCGACACTTTTCATCATCCAAAAGCCCTTGCATTCACCAGTGATGTGTGCTATAAAAAACTCAGGTAATCAGTCCGGCTATCGGTTGATCCAATCCGACCAATGTACGGAATCATTTTCTTTACAATATACCGAATCACAGACACCCACAGAAAGGAACATCCTATGTCAGATTCCACGGAAACCAAAAACGAAAAAAAAAGCAACAGAAAAGAAATTTCTACATAAACCTGCTGATCATTATCGCGATACTGCTCTTTATTACCTTTCGCTCAGGAAACACGACCGCCAACACCTACAAAATAACGGAAACGACATTTACCGTCATAGCTCCCGATGACACGCAGTATTCACTGAATTTCGCGGATGTCCTCCACCTGGAGCTTGTCAGCAACGCGGACTATGGCACCTGTACCCAGGGAGAAGATTCCGGCACACAGTATTATGGAACCTGGGAGAACGATGCGTGGGGTACTTATTACCTGAGCGTCTCCACATCGGTCAGCCAGTGCATCGTCATTCAGACCGCAGACACAACCATCGTCACGAATTATGAATCGAACAGCACCACCTCCGCTTTCTATAAAGAGTTACAGGCCTATGTAGACCTGTAACGATCCATCTCACCACTTCTCAAAATGTACTTTTTCTTCTTCGTACAGCTCACGTTCTTCCAGATCCTCCAGCCGCGGATATCCAAAAGCGACAAGAGAATGGGGAACGATATGTTCCGGCAGGCCGAACAGCTCTGCCTGTTTTTTTACACGATCCATCTGCGGCCAGGTCCCGAGCCACACGCTCCCAATTCCCAGATCATGCGCCGCCAGTATCATATTCTGTATGGCAATCGCACCGTCAATTACCCAGTAATCCGGCGCCGGGCGAAAAGCACGACTCAAATCGCCGCACACGAGAATCCCCATCGCGGCATTTCGAAGAGGTGCAGCCGGCCCGCCATTCGCGTCCGCCATCTGATTCAGCTTTTTCTTATCCGTTACCACGATGAAAGACCAGGGGCGCGCGTTAACGCAGCTCGGGCCACTCATACCGGCTGTAAGAATCGTATGAATGTCTTCTTCTGAGATTGTCCGCGGCGTAAATTCACGAACACTTTTTCTTGTCTTAATGCTTTTGATTGTATCCATAATGTCCTCCTTCATTGATCATTCACAGTTGCGTTTTCATACCTTTTGTATTTTACAAGCTTTCCTTTTCCATTGCAATTCAGATTTCGACCTCGGTTTATTCCAGTAGAGATATCTGGTTACATAAAACTTATGAAAAGAAATCGGGCAGCCCGCCTGACGGACTGCCCTGATATTACCGGACTCGAACAGTAAAAAGATATCATCACATCTCAAACGACGTGGGATCCACCTTGACTTCCACCTTGTCGAGATGCCAGATCTCGTCCACATACTGCTGGATGGTACGGTCTGACGTAAATTTGCCGCTGCAGGCCATGTTCATCATCGCCATCCGCGCCCAGCGGGTCGTGTCACGGTACGCTTCCTCGACCCTCCTCTGCGCTTCCGCATAGGACTTGAAGTCCGCGAGGATGAAGTAGGTGTCCGCGCGGTCCGAGCTGTTAGTGTTCAGCAGGGAATCGTAGATGTCGCGGAACAGCTCCGGGTTGTTGTGTGAGAACTCGCCGTTGATCAGCTGCATCAGCACACGGCGGATATCCTGGTCGTTGTTGAAATAATCGGTCGGATGATAGCCGCCCTCGTTCTCGAAGCGGATGACCTCATCTGCGGACAAGCCGAAGATGAACGCGTTCTCCTCGCCAACTTCGCGGACGATCTCTACGTTCGCGCCGTCCATCGTGCCGAGAGTCGGGGCGCCGTTCAGCATGAACTTCATGTTGCCGGTACCGGAAGCTTCCTTGCTGGCGGTGGAAATCTGCTCAGACACATCCGCCGCCGCAAAGATCAGCTCACCGTTCGATACGCGGTAATCCTCGATAAATACGACCTTCAGCTTTCCGTTGATGGACTTATCGTTGTTAATGATGTCCGCGACGTTGTTGATCAGCTTGATCATCAGCTTCGCGCGGCGATAGCCGGCGGCCGCCTTGGCGCCGAAAATAAAGGTCCTCGGGTAGAACGGCATCTCCGGATGGTCCTTGATCTGGTCGTACAGGTACATCACATGGAGGATGTTCAGCAGCTGGCGCTTGTATTCATGCAGACGCTTTACCTGCACATCGAAAATCGAGCGCGGATCCACCTCAATGCCATTGTGATCCTTAATATATTTCGCAAGGCGCACCTTGTTCTGATATTTGATGTTCATGAATTCCTGCTGCGCCTTCGCGTCATCCACAAAGACCTTCATCTTCTCGATCTGAGGAAGATCCGTGATCCACTCATCGCCGATGTGGTCGGTCACCCAGTCCGCGAGCAGCGGGTTCGCGTGAAGCAGGAATCTTCTCTGTGTGATACCGTTTGTCTTGTTGTTAAATTTCTCCGGCATCATCTCGTAAAAATCCTTCAGCTCCTGGTTCTTCAGGATTTCGGTGTGAAGCTCTGCCACGCCGTTGACAGAATAGCCGGCCGCGATCGCCAGATGAGCCATCTTGACCTGTCCATCATAGATGATCGCCATCTTGCGGATCTTCTCCTGATTGCCCGGATAGCGGTGCTGAATTTCATTTACAAAGCGGCGGTTGATCTCCTCCACGATCTGATAGATGCGCGGAAGCAGGCGGGAGAACAGCTCGATCGGCCATTTCTCCAGGGCCTCGGACATGATCGTATGGTTCGTGTACGCACAGGTCTTTGTCGTGACCTCCCATGCTTCCTCCCACTCCAGTCCTTCCTCGTCAAGCAGGATGCGCATCAGCTCCGCGACCGCCACAGTCGGATGGGTATCGTTGAGCTGGAACATCACCTTTTCATAGAACTTCCGAATATCATCGTGGCTCCTCTTGTATTTTGCAATCGCTGTCTGGACGCTTGCGGAAATAAAGAAGTACTGCTGTTTCAGGCGGAGCTCCTTTCCCGCGTAATGGTTATCATTCGGATAAAGCACATCGACCAGGTTCCTCGCCAGGTTCTCCTGCTCCACAGCCTTCTGATAGTCGCCCTTGTCAAAGGAATCCAGCTGGAAGTCAGTGACCGCCTCCGCATCCCAGACACGCAGGGTATTTACGATATTGTTGTTATAGCCGAGGATCGGAATGTCATACGGCACGGCACGGACCGACTGATAGCCCTCCTGTGTGAAATAGTTTCTATGAGTCTTCTCATCATAATCCACGCGCACATAGCCGCCGAATTTCACGATCTTCGCGTACTCCGGGCGGCGCAGCTCAAACGGGTTGCCATCCTTGAGCCAGTTGTCCGGCACCTCCTTCTGGTAGCCGTCCTCGATCTTCTGCTTGAACATCCCGTAGTGATAACGGATGCCGCAGCCGTACGCCATATAGCCCAGGGTTGAGAGCGAATCCAGGAAACAGGCCGCCAGACGTCCCAGGCCGCCGTTGCCAAGCGCCGCGTCCGGCTCCTGATCCTCAATCACGTTCAGGTCAAAGCCCATCTCGTCCAGCGCTTCCTTCACCTCTTTATATGCAGTCAGGTTGATGAGGTTGTTGCCCAGCGCGCGCCCCATCAGGAACTCCATTGACATATAGTAGACCATCTTCGGGTCGTCGATCTCATACTGCTTCTGGGAAGCCAGCCAGTTATTGATAATCTCGTCCTTCACCGCGTAGGACACGGCCTGGAACAGCTGCTGCTGTGTCGCTTCTTTGATTGTCTTGCGGTAAAGCGTGCGGACATTGTCCTTGACGCGCTCCTTGAATAATTCTTTGTCCATTAATTTGCTCATAACGATAATCCTCTCTTTTCCGTCTTCCGGCATTCCGCGGCGGATTCAGCTCGTGCGTTCCCCGCAGCGGAATACCTCAGTTTCCGTCAGATCTATGTCAAATCGCTGCCTCGCGATGAATTTTTATGCGTCGATTTTCTCCACGCCCAGCGTCGCCGTCTCTCCGTTAATGCTCCATTCCTTGCTGTAGCCGACCGATGAGCCATACACCGCTTCCACAGCCATGACCTCGGAGAGAATCTCTTTTTCAGACTTCTGCATCACATCGGTGAGCCTCTCATTGTCGGTCACGGACACGCGGATCTTATCCATCACCTCAAAGCCGGCCTCCTTGCGCATTGTCTGGATTTTACTGATCAGCTCACGCACGAAGCCTTCCTCGACCAGCTCTGGCGTCAGGGTCGTATCAAGCACCACTGTGAACTCGCCGCTGTTCTCGGAGACGTATCCTTCCGCCTGCGCCGCGTCGATCAGCAGGTCTTCCTCGGAAAGAAGCACTTCTGTGCCGTCAATCTCAAGCTTCAGGGTGCCGTTCGCCTTCAGCTCCTTCATCGCCTGGTTGCCGTCCAGCTCCGGCAGAATCTGGCGGATCTTCCCAAGCAGCTTGCCATATTTCGGCCCGACTGTGCGCATCTGCGGCTTAAACGTGTAAGAAGTAAACTGGCTGACATCATCGGTGAAATACACCTGCTTTACATTCAGCTCATCGCGGATGATATCTACAAAATACTGCGGCATCTGACCCGCCGGTGGCTGTGCCCCTGCGCTGTTTTTGCCGGAAATATTTTCCGGGCTGTCTGTGCCGGTCTGAGCGGAAACACTCTTCGGCGCTTTCACAAACATCGCGGCCACCGGCTGGCGGTTCTTAATATTCGCGGTGTTGCGGCAGGCGCGGCCCATCACCACTACCTTCAGCACCTCGTCCATGTTTTTCTCCAGCTCCGGATCCATCATCGCCTCATCGGCCTCCGGGAACAGGCACAGATGGATGCTCTCCAGGGCGGACGGGTCAATGTTCACCACAATATTCTGATAGATTTCCTCCGTGATAAACGGAATCATCGGAGCCGCCGCCTTACAGGTATTTATAAGTGCGGTAAACAACGTCATATATGTGTCAATCTTGTCCTGCTCCATGCCCTTCGCCCAGAAACGCTCGCGGCTCCTGCGGACATACCAGTTGCTCATGTCATCCACAAAATCCTGCAGGGCGCGGCCCGCCTCCGGAATCCGGTAGGCGCCAAGGTTCTCATCCACAGATTTTACCATCGTGTACATCTTGGAGAGTAGCCATTTGTCCATCACGGAAAGCTCCTGATACCGGGCTTTCAGATAAAGGGCAGCCTTTTCGGATGCGTCACCGGCAGATACCGCGGCGGGATCTGCATTGTTCGCGCTGTCTGCAGCAACGGGATCCGTGCTTTTTGCAGCCGATACATCCGCCAGATAGTCCATCGGATTAAAATTATCAATGTTCGCGTACAGCACATAGAACGCATAGGTGTTCCACAATGTCCCCAGGAACTTTCGCTGTCCTTCCATCACGGCCTTGCCGTGGAAACGGTTCGGAAGCCAGGGTGCGCTGTTGATATAGAAATACCAGCGGATGGAATCCGCCCCATACTGCGCGAGCGCCTCAAACGGATCCACCGCGTTTCCCTTCGACTTGCTCATCTTCTGGCCGTTCTCATCCTGCACATGGCCGAGGACGATGACATTCTCAAACGGCGCTTTGTTGAAAAGCAGGGTCGAGATCGCCATCAGCGAATAGAACCAGCCTCTCGTCTGATCCACCGCCTCCGAGATAAACTGCGCGGGGAAATGCGCCTCAAAATAGTCTTTATTTTCAAACGGATAATGATACTGCGCAAACGGCATCGCACCGGAATCAAACCAGCAGTCGATCACCTCCGGCACACGGCGCATGGTCTTCCCGCACTTCGGGCAGCGGATCTTTACCGCGTCGATGTAGGGGCGATGAAGCTCGATGTCCTGTCTCGATTCACGAAGTGAATCTGAGACGTAGGCCACGCCATTATCCGAAGGGCAATTTTGCATGGCGTGGCTCTCCCGTTCCTCCGGGAGCGCGCTGTTCGCGCAATCAGAGCTGCCGTCTGCACCGGCGCCCTGAGCGCCATCGCCGTCTGTCCGGCCAAACGCCGCCCTCTTCCCATCTGCCGTGTCATCAGCCTCTTCCGTGGCTTCCCACTCTCTCCACAGCCGGAATAACTCCTCCTTGCTGCCGATCGAATGCATGTGGCCGCACTCGCACTCCCAGATATTCAGCGGAGTGCCCCAGTAACGATTCCGCGAAATACCCCAGTCCTGCACGTTTTCCAGCCAGTCGCCGAAACGGCCCTTGCCAATGCTCTCCGGAATCCAGTTTACCGTGTTGTTATTGCGGATCAGGTCGTCGCGAACCGCTGTCATCCGGATAAACCAGGACTCCCGCGCGTAGTAGATCAGGGGCGTGTCGCACCGCCAGCAATGCGGGTAGCTGTGCTCAAACTTCGGCGCCGCGTAGAGCAGCCCCCTTTCGTCCAGGTCTTTGATGACATCCATGTTTACGCCGGGCTCGTTTTCCAGATCCTTGCGCAGCACACAGGAATGCCCCGCCCATTTCGTCTCCTCCGTCATCATGCCGCGGTCGTCGACCAGCTGAAGGAACGGGAGGTCATATTTTTTCCCAACCTTATTGTCGTCCTCGCCGAACGCCGGGGCGATGTGGACCACGCCGGTACCGTCTGACATCGTCACGTAGTCGTCACAGACCACGTAGTAGCCCTTCTTATTCAGCTTTGCCGGATAGAGAGTCTCATATTCAATATATTCCAGATCCTTGCCCACATAGCTCCCAAGAACCTCGTACGTCCCCTCACCGAGTACCGTATCGCAAAGCGCCTGAGCCAGAATGTAAATATAGCCGGCTTCCTTCGCCGCCTTCCCGGAATCCTCCGGCGCGTCCTTCATCCGGACCATTACATAGGTCTCGCGCGGGTTCACGCACAGCGCCACATTCGACGCGAGCGTCCAGGGCGTCGTCGTCCATGCCAGAATGTAAATCCTCTGCGCCGCGTCCGCACTGCCTGCACAGCCTGCCGCACTGCCTTTCACCTCGTCTGCACAGCCTGCCTCGCCGCCTTTCACCTCGTCCGCACAGCCTGCGGCACTTCCTTTCGCAGCGTCCGCGCGCAAAAATTCCGGCGCATTCTTCACCTGGAACCGTGCAATCGCCGAGCGCTCTTTCACGTCCTTGTAGCCCTGCGCGACCTCGTGGCTCGAAAGCGGCGTCCCGCAGCGCGGGCAGTATGGGACGATCTTGTGTCCCTTATACAAAAGTCCCTTATTCCAGATCTCCTTTAACGCCCACCATTCCGACTCGATAAAGTCGTCGTGGTAGGTCACGTAAGGATCATCCATATCCGCCCAGAAGCCGACCGTCTGGGAGAAATCCTCCCACATCCCCTTGTACTTCCAGACGCTCTCCTTGCAATGCTCAATAAACGGCTCCATGCCGTACTCTTCGATCTGCTCCTTGCCATCAAGGCCAAGTGAGCGTTCCACTTCCAGCTCCACAGGCAGGCCGTGGGTATCCCATCCGGCCTTCCTTGGAACCATCTCGCCCTTCATCGTATGATACCGTGGAATCATATCCTTAATCACGCGCGTCAGCACATGGCCGATATGAGGCTTGCCGTTCGCAGTGGGCGGCCCGTCATAAAACGTATAAGTCGGCTGCCCCTCACGAATCTCCATACTTTTCTGAAACGTCCCTTTTTCTTTCCAGAACGCGCCAATCTTTTTCTCGGATTCTACATAATTCCGATTCGTCTCTACCTTATTATAAAGCATAACTCTGCGTCCTCCTGCGTCACTCTGCGTCGCTGTGTAATGATGCTCCCGGCAGCTTGCACCCGACCAGATCCGCGTAAATGTATTCTTGTGCGGCCAGTCAGCGATCTATTCTATAAAAAAGAAAGACAGTCACACATTTGTTCATTATAGCCCACCTGATACGCGGTTGTCAATTTGTGAATCGTGAAAAAAGCTCGATATTCATTGATTTTTTCCGTTGAATCGACTATACTCTTTTCTGTCGGGAGCCCGGTTCCCAAAAAAGAGAGCCGGGCGCAAAGTAAAACGGCCTGCGTCATTTACTATAAACCTCTTCGCGATGGGACAGATACTAAAACCCTGCGAAACCATCGTACCACAGAAGGGAGGTGTTAACATGCCCGCGTTACAGCTACAGCCGAAGGCTATAACATTAGAAGAATATGAAGCATTGCCGGAAGACATCCGAGTGGAGGTCTTTGACGGAATTCCGTATGATATGGCAGATCCTGCCGATGACCACCAGACCATTTCCACAGAATTGATCACCATGCTTAACAACTATATCAAAAGTCGGTATCTATGACGATCTGTTCATAGATTTCTCTGACATTGCGCGTCTGCTTATTACATGACAATGTGCGTAAAACACAGAGAAACCCGCAGATCTCCTGTCAATCCAAAATAATCATGAAAGAGAGAGAGTGATACAATTGAGTAGTTTATTTAACATGGAAAACCCCTTCTGGCAGGCTCTGAGCAAGCTTGCGGATCTGATGATTCTGAATCTTCTTTTCCTGCTCTGCAGCATCCCCATTTTTACGATCGGGGCTTCCCTGACCGGTTTGAATTACGTAACGCTGAAAATGCACAGCGGAGAAGAGGGCTACACCACCAGAAGTTTTTTTAAGTCCTTCCGGCAGAATTTTAAGCAGGCGACGGCCATGTGGCTGATTACGCTTTTCGTCGTGGCAATCCTGGCCTGTGACATTCTTATTCTGCGGGACACGACCGGAATCTTCTATACTATATTGCGCGCCGTTATCATTATGATCTGCATCGCCTGTGTGATGATATTCCTCTATCAGTTTGCGATCCTTGCGCGCTTTGACAACACCGTAAAGAATACCTTCCGGAATGCTTTTATCATGGCCATCGCGGATTTCCCGCGCACACTTGCCATGATCGCCATCGTGGCAGCGGCCATCATCATTACCTTTTTCAACAGTACGACCATGACCTGGGCGCTGCTGTTCTGGATTCTCGGGGGCTTCGCAATCATGTCCTACTGCAATACCAGCTTTCTTTCCAAAATTTTTGACAAATACGTGCCAAAGGAAGAAGGCAGCGATGACCCGGATTTCTGGGATGTCGACCAGACCATGGGCGCTGCGCCGAAGGAAAATGAGGCTGGTACAGAAGCAGCGCAGGAAGAAATTGTGGACAGCATAGAGACAACGCCGGAAAAAATTGCAGACAACGCTGAGGCAGCGAAGCTGCCGACGAAACCGGAAGATTCCTTATGACATGCGACGCAAGCCGCAAATTTCCACATCCGCCGCGCGGGCTGCGTTCGGCAATAGCCGAAAGTTCCATGCACAGCCCTGCGCATGAAAAAATCGGGCAGGAGTCTTCAATCCGTCTCCTGCCCGATTTTTTATGCTTCTTAATCCTTTTAAACCATTCCTGGTCAGAATTCTCAGTCCGGCTTAGCTCCATATGGATGCATACGTAGTAGCAATCTTTGTGATCTGGGCTGTGGTAATCTTATCCAAAGCCGCCACAATCGCCGCGTAGGTCTGCGGCCTGGAAGCCTTCAGTGTCGTCGGATCCAACGTATATTCTTTGAAGGATTCCGCAAAATACTCGGAGCTGCTCTGTGTCACATAAGTCTTATTATAGGAAGTAACCAGATCCTTCTCCGCATTGTAGATGGTAACAAACGAAGATGATGTATCTACATTGCCCGCTACAAACGCCACGAAATGTCCCAGCTCATGGTATACGGTATCGCCCGTCGTCTTCAGCGTGATCGTCTGCGACTTCGCGTCGAACAGTCCCGAATAAGAAACGCTGGAGTTAATCACAAAGCTGAAGCCCAGCTTATTCCACGCAGTCACGACCCGGCTGTCCACCTTCGGCGCGAGCGCTTCGATCGTTGTAGCCGTCGTACCGGAGCCTGACGAAGTAGAGGAACTCGACGAACTACTTGATATCGGCGTCGTCACAACCGTCTTTTTCACGGTTGTCTTCGTGGTAGTGATCTTCTTATACTTCTTCGAACCCTTCGTGTATTTGCTCGTGGTCTGCGTCTTTACAGTAGTCTTTGTCGTTGTCTTTTTCGTAGCTGTAGAAGTCTTCGATGTGGAAGTCTTCGTTGTCGTCTTCGTCTTAGCCTTGCCGGTTTTTGAATAAGTCTTTTTCGCTTTCTTCTTTGCCGTCGCGATCGTCGTCTTCTTTGTCGTCTTGGTAGAAGTCGTCACCTTTGTGGTGGATTCGGCCAGCGGCACCTCGTCCTCCGAGACCATCACCACCTCATCTGTATCAATAAACGTGACCAGCTCAGGAATTGATGTCGCCTGATAATTCGCTGCCCAGATGCTTCCCACTGCAATCGCTGCCGCAAGTACGATTCCCGTTACCCTTACGGATGTCTTTTTAAATAATTCTTTTACCTGCTCACCCTTCATACGCATTCCCTCCTCAGGTTCTTATATACCCTCTCGGCGATAAATTTCTAAAAGTACTTTTCCAAACAAAAACCGCCCGATTAGTCCTATAATCTGCGGTCGCCAAAAAAACATTTCGAATGATTGATGCTGAAAAGCGGCAACCGGCTGTCATAGTCCGTGTTTCTCTGACCTTAGACCCCTGGCTTTGCGTCCCCGCCTTTCGACAGGTTTGCCCTTATCGGAATATCCTTTTTACCCTCTTCACAATACTACGAATTTTTTCCAATGTCAATCCTTTTTTCACTTCAGCTGTCTCCACGAATAATGGTAATATCTGAAATTTCTCTTTTCTTTTTTTTCTGATCTGGTATACTGTGTTAATATGGGACATGTAAGGAGGGCTTATATTAATGAAACAATACAGCCGCCTGATCGCTGTACTGCTCATCTGCGGGCTGCTTTGCTCCGGCTGCGCGTCCGGCGGGGCGGAGGGCAGCTCTTCCTCTTCGACCGATCTTCACTATGAAATGGGAAAGACCACCGTCCTCATTCCGGAGTTTGAGACGGCAGATGTAAGCTGTGACCTTCTGGATGTGGATTTTTCCCATACCAGCCAGGGGTATTTCACCTGCGTGCTGAAGGAAGATGGCGCAAAAGTAAACATTCAGATATCCGGTCCGGACGGCGTCAATTACAAATATTTTATTGAGACTGCCGACGAGGTCACTGCCTTTCCGCTGACAGCGGGGGACGGCACCTACGCCGTCGTCGGCTATGAAAACATCGGCGGCGACCAGTATGCGGCTATTTTCAGCTACGCACTGGGTGTGGAGCTGGAGAGTGAGTTTCTTCCGTTTCTCTATCCGAACCAATATGTAAATTTTACAGAGGACAGCGAGGCCGTCCGTCTGGCGGCGGAGCTTACAAAGGACGCCGAGTCGGATCTGGATGCCCTGACCAATATTTACTCCTATGTCACCAGCCACATCGTCTATGATGATGAAAAGGCGGCGACCGTAGAGACCGGATATCTTCCGGATATTGATGAGACTCTCGATACAGGCAAGGGCATCTGCTTCGACTACGCTGCCCTGACCTCCGCCATGCTGCGGTCTGTGTCTATCCCCGCGCGTCTTGTGATTGGTTATGTGGAGGATGTGCGCCACGCCTGGATTGACGTATACATTGAGTCCAGGGGATGGGCGGAAAACGCCATCCAGTTCAGCGGCGACAACTGGACGCTGCTGGATCCGACGCTTGGCTCCTCCACTAGCGATGAGACGGCCGCCGCCGAGTATATGAGCGACAGCAGCAATTATACGGTACTGTATGTGCGATAAAATACGGAAAGGGTTTTTATGAGACAGGTGTTAAATAACGGCGAGCTCGCGTTTTTGTCCGGGCAGCTCGCGAGGATTCTGCACTCCGGCATCTCCACGCCGGAAGGGGTATCCATTTTAAAGGAAGATACCCTTCCGGGCGAGGGGCAGGAAATTCTCAGCGAGGTCTATGCTTCCCTTGAGGAAACCGGTGATCTGACCGAAGCTCTGCGCAGCAGCGGCTGTTTTCCGGAATATTTTATTCGAATGACCGAGATCGGGGAACGTTCCGGCGAGCTCGAAGAGGTCATGCGGTCTCTTTCTTCCTATTATAAAGGACAGTGTGCCCTGACCGACAGCATCCAGGAGGCGCTCACCTGGCCGCTGATTCTGCTCGCCATGCTTTTTGCAGTGCTGGCCGTCCTGATGTCCCAGGTCATGCCCGTTTTCGAGGATGTCTTTGAGCAGCTCGGTATGGAAATTTCCGGGGTTACCTCGGTTGTATTCCGGATCGGTAATGCACTGCAGCGCGCATCCGCCGTTGTCCTGATCCTGTTTGTCGCAGCCGTAGTCCTGGTGCTGATATCGCTTCGGACAGAAAAGCTGCGCTCGACGCTGCTTGGCATCCTGAACCGGCTGCCATTCATGCGGACAGTCAAAGACCTGCTGACTTGCTCTCGTTTTTCTCACACCCTGTCGCTGGCTCTCCACAGCGGACTGGACATGGGCGAGGGCTTCTCCCTTGCAGCCGGCCTTACTGACGACCCGAAAGCCCGCCAGAGGCTCGAGCTGGCGTCTCAGAAAATGGACGAGGGGCTGGATTTCGGCGAAGCCCTGCGCGAATCAGGCGTTTTTACCGGACTGAATGCGCGAATGGCTTCTATTGGATTCCGTACCGGCTCGGCCGAGACCGCGCTCGAAGAGATCTCCGCCCGCTGCCAGGAGGATGCGGACGCCCGCATTCAATCAGCCGTGGGTGCGCTCGAGCCGGCCCTCACAGCCGTACTCTCTATCCTGACCGGCCTGATTCTGGTATCCGTCATGCTTCCCCTGCTCGGCGTCATGTCAAACATTGGATAATTTGAAAGCCAGGCCATTTTAAATCGCTGCGCGATGGGCCTGGCCTTCGTCCCACATCCGCTTCGCGGATATGGGACATGTAATGGAAAGACAGGTGTTCCATGAATCGTTTTGTGAAAGAAAAAAAATCCCATTCTCTGCTCCGCCAGATCCTGACGACCGCAACAATCTTCGTTTGCGCGGCATTTCTTCTGGTGTATGGGGCTGGTGAACTCAGTCAGGCAGCGAGTACAGAGCAGGCCAAAAGCCTGCAGACCGCCATCACGCGCAGCGCGGTGCAGTGCTACGCGGCGGAGGGCGCTTATCCGGAGAGCCTGGATTATCTGTGTGAGCATTATGGGATCAGCTGGGATTCTGAAAAATATGTCGTAGACTATGAAATACTGGGAGCAAATCTGATGCCCTCCGTCACGGTGATTCCGCTGACGTAGATTGCCGGCGATTTTTCCAGATTTGAGGTGTAAAATATGTACCGCAAAAAACAGCACAGCACAGATTTTCTGTTTACCTTTCTTCTGTTGATTACCTTTGCGCTGTTTGCGCTGATCCTGGCGGGCACTGGCGCGCTGGTCTATCAGAACAGCGTATCCAGCCTGGAGGAAAATTATACCTCGCGCACCGCGGTCGCTTACGTTGCGGAAAAGGTTCGCCAGTATGATTCGGAAGGACTGATCTCCTTCTCGTCCGTAGAAGAGATTCCGGCGCTCGCCCTGCACTCTGACGACAGTGCCGAAACAGCGGCCTGTACTTATATTTACTATTATGACGGTTCGCTCTGCGAGCTTTTCGTGCGCGAGGAGACTACACCGACTGCGTCCATGGGGACAGCGCTGGTGGAGCTTTCTGATTTCACGATTGAGCTGGAAGGCAGTCTGCTGCGCGTAACCGCTGTCAGCGAAGACGGCGAGGAGTTGTCCATGCTGATCCATGCAGTGGGAAGCCTTTCCTCATGAGGCCACTGCCATTTATTCACGCAAAGCCAGGCGCAATTGACTTCATATCTTTCTTTGACTAATTTCTTGATTATCCCTGTCCTTCCCCTATTTCGTCATCAAGTGTCTGTACCCACGAGGCAATATGGACACAGGTAAATTCTCAGGCACTTAAAAACAAATTCTTGCGCAAAATGGCAAAATTTCGGTTCCGATTTATCCGGGTTAGGCCGCTTATCAACGTTTTTTAGCGCAAAATGGCAAAATTTCTATTCCGGTTTATCCGGGTTAGAATCTACTCAGGAAGCTCCATATGTCTGCAGCTTATGGACTTTTTCGAGTATTTTCTCAAACCGGATCTGACAGTCCCCCTGAAAAATCTGTACCGGAATCGACTGGTTCATTCCATAAATGGCCGGATGGCTTTTGTGTTCAAAATCATAAACCACGACTCTTTCCTGCCTGAAATCGATCATCCAGTATTCCCGTACACCTGCTTTCCTGTACTTTTCCAGTTTTGTGGTTTCATCCTTCCTTTTTGTGGAGGGAGAAAGCACCTCCATCACCAGATCCGGCGCACCATAAATACACCGTTTCTTCAGCTTATTCGTATCACAGAGAACCACGACATCCGGCTGCACCATCGTCCGCTCATCACAGTCCAGCTGCACATCCACCGGAGACATAAACGGCAGGCAGGAACCACCACGCGAATCAATAAATTCATCCAGCTGCTTTGTGATATGAAGTGCAACGGTCTGGTGCCCAAATCCGGGTGCCGCCATGTCGTAAATCACCCCGTCAATCAGCTCTACCCTCTGCTCATCCGGAAGTGCGTAGTAATCATCCACAGTATCTTCTCCCTGCCGTCTGTATTCGTACTGCGCTGCCGGGTCATGAAGCTGGTCTTCCTCTGCGCGGTAGCTCTCCTGTTCCTCGTACAGCTTATTTTTCTCTTTGGTGTGATTCTGTTTTCCATATTCTCTCACCGAAACGCCCCCTTTTCATAATTTGCAGGTTCAAAAATAACGCTGATTGAGGAATCATATCACACAATCGTTATAATGTCAATAGTATTTGTATTGTTTGTTTTAAATTTGTATAATTTCATGGCTCACTTCAATACATGTTTCCTTTGCTATTGGTGGCCTGAATCAATACAACGCTGTCTCCGCAATAATAGTAATATCTGAATTTTCTCTTTTCTTTTTTCTGATCTGGTATACTGTGTTTATATGGGACAAAGATGCCAACCCCCTTCGTAATCGCTTCGCGATAGGGCGTGGACTACGAAATACCGGGAGCAAACCTGATGCCTTCTGTCACGGTCATACCGCTGACATGAGTGGATCCTGAAATTTTACACCTGCGGAGAGGCACACCATTACCACACCAGCTCCTTCGCGCTCGCCGGATGTCTGTTCACGACCACCTCGGCGACCACACCGCCCTTCATGCGAATCACACGGTTAGCCATTTTCGCAATTTCTTCATTATGGGTGACCATCAGAAGGGTCGTTCCCGACTGAATTACCTTTTCCAGCACGGTAAGGACTTCTATACTGGTCTCGTAATCCAGCGCGGCAGTCGGCTCGTCGGCCAGAATAATCCGGGGCTTTTTCACCAGTGCCCTGGCGATGGATACCCGCTGCTGCTGGCCTCCGGACATCTACGCGGGATAATCTTCTTTCCTCTGTGACAGGCCCACACTTTCCAGCGCTTCCTCCGCCCCCAGATGGTCATCACACAGTTCGCCGATAAAATCCAGATTCTCCTCCGCTGTCAGCGTCGGCATGAGATTGTATGCCTGGAAAATAAAGCCCACCGAATGTCTGCGGTACATGGTCAGGGTTTTCTCATCCGCATGGGAATAATCCTTCCCGTCAAACAAAAACGTACCGCTCGTCAGCTGATCCATTCCGCCCACGATATTCAGCATCGTCGATTTTCCACATCCGGATTCGCCCAGAATGACCAGAAATTCCCCTTCGCGGACGTCCAGATTGACTCCCTTCAAAACCTGAATCTGATTTTCTCCATCTCCAAAGGTCTTTTTGACATCGCGCAGAGAAATAATCGCCTTTTTTCCCTCAGTAAATCCGAGATTCAGTCCGCGTCCGTCCACCGCGATCGCGGTCAGCATCGCCAGATCCTCGCAGAGGCTGACGTCATCATCATTGTACAGGGAACCGTCCTTCTTGTTGATAATCTGGATGCAGCCGATCACTTGATATTTATTCACCAGCGGAACGCAGACCATGCTTCTGGTCACAAATCCTGTCTCCTCGTCAAACCGGCCGGCCCAACGGGCGTCCTTCTGGCAGTCCCGGACCACCGTAGTCTTTCCCTCCGCCACAACCGTGCCCGCGATTCCCTCTCCCGGTGCAAGGCTGAGTCCGGTCAGATCTCCTCCGCCAATCCAGAAAGACGGATAGATCCGCTTATCCCCGCTCACATTGTACGCCCATACCGTTCCCGCCTCGGCTCCGACCGCCTTTACTACCTCTTCCAGGCTCGTCCGGAGCGCGTCCTCCAGGGATTCCGCCTCCTGCAGAAGCCTGGTGATTTCCCATACCACCTGCGTATAGCCGATTCTGTTATTCGTACTCATTCAAGTTTCCCTTTCTGTCCCTATCCACCGCAATTGCTTCGTATCTGCAAAATTTTCCGTCACGCAAAGCCAAGAACCGACAATGCCGTCCCCAGCACATAATGAGGGATGCAAAGTCCCCAGATCGTACCCTGCTTCCGATAGAGCATACCCAGAGCGCCCAGAAGAATCATGGCTCCGACCATATACACAATGCCCATATGGATATGCAGCACGCCAAACAGAATCGTGGAGACAAAAATAGCTACCCATTCTTTATTTTTTCCGGCAATCACACGCCGAAGGTTCTCATGCATCACGCTTCTGGTCAGAAACTCCTGCAGGACGACGACAAATGGGTAGACGAGCTCGTTCCATCCGATTGACATACTGAAAAAAGGAGCGTCTGCGTCAAAAAGATCCGGAACCACCTGCATCAGAACCAGCTTTAGCAGTATCAGCAGCCCCAGTCCGATGGCGGATATGATCGCGTCTGTCCGTATGGCCGGCAAAAGATTCTTTGTGCCAAGACCCATATCCTTCATGGTAAAGCTGGTGTTTTTCAAAATAAACAAAAACACAAACACACCCATCAGCTGAACCACCTGTGTCAGGATATGTTCCGAGATCGGTCTTCCCATCTGATCCCAGACGGTGTAAATGAAAACCCAGAAGCATACATAGACAATACCTGCCACAAAGACCGTAGAGGACTCCTCCTGCTTTTTCCGCAGCCGCACGACCTCTGTAATATCCGCAAACTGGACCACCACGCCCTGGTACACTTCGCCGCTCTCATCAAACAGAAAGGAAGTCGTCATCCGAAGATTGATCTTCGTCCCGTCCGTTCTCGTGTAGATAATCTCCCCCTTATGCGTATTCTCACTATCATGCAGCGAGTCCAGGAGAAACTGATGAAAGCTGTCATTCCCTCTCTGATTTTTCTGCAGCATCACCGCCGCGTATTTCTGGCCCACCGCATCCGGGCCAAATTCGAGCATCCGGCTCCCGTTTGGGTTCAAAAAAAGAATGGTGCCCTGGCTGTCCAGAACCAGAACCCCGTCTGTGACGTCCCTTAAAATGCGGGGAATCATCTTTGTCTCTTCATTCATAGAACTATATCTCACTCCCTGTCAGGCTGTTGTCCATCCGAACGGCCTCTCTATCCTGCGGATTCCTGTTCTCATAAAAGCATACCATTTTAGTTTACCACCTGTCCTTCCGGAATTCTTTACATCTTGTGCATGAATTTCAACATCTTGTGTTCCGTCAGTGTCTTTCTTTATCGAATTCTTTAAAGATCCCGCTTACCAGCACAAACGCCAGTATAAATGCGAGTATATCGGAAACCGGCTGGGAGAGCTGCAGGCCCCGCAGGCCGAAGAAGCGCGGAAGTACGGCCAGCACGGGGATCAGGAAAAGTCCCTGCCTCGCACAGGAAATAATGGATGAGCGAAAGCCATAGCCAATCGACTGAGAAAACATGTTGCACATGATGTAATAGCCCCAGAGCGGCATCGTGATGAGCTGCGCACGCAGCGCAAACGTGCCAATCGCGATGACTTCCGCGTCATCCCGGCGGAAAAGTGCAATGATATGGCTGGAGAACAGCAGGGAAACCCCACAGAGTACAAGCAGCGTGATCGTCATGACTTTCACGCAGAACCAGAACGACTCCCTGACACGGTCATATTTTTTTGCGCCAAAGTTAAACGCGCAGACAGGCTGGAAGCCCTGCCCGAAGCCGATGATGACGGAATTAATAAACATCGTGAAACGAGAAACGATCGACATCGCCGCGACCGCCGCATCACCATAGCCTCCGGCAATCGAATTTAACATCACAGAAGAGATGCTGGCGATTCCCTGTCTCGCGAGGGAGGGTGCACCCGTATATAAAATACTCCCATACATCTTCAGAGACGGTCTGAAATTGCGTGGTGTGATGCGAATCGCGTCCTTATGCGTATTACACATAAACAGGAGAATACAAAAGCTGACAAACTGGGAAAAACCGGTCGCAACCCCGGCTCCCATCGTACCCATACCTGCCCCGAAAATGAGGATCGGATCCAGGATCATATTTAAAATGCCGCCGGTGGTAATTCCTGCCATGGAATAGACAGCCAGTCCCTGAAAGCGAAGCAGGTTGTTCATAATCAGTGAGCAGATCATAAAAGGCGCCGCCAGAAAAATATACCGGGCGTAGTCCACCGCGTAAGGGGCGATCGTCTCCGTAGAGCCAAGCAGCATGACAATGGGTTCCATCAGCGTCATGCCAAGCACAGATACCACACACCCGAGTCCCAATCCGGTAAACCAGGCGACCGACGCGTACCTTCTTGCCTCTTCTTCCCTGCCTTTTCCGAGCAGCCGGGATATATTATTGCCCGCTCCCATTCCGATCATAAACGCGAAGGCCTGAATCAGCGCCATTGCCGAGTAAATGATCCCAACCGCCCCGGAAGCGGATGTGCCCAGCTGGCTTACAAAAAAAGTGTCAGCCATATTATAGATGGAAGTAATCAGCATTGATAAAATCGTCGGCCCTGCAAGCTTTGGAATGATCCGCTCCACCGGATCGTTCAGCATTTGCTCATTGCGCGAACGAGTATTCTTCTCCTTCATTTACATAGACCTCCTTTTACTTTATTATCTGCGCACCTGCCTTCTACACTTCTACACTTCGTTTCGCCGCCGAAGGCGATTTAATTGCAACTGCTCGCTGTTCTCACGTACGCAGTATACAGGAAAGCCGTCCAAAACTCAATCCATTTTTTGAGCGACAAAATTTTTCTATATGAGGCTCTCTTTCAGAATTTCACCTGCCTTATCCAGCCTTTCCGGCATTTCATCCTCTGACAAAGCTGTATACGGACTCACATCCGCCGGATTTCTTTTGATTTCGAAAGGAAATCCATTATATGCAACAGCCTGTGTCAAAAAGATTCTGATTGCAGAGGTTGTATCCGTCCCCAGATCTTTAAAAAGCCTGTCGGACTTTTTCTTTAAATCTGGTTGCGCCGGCTTTTCATCTTTATAATTTTCCACTTACTCAGCCCTATGCCAAAGTCGTAAAGCGCTGCCCGGACGCAGCGAAAAATAGTGTAAAAATAGTGAAATTTTAGTGGAATTTCCCTCCCCGATGTATTAAAATGAACTTATCTTATATATATGGAGAGTTTGCATATGATCAAGGTTGTACTGACAAATGAAATTCTCAAAAAAATTTCCATTATTGATGAGAACCGTTTTTCGCTCAGCAAAACAAATCTGACTCCTGTAACAAGAAACCGCCTGCGAAAGAATTCCAAAAAAAGAGTTCCTACGCTTCAAACAAGATAGAAGGAAATCCTCTCACCGAAGCACAGGCCAATGAAGCGATTGAGAGCGATCCACACAGACATTTTCTGAAACCGGAACAGGAAATTCGGAATTACTTTCTGGCCCTCAGTTTTCTGGAAGAAAAGCTTAAACGCAGAGAGTCTTTTTCCAAAAAATTAATTCTTGAGGTTCAGGCTCTGGTGGAAGCAGGCGCATCAAAAGAAAAAATCGGGCTAAGAGGAGCAATGCCTCCCGGCGTTCTGTTTGCGGTTTATGATTCGGAAAGCGGTATTCCGGAATATATTCCCCCGGAGTATAGCGACATTCCACAGCTGCTTGACGAACTGGAAGACTATGTGAATCATACAGAGGATCACCCTCTGATCGTAGCAGCGGTCGTCCATTATCAGTTGGTTACCATTCATCCTTTCGAGGATGGGAACGGAAGAACTGCCCGCCTGATGTCCGGCTATATCCTGGATTATTACGGCTATGGTTTTTATGGTATCGGCTCACTGGAAGAATATTTCGCATATAACCCGGATGAATATTACCAGTCTCTGCAGATGAGATTGCCTGCATTATATTACTCCGGGCGCGACAACCCACCGCACCCGGAAATATGGATTCATTATTTTCTTCAAATGATGGAGCTTTATTCCAACAAGATATGCGAGCTGTCAAAAGAGTCTGATGAAAACAGCCTGTACGAAGGGCTTTCGTATTTGACTGTAAAGGAAAAGGAATTTCTGAAATTTCTTATTCAAAATCATATATACGAATTTACACCCATAGAAGTGAGCCGCCAGCTGGGCGTTTCAAATAAAACAGTGATCAACCGCTGTGCGGCTCTGGCAAATAATGGTTTTCTTATCCCTGTCATCGCCCAAAAAAGAATACGCAGATATCAGATGAGTGAATTCACAAAGTCAAACGCGAAGCAAATTCTGAAAAAGGGATAGAGGATAGAATCTTCCCTCCCCATCCTGAAACATTGTACATTTTCTTACGCGACCATGTGCTATGTCAGAACGCAGACATTATACCCCTCCTCTGCCGCCCACCATCTGGCCGCCAAAGCCCCCGACATTTCCATAGCTGCCATACCCGCCGCTGCTGCCGGACAGGGTATAGCTCCCGGCCACGGATGTGAGCGTGACCTCGGTCGTGTCGCCGTCTATGGTAACCTGATAGGTGCCGCCCTCTTCCAGCTCCGGCGAGCTGAAGATAACGGAGGAAAATGTCCGCTCCGATGTATGTTCGAATAGGACGTATCCATCCTCGCCGCTGATTGTGATGGTGCTGCCCACCGCGTAATTTGCAGAAAGGGTGAGCATAAACGAATACTGCTCTGAGCTGCTCGAAAAGGTCTCCGCCATGCCGGATGAGCCGATCGCGAGTACTGTGCCGCCGCTGATCGTGCAGACGCCGCCGTTTTCGGAGCCGGAATCAATTGCACCGTTCATGCTGTCAGAGGGGCCGTCCACCACAATCGTGCCGTCCTCGATCGTCAGATTACCGTTGGAATCCAGGCCGTCGCCCTGGGCGTTGATCCAGAGCGTGCCGCCTGTGATCAGCAGAAGCGGCATCTCTTCTGTGTCGCTCTGACTTTCATCTGAAGTATCCTGGCCCGTCACCTGACCCATTCCCATGCCCCAGCCCCAGCTGCTGCTGCCGCCGTTGGCATTGATGCCGTCGTCTGACGCAGTCACGGAAATATCGCCGCCGGATATCGTGATCTGATTTGCCTCCAGCCCTTCAACGGACTGCGTGACGGTAATACTGCCATCTGACACGGTCAGCTCTGTATCCGCATGGACGCCGTCATCGCCCGTGGAAACCGTAATACTGCCGCCGGATATCCTCATCGTTCCATTCGAATGCAGGGCGTCATCATAAGCGTCCACGGAAATCGTGCCTCCAGATATGGAAAGCTCGCTGCCGGCTTTGATGCCCTTGGTGCTCTCCAAGTCCTCGTCCTCCATATCCCAGCCTTCAAAAAAACCGTTAAAACCCCATCCGTCCGAAGACGCGACGGCGGTATCTCCGCTCCCGCCCCCGGCTGTAATCCGAATTTCCCCATCAGAAATCGTCAGCACCGTCTCCGCCTGGATCCCGTCGCCTCCACTCTCGATCTGGATCTCGCCGCCGCTGATCTCAATTACGCCATATCCCTCGCGGGTCGTTTCGTCAGATTTGATCCCGACCCCGCCGGAGGTCACCACAATCGATCCGCCCAGGATCGTTACGGAATCCTTTCCCTTGATCCCATTGTTTACAGCGTCCACAGTAATCGTCCCGCTCTCAATCGTGAGATTATTCGAAGTCTGAATCCCATTGTTAAGAAAGCCTGTCGCCGTAAGCGAACCGCT
>Ga0192263_1083_pt1 | contig 25514 bp, 25 predicted proteins | sample Koala_Koa23_I3_FD_131257 | JGI IMG/M metagenome (GOLD analysis project Ga0192263, IMG submission 131257) | Enriched cells from koala feces incubated with labeled cellulose particles, San Francisco Zoo, California, United States - Koala_Koa2-3_I3 ... | reverse complement strand
GCTCAAAGGCCGTCTCATCTCCAAGAATATAGCGGGCAAGCAGCTGGTAGAGTCCTGCGTCGAAGCCGCGCAGACTGTTGTCTGTCTCATCAAGCTGGCTGAACAGGAACGAAGTCCTGGTGCCGCCGACTCTGAGAACGCCCGCTTCCTTTACCTTCGTCGCCCACTCGCTTGAAGCGATGGTCTCATCGTCCGCTACAATGCCGGATGCAATCAGCTCGTCAAACGCCTCCACGTCAATCGCCACTGACAAATCCTCCGTCTCAGTCTCCGTCTCCTCCTCAGCGAATACCGCCGTACCAAATCCAAGAGTGAGTGAAAACGCGAGCAATAGTGCCGTTAATTTCCTGTAAGCTTTCATAATAGTAGCTCCTCCTTTTTCCTACTTAATTACTAGGTTTACTATGTTTATGCGTATATTACACCATGTTCCACCATTTGTCAACACCTTTTTTCATTATAAGCCCGAAACATCTGATAGATGAGCTTCATTTTCTCTTCATTGTCCTTAAATGTCTCGCCATGATTGGTTCCGGTAAATACCAGCTCGCCGTCCTATACCTATAGCCACAAAATTTCCTTACCCAACTCTGCGATCGAAAAAATCTCCTGTGCGTAAATATTTTTACGCAATCAGGAGATTTTATCAAAAGATCTGCTTTATTCTACAGATTTATTCCAATATTTCTATGAGACAATGATGACTTTTTTTATCCTTCAGATTCTTACTGTCGGAAACGTAGTTGATTCCAACAGCAATGATTCTTCTGCACTTTTTTCGCCCGGAAATATCCTTAAATTTCAGAGCATATGCATTATCCTTAAGCTGCTATATCGCTTCTTCTGCGCTGTGATCGACCTTCAATTCCACAATCATGCCATCTCTTGAAGGGTCTCTCGGCATAAACAGAATGTCCGCATATCCCTTCCCGGATTTTGCTTCGCGTTCTACATCATAGTAATCTCTCGCTCCCAGATAGGCCAGATTCACAATCGCCGCCAGTTCATTTTCGTTATTGTAATTCAAAATCAGTGCTTCCGTATTATGAACAAATTCCATGATGTCTTCCACTGTCCCGGCGTCCTGCTCCAGGGTCGCTTTTAAAATACGATTTGACTCTCTCGCCAGAGCATCCAGGTAATGCAGCGATGGCTCTTTGCTGACTGTGGAAGTAAATTCATCCCTCAGTTCCTTATTTGGAATGCTGACAGTCTCCTCTGTTTCGTCATAGGTCAGAAAGCCATATACCACCATTGCGGAAAGGACTTCGTCCCTCGTCTTCCATTTCCGCTCAGTCGCCGCAGATGCTTTCAGAGCAGCCGGAACCGCTTCCCCCCGCACCAGTCGAATGATGGCTTCCTTCACACCATCCACGTTGTCCATAATATAATCAAATATCTCCGCATATGGTCCCGAGGTCGTCCAGTAATCCGCCACCTGATTATTCGACAAGGCATATACAACAGAGTGAGGGTTATAAAGTCTCTCGCCGGATGCAGTCTGGTAGCCGTCATACCAGTTTTTCAGATCATCCATACAAAGAAATTAAAATCATACGGAAATACATATGGAAATCTCTCTGAAAATAGATTACAATATGTCCTGATGACTTGTCAGCGAAGAAAACCCGTTTTTATCATTCAAATAGGGGGACACTCCAGAATCTGATATTTCGTAACTGTTCAGTACCTTCACAGTTACGAAGCTTCTTTCGTTGACTGATCTGGAAAAGCAGGAGGCGTGATATGGCAAATTTAGAAGCAAGAGAATTTCTTTCCCGCATAGGCATTCAGAGAATTCAGGAGCTGGACACGGCTCTGATCGAAGCCTTTGGCCTCGAAGAGGGGGAAAAACATATTAAAAATCTGACCGAACTGTTCGACCAGGCTGAAATGCGGCTGATTTATGGTGTGAAGGAATCGGATGTATCCGCCGCGCTGGCCGCGTCCGGCTTTAGCCGGAATAGTTCCTTACGCGGCCGTGTGCATAAAAAGACCAATCCCTGTCTGCGCCGCCAGTCAGAGCTTGTCGATTACCTGAATCAGGATCTGTCTTTAAGCCTTCTTGCCTCTTCCTACTATGACCGTATCTTTTTTCAGAAAACGATAGACTATCTGATCCGGGCGGATCGTTTTTTCAGAGGCAGCATCTGTGAGGTTGGCTGCGGGAATGGCATCCTGACCTGTTTCCTCGCGCAGCGGTATCCGGATTCTGCCGTCACCGGACTGGATTTGTCCGCTAATGCAATTTCTGTGGCGAAGGTGCTGAAAGAGCGGCACTCTATTCACAACGCAGCCTTTTATCAGCAGGACATAGCTGACATGGATATGGCAGGCCAGAAACAGAAGCAATTTCAAGCCTTGCTCTCCTGCCGCACGGTCCACGAAAACGTAGCCTGGCCGCCTCTGGCAGCGAAACAGTCCAAAAAAAGCAACCCTGAAAACGAAACCGGCCTGCGTCAGCTCTCACCTGCCAGGCTGACCGCGCTGCACGGACCCTATGCACAAGCGTTGGCTAATCTGATAAATCCAGGCGGATACCTGATCAGCGTGGAGCGCTACGAAGCCGATGATTCTTATAACGGGCTTCTCCAGGCACTGGAAAAGGCCGGTTTTTCTCGGGAGAAAGGGACACATGAGCGGTTTTCATGCAAAAACGGAGACGAGGCAGCGACCTTTCAGGCGATCGTTTTTAAGCGGAGCAGCTTACAATAGCTTCGCGGGGATGAAGGACGGCTTTCCGTACATTGATCCTCCAGATTCTATACTCCTGTTGGAAAAATATAGATTGGCGTCTGAAACGCAATTGTTTACAGTATAATCTTTTCTGCTAAAATGCATCCAAAAAAATTGTATTTTTTGATTATTTGCTTGTATTTCAACGATAAATGCATATAATAAAACATAGTCGCGCTGGTGCAGTTTATGCATATTTTATCGGAAACATCCAGTAATTCTGAAGTAAGACTTCAAATGAACGAGGTTCAGGCCACTTCGATCCATCCAGGTGTAAATGCAAATGGGGATATCAAATCATACTCATTAAAATTATCAGACGAATCCGACGGCACAAGACGATTGATGTCGATTGCCCCGGCGATTGCATCTGTTCTAAGCAAGGGCGGACTCCTTGTAATTGATGAAAAATCGGATAGGGGAACGCTTTTCTCCCCTATCCGCTGCGCGCCAGGTGCGAGTAACGAAGTTACTAATTTACGCTCGCGCCTGTGTGCATAAAAAACAGGTTCCAACATACGCAAAAGGGTACTACCCTGCGACAGAAAAAATCGTCGTTCATTATCCATCTGCTGTAGAAAACTCACGGCAGACTGTAAAGGCACTTCTCCCAGAGGGATTGCCAGGCATCGAAGATACGGATATCCGCAACCAATGGCTCACCACACAATGCAAGACTTTTTCGAATGTCTATGACGCCATTGAATTTTTACAAAATCTAAGAGATTAGCTCACTGTAAAGAGCAAGACCCCTCAGAGGATCAGCAATCCTCTGAGGAATTCGCTTTTTTATGCCACACGAAATCATCGCATTCCTTAGGCCGCTTATCAACGTTTTTTAGCGCAAAATGGCAAAATTTCTATTCCGGTTTATCCGGGTTAGGATCTGTCTTTCAAAAAGTCAGTATAATTTTCAGAATCCAACCGCTATAGTGCTTCTTCTCAACCATCTCTCCCCGAAACTTGAGACAGCCAGAAAACCATTCACCCCAGCAATTCCAACAGCTCCTCCTGCGACAAAGTTGCGAGCGAAGCGCTCTCTCCGGAAAGAACCTGGTCTGCGAGGTCCTTTTTCTCCTCCTGCAGCCGCAGGATCCGCTCTTCGATCGTTCCCTTCAGGATCAGGCGGTACACGGTGACCTGCTTCGTCTGCCCGATCCGGTGGGCGCGGTCGGTCGCCTGGTTCTGTGCGGCCATGTTCCACCACGGGTCGTAGTGGATGACAATGTCCGCTCCCGTCAGGTTCAGTCCGTTGCCGCCCGCCTTGAGCGAAATCAGAAATACCGGGACGTCTCCCTCATTGAACTGATGCACCATCCGAATGCGCTTTTCCTTGGACGTGGAGCCGGTCAGGATATAGTAGGGGATCCCTTCTGCCTTGAGGTCTTCCTCCAGCAGCGCGAGCATGGAGGTAAACTGTGAGAACAGAAGCATCCTGTGCCCGCCGTCGATCGCCTGGCGGATCAGACCGATGGCCGCTTCCCGTTTTGCACTCTCTTCGTGGTAATTTTCGAAGAGAAGTGACGGATCGCAGCAGATCTCGCGGATCTTGGTGAGCTCCGCGAGTACCTTCACCTTTCCTGTCCCGGTTCCCATCGTTCCGTCCAGGATCGTATTTTTCAGTCTCAGAACCTGTGCGTCGTAGAGCTTCTGCTGTTCTCCGGAAACCGGCACGTAACGCATCTCCTCCAGCTTTGCGGGGAGATCCTTCAGCACGTCCTCTTTCCGCCTTCTCATGAGGAAAGGCGAGGTCATTTTCTTCAGCTTTTCCATGGCCTCCTGATCCTTGCCCTTCGTGACGGGAATCGCAAATCTCTGCTCAAATTCCTTCTGAGAGTACAGAAATCCCGGCATCAGGAAATCAAAAATACTCCAGAGTTCCGAGAGACGGTTTTCAATCGGCGTGCCGGTCAGCGCGAGGCGGTGGCCGGCCTTCAGGGTCTTTACAGCCTTCGAGACCGCCGCGCCCGCATTCTTGATGTACTGTGCCTCGTCAAGAATCGCATAAAAGAACTCTTTTTCAGAGAGCTCCGCGATGTTGCGCTTCAGCAGATCATAGGAAATCACGTACACCTGCGTACTGTCCCATGCCGCGAGGGCTTTTCTCCTCGCCGCAGCGCCACCGGTGATCGGAATTACCTGCATGTCCGGCGCAAATTTCGCGAATTCCTCCTGCCAGTTATAGACAAGGGAAGCAGGGCAGACCACCAGAGACGGGTGCTCCGAGCCCGGCTTCTTCTCATCATAATCATACAAAAGGGCGGAAATCGTCTGCAGCGTCTTGCCCAGGCCCATCTCATCCGCCAGAATCCCGCCGAATCCGGCCTCCTCCAGGGTCCGGATCCATTTGAAGCCCAGCGCCTGATAGGGTCTCAATGTTCCGGAAAGGTTTGCCGGGGGCTCGCTCTCAGAATCGCGTATCGTCTTAAAATTGCGGATAAGGCCGCGGTATACCCGGTCTCTGGTCGAGTACAGCTCATCATGCTCCTCCAGGAGCTTATCGATATAAAGTGCGCGGTAAAGCGGCACCTTCGCGCTCTTTTTGATCACATCCTCGGGGTTCAGATCCAGCTCCTGCATAAAGTCGCTGATCTGGGAGAGCTGATCATCCTCTGCCAGATCCAGAAAATCCCCTGACGAAAGCTTATGAAACCGCTTCTTCCGGCGGTAGCTCTGCAGCACCTCCAAAAGCTCCTTCTCCGAAATTCCGGAAGATGTCAACGACAGGTCGAGAATGCTGCTCTCCACAGAAACGCCGACCTTCACCTTCGGAACCGGCGCAACCGTAAACCTGCGGAACGCATCTGAGCCATGCACCGTGCCATAATTTTCCAGGACGGCAATGCCGGACTGCAAAAAATCAAAGAGTTGCTCATCATCCAGGGCCGCCGAAAAAGCCCCATGATCATCGGGATTTGCGTGCATCAGCCTGCCGACCGCGTCAGAGACCCGCTTTTCCTGTTCAACGTCACGGTAGCCATCCTTCTTCTTTGAAACACCCAGTGTATAGACTGTCTCCATGCTTTCTGCGGTCTCTAAGTTTGCTCTTTTCTCTATATTTTTTATGTTTTCTGTGCTTTCTGTGTTCTCTATATTCCCTGCGTATTCCGCAGCCCCATGATTCCTCAGACTCTTCTCCCGGTAACGAACCTTTCCCACGCACTGCAGGATATGAATCGCTTTCTGACTCTTCCCCCGGCCTTTTTTCGCAGCTTGCGCATAATTCGCTGCGTTCTCCGCTTCGCCGGAGACGCCTGGCATCCCCAAATCACCCGCCATCTCAAAATCACCCGGTTTCTCGCAGTCCAGGTAGAATTCAAAATGCGGTTCGGGCGGCAGATATCCTTCCGCCTCCTTCTCACAGTTATCAGTAAAGTCAACCGACGGGCTCTCTAAAAAAGCCGGCACAACGCGGTAGTAAAATTCCTGCAGATTCGGAAGACCCACCTGAAACCGGAAATATCCAGAGGAGTCTGCGACCGCATCAAACGGCTGAATGATTCCCTGCTCCTTTTCCGTGATCCGGGAGAGCCCATCCGCATTCAGAATGTAGTGATGAGAGCCGCTGCCATCAAGCAGCACCGGAATCAGGCCATGTACCGCAATGCCGGAGAAGACACCTTTCGCGTCCGCCAACCGGTCACAGGTCAGGGAAAGACGAATGTCCCTGTGCGCCACCGGAATCTCCTTGTTGGCCACCCCGTTTGTCTTGTCCTGATATTCCGCACTCTGCCCCTCCCAGACATCGTAAAAGTTGTCCAGAACCGCGCCCTTAAAATCCAGATTCGATGTGACATTGATCGTCCGGACACTGTAGTTGGAGCGATAATTCTTTGCCGCAATCTGCGAATTGATGTCGGAGACATCGCCAACCTTTCTCTGCAGGAAATCATAAAGCCCCGCTGAACGGTCTGTGAATTCGAATTTTCCAAAGTCAATGCTTTCCGTTTTCGATAAAGTCAACGTCTTCCTGTCTGTACAGGACGCGACCAGCTCCCTGACATTCCGGATCACGATGACTTTTCCGCCTTCCTTCTGAATCCGAAAGCTGAGCTTTGCCTCCCCGGATTCGATGATAATGCGTGGATAGAGCTCTACGGCTTTCTTCCTCTCGACTTCGGTGTGTGCCGTCTTCCGGATTGTAGCCTGGTTCGCTTTTTCCAGACTCTTGAAAAACTTTTTCGCCTTCTCATCCGTGAGGTCGGCAGTCTCCGCCGCCAGCTTATCCGCCTCATCCCAGAGCAATTTGCAAAGAATCAGGCCATTAATATTCAGATAATTCTCCACCCGGCTCGGGCCATCCGGCTCCTCATCCGAAGCCTCTTCGTAGCTATCCTGCTCCTCCTCGTCATAGTCCTCGTCGTAATCCTCATCATAATCCTCATCGTAATCTTCATCGTTGTCTTCGTCATAATAAATCTCTGACCGGTTATTTCCGTCAGAATCCTTGACAGAATAAATCACTGTCTGGTTCTCCCTGTCAAGATACCCGGCTCTGGCTTCCAGAGACAGCTGGTTTCCCGTCATGCGGGCGCTTCCCGCCGTAAATGAATAATCGGATGCCAGGTCATGCACACGGAGCTCTGCCCGAAGTGTCCGTGTGCCGTCACGGCTTTTCATTTCATTTGCCCCAAAATGAACCCAGTCGGGGTGATTTTTCAGAATATCCTCGGCCATATGCATCGAATATGAATCCGTCACATAATCCTGCAGAGCCGTCCTCATATCGTAAACGGCAATGCCGTCCGGATCCTTGCGCCCCTGAAAGAAATCCAGCGCAGGACACGGAGTAAGCCCATATTCCTTGCGCAGACGCACCTGTTCCTCTACATTCTTTTTCCTCTTGACCATTTTGATCCGTACTGAGCTGGCATATCTGTCCTCCTCCGCAACGATCAGACCTCCGCCCTTCTGCTCCATATAATATAGAAGAGCAGCCTCGTGGCAGCACAGCCTGCCCTTCTTCCCTTCCGGACAATTGCAGGAAAAAAGCGATGGCTCCAGCTTCGCGTTTATATCAGGCGGCTATTTATCAACAGAGACAGAAAAACACGGATTCCCCGAATAACTATAATAAGGGCTGTTATAGGGCAGACGTCTTTTTTCCGATATTCCCACTGCCTTTTTCTCTGCCGCGTCCATATAATACTCTGCCCGCAGTCTGCTCCAGCTATGCTCGAGGTTTATTCTTGACTGCATGACTTCACTCGCGGCCTGCTTGACTGCAGATGCGGAAAACAAATGCCGCCACAGGATCGGTACGCGAAGCAGCTCCTCCGATTCCGGATCCTCATTCAGGCAGAAGCCCCTGCGTAACTCATCTGTAATGATCTGATCTTTACCCATTTGAATTTCTTTGTCCATTATATTTCCTCTGATTGATTTATGTATATTGTATTTTTCACTTGCATGGATAAATCCACTCAAACTCCTGTCATTTTTTCTCACGTACATTCTTTATCATCAAAATTTCAATCATTTTACCACACTTTCTGCCTGATGTGGAAGTAATATCATGATTTTCTAAATTTTTATAAACGGTAGCAAAATAAAACCTGTAAAAGGATACATCCCACGCTCTGTCCCTCGCAGACATTTCCCGCACATATAGATATGTCACTCCTATCTCACCGCCTGTATGACGCATACTGTGCAGCCGCCAGATCGATATATTTCCGCACGGTACGGGATGGATTCGCCTGGTATATGATGCCGTATTCCTGGTGCCAGTCTTCTGCCAGAGGGATTGCCTGAAGCTCCGGTATGGTGCGCACAAAGAAGTTCGCCGTGAGCAGGACGGCATCAGTCTCGGCGCAGAAAAATGCTGCCTGCACCTGTGCATCCACGTCACATCGGATATCCAAAAATGGAGTCCCGGAGGCATAAGGTGCTGCGCCCGCGCCCATCTCCGTCTTTCCGGCATCGTCCCGCAAAGTTCTTCCCTTTGAGGCATCCTCCCGCACGGCTCTTCCCTTCGATGCAAACATCTTCCGCAGTTCCTGCTGATAACCGGCATCGACCATTGGTGCGTAGATGATAACCGGGTAATCCGCAAGCTCGTCCAGTGTGACCTGCGTTTTCCTGGCCAGCGTATGACTGTGCGACATCGCCGCCAGATACGGCATGTCCGCCAGTCTTGTGTAAGCATACGGAGAGGATGCGGTATATTTCGTGTAAAAGGTCTCTCCGACATCAGCAATCCCATGTTCCGCGCGATACTCCCCGCTGTGATTCGGATGTACCACACGGCGGATGCGGATATCCGGGTATTTCTGCATAAACGCTTCCGTGACATCATTCAGCAGTACCTGATGCTCGACATAGCTGACGCGAAGCTCCTCCCTGGTGGACGCACTTTTCCGGCACCGGGACAGCACCTCGTCCTCCAGGTCCAGAATTTCCTTTGCCCCATCATAAAACAGCTGCCCCGCCTCCGTCAGCGAAATGCCATAGGGCGTGCGAAGGAACAGCTTCTCCCCCACCTCGTCCTCGAGCTGGTTGACCTGCCGAAGAAGCGCCTGTTTGGATATAAATTCTGTCTTTTCCGCTTTGGAAAAACTGCCCTGATCCGCGATCGTCAAAAATAATTGCAGCTGTCTGCTCGTCATACATCTGTCCTCCGGTACGATTTTTCTCCCGCTATGGTAACATGATTCTCATTCCTTTTCAAACGTTTCTTTACCTATAATAAAACGAAGCTGAAAGCTTTATCGTTATCAAAAATAAGAGAGGAAAAAGAGCATGAGAAGAAAAATTTTAGCAGCGTTACTTGGTGCCACACTGGCAGTATCTGTCCTGTCGGCGTCCGCTCTGGCGGAGGAGGCAGTGTTCTCCAACCCCGGCACTTACACGGCGACGGAGACCGGTATCAACGGAGATGTGACCCTGACCGTTACCTTCAGCGACAGCGAGATCACAGATATTCAGGTGGAAAGCTCTGAGACGCCGACGATCGGCGCGGCGGCGATGGAGACCCTGACGGAGACGGTTCTTGCAAACCAGTCCCTGGCGATTGGCACGGTATCCGGAGCGACCCTCTCCAGTACCGCTTACATCGCGGCTCTGACCAGTTGTGTAGAGCAGGCCGGCGGAGACCTGGAGACCCTGCAGAACCGCGAAATCGCGGATTCTGATTCGGATGAAGAAGCGTATCCGGTCACGGAAGCAGACGTGATCGTGATTGGTGCCGGCGGCGCAGGCCTTTCCGCCGCAAAGACTGCAGATGAGAATGGTGCTTCCGTCATTTTGATCGAAAAATCCTCAAATATCGGCGGAAATACCCTCTGCGCAACGATGGGTATCAATGCGGCAGAGTCCCAGGTGCAGACGGATCTGGGCGTTACCGTGACCGTCGAGGAGCTGATTGAGGCACAGATGAACAATGAGGACGCCATCGAGGAGCTCGTTACCACCTTTGCCGTAAACAGCGGGGAGACGATCGACTGGCTCGCTTCCCTGGGTGTCGAATTCACTACAGAAGGCGGCAACAGTGACTTTATGCTGATGGCGACCGCTGACGGCAAGACCAGCACCACGCTGATCAATGCGCTGAATAATTCGCTTGATTCGACTGATATTACCCTCTACCTGAATACAGCGGCCACCTCGCTTGTAACCGATGAGAACGGCATAGTAGTCGGTGTCGTATGTGAAGATGCAGACGGAAATGAAGTAACCTTCACCGGCTCTTCGATCGTGCTCTGCACCGGCGGCTTTGGCCAGAACAGCGAGCTGCTCGCAGAGGTACGTCCGGACCTTGCAAACGCGATCACGGATGAAATCGCTCCGACCACCGGCGACGGCCTGCTGATGGCTCAGGAGCTCGGCGCGAATACCGTGAACCTTGAGGATATTCAGCTGTTCCCGCATGTAATCGTCGGCTACGGTCTGCTCACACCGATGAACATGCCGGGCGGCTTTAATCCGGACGCCATCTTTGTCAATGAGAACGCAGAGCATTTCGTGGCAGAAGCCTTTGAAGTATCAGATGCGATCCTTGAACAGCCGGACGGCATGGCCTATTGCATTTTCACAGAAGACAATCTGAACGAGACGCTGGAAGGCCTCATGGAACTCGGCTATATCGTATCCGGAGAGACCGTAGAAGAGCTCGCCGAAAAGCTCGGTCTTGACGCGGAAGCCCTGCAGGCGACCATCGACCAGTGGAACGCGGACTGCGAAGCCGGTGCAGACAGCCAGTTTGGCCGCGAGTCCAACCTGAACAAGCTCGAAGGCACCCTCTACGGCTACAACTTCGGCGTCGGTGCGCACTACTTCATGGGCGGCATCCTGATCAACGAATACACCCAGGTCGTTGACACCAACGGCGACGCCATTGAAGGTCTCTACGCAGCAGGCGAAGTGACCGGAGGCTTCCACGGAAACTACCGTATAGACGGCTCCGGCACCGCAGACGCATTTGTCTTCGGACGTCTGGCAGGCAAATACGCGGCGGCAAACGCGATGGAGTAAAGAAGTAATGATCGAAGGAGCCACACACTTCTGAGCGTATTTCTCAGAGGTGTGTGGCTCCTGTCTTTCCCCTGGAATGAAACATCACTCTTTCTGATTATATCTTCCATACATTACCAGGCCTCCATATATTTCAGCCCAAAAGTATCATTATTTCAATACCTGTATTGCCAAAATGTATGATTATTTCAACATGATTTTCGCTTAGAATTATCATTATTTTAATATAGTTTTTGCTTAAGTATAGGATTATTTCAAAACATTTCCCCAGGGTGTTCAAAAAAGAGACCAGGCATTCCGCAAGGAGCATAAAATACCGCGATCTCTTTCAATAGTTCGTGACTGTTCAGCGCCTTCACAGTTACGATAACTCTTTTGTATGTCTTTCGGCGGCTGCGTTAGCTGACAGCAGCGCAACGCTGAATGCAAGCTCTACTGCTGATTCTTCAGCTCATTTTTCAGCAGTTCATGAATACCTATTAATTCAAGAGTATCCAGCGATTCTATCGTTCTCTCACCACGCTGAATCTGAGCATACACTTCCATAAGATGTACTCTGTTTTTTTCTGCGTATTCTTCATCCACTTCATATTCATAAGGCTGACACTCATGACTGGCAATCACGTCTTCAAGAGTGACCTCAGTACTCATGTCTTCTTCTTCATACTCGCCGTCATCTTCTTCATCTTCTTCGTCGTCTTCATCTTCCTCCTCGTCGTTATCGTCATATTCATCCTCATCATTCAGATATCCGATGTCATCAAAATCTTCCTCGTCTTCATCCCAATTTTCGGCATCATCCGTATCTTCCCCTTCCAGAATCTGCGAAAGGACTTCGCTTAATATTCTGTCTCCTTCGTTTTCTCCATCTTCGGTCTCTTTTATGAAGACAAGGTCCCAGCCGCCAAGGTAAAACGAATAAGCTCCCTCTTTCTGCACGGACGGATTGAAGTTTTTCAGCATATTCGCCAGTGTCCATCCATGCGCCAGAAACGCTTCGATCACCTTTTCCGCCCGCGGATACGTTTCCGTATAGAGACGGTCTCCATTATGCACCTCCACTGGATTTCCATCATTAATCGTGACGATTTTTACAAATTTCTTCATATGGCAGATTCCTCCATTTTGTGTAAAAAAATATGCAGCCTGCAGATGCAATCTAAATGCGGCAGTGCCCGAAGAAATCTATCCGGGCCACCCGGCGATCCAGGTGCATAATATCATATGTCTTATATGTCCTGTTCTGCTGTGTCATAAGCTTCCTCCATATTCTGAGTATTATTTCCCAGTTTTTTCTGCTTTCCACTCTTTGATTTTTTTCAGCCTGTCTTTATAATCCGCCTCCGCCCCCTGCCCTGCCGGGCGGTAATATTCGCGGCCAAGCAGGGAGTCCGGCAGGCACTGCATACTTGTCAGCTTTTCTTTTGTATCGTGGGCGTACTGGTAGCCCTCGCCATACTTTTCATCCCGCATCAGCTGCGTGACGCCATTGCGGATGACGAGCGGCACCGGCTCGGCAAGCTGCCGTTGGGCATCCTCCCTCGCCTCGCCATAAGCCACATAGAGAGCATTTGATTTTGGTGCGAGCGACAGGTAGACCACTGCCTGGGTCAGATGTACATTACACTCCGGCATCCCGAGGTAATGGCAGGCCTGATAGGCCGCAACCGCCTGAGGAAGCGCCTGCGGATCAGCAAGTCCCACATCCTCACTCGCAAAGCGGACAATCCGGCGGGCCACATACAGGGGATCCTCCCCGGCCTCCAGCATCCGGGTCAGCCAGTAAACGGCCGCATCAGGGTCAGAATTACGCATAGATTTATGTAAGGCAGAAATCAGGTTATAATGCTCCTCGCCTTTTTTGTCATAAAGCAGGGATTTCTTCGAGATACACTGCTCAAGCGTTTCGCGGGAAATGCGAACGGTAGCGCCGTCAATCTCCCCGTTTAAAATCACCATTTCCAGCGTGGACAATGCCGCACGCGCGTCGCCGTTCGCGAAATTCGCGATCAGTTCCGGCATATCCGGCTCCATCTCAATCTTCTGACTGCCAAATCCACGCGGGTCGCGCAGCGCCCGGGAAATAATTTCGACCAGTTCTTCCGTACTTAAGGCATGAAGCACAAAGACCTTGCAGCGCGACAGCAAAGCCCCATTCACCTCAAAGGACGGGTTTTCCGTCGTCGCGCCGATCAGGATGATGCTGCCTTTTTCCACAAAGGGCAGAAACGCGTCCTGCTGCGCCTTATTGAAGCGGTGAATCTCATCTACAAACACGATCGTCCGCTCTCCGAACTGGCAGTTCTGTTCCGCCTGCTGTATCACCTGACGGATCTCCTTAATCCCGCTCGTCACCGCGGAAAAATCAATAAAAGTGGCTTTCGTATGACCGGCGATGATGCGGGCCAGCGAGGTCTTGCCGGAGCCGGGCGGCGACCAGAAAATCATGGAAGAAACCTGATCACTCTCAATCATTTTCCGCAAAATCTTCCCCGGACCGAGCAGGTGCTTCTGCCCCACAAACTCGTCCAGCGAGCGTGGGCGCAGCCGCTCCGCCAGAGGCTGCATGTCCGTGTAGAGAAGATCTCCAAAGCTCATCTGCTCCATCTAATCACCTGCCCTCTCCGATCAAATCCCACGCCGCCTAATCCAAACACGGCCACCCGTACGCCAAAGAGCTTCTCCATAGCATCCTTCCCCAGAAGAAGCTCTGTCCTTGAAAATTGTTCCTGCATATGGTTCTGTCCTTACACTTAAATTTCTATTTCGAGCAATCTCAGCATTCGCCTGATTCCATTTTGTTCTGTGATTTTGTTCTATGATTTAATTCTGTATCTGCATTTTTTCGTCATGCTATGTATGCAAAAAGTTTTGGATAAAGATCCCGATGTTCTCGAATATAATTGCGCTTAAAAGCCGCAAACGCTGATTCACGACGCAAGAGAACTTGTGCCTTTCGCAGAGCAAATGCTGATTCTGGATATTCTATAACTTCCTCTAACGCAGCGTAGAGTTTGTCCATTTCCATCGTCAACTCATGCAGCCGCTGAGCGCTGGCACGTGTCCTCAGGACAAGAACAAATTATTCCAGTCAAATTTTCGCTCAGGATATCTGCCATCATAATGAGGCAACAGGTGCTCAACCTGAGGATCCTGTAACTTCCCGATTTCGCAAATATAGCATTTATTGTGGAAGTCCTGATACAGACGATCAATTACATCCGGTTCTCTATAACTGCCATTTACCTTTTTCGCTTCCCGGGCAAGGGAAGCTGGCGCAGGTAAGGTTCGTTCTACTTTTACCACATGTTCAGGAATATCTGCTTTGAAAACGCGATCTGCCTTATAATAAGCTACAACAAATTCACCTTTTTGAAACAACGAGTATACAGCAGGAATATCCTGACCTTTCCATTTTCGATATAATCAACCGCTTCACTTAAATCTTTCTTCACCGTCAGCGACTCAACAGCTTCAGAAACTGCATTTAGAAGAGAAGTCTTTCCGCTCCCGTTTTTCCCTGTAAGGATCAGATGCTTCATTTTCTCTCCTGATACAGGAATCTCGATCTGGCTCAGATGGCGTACCTTTTTAATATTGGTTTTTTTAATATAAATCTGTTCCATCTTCCCCTCCATGTTTGGAAACTGTATCTGCCTGACAGAAATTACATACCCATTTTCTTCTATCAAACTACTGTATTGCGTGTTTCACTTTTACGAATGTCTGTCTCTAAACCACTGCATAAAATCATACCACAATCATTCACGAGCCACAACCAGTTTTCTTTGATAAATCACATTTATCAAAGTTCATTCGGCCCGATCTCTCCCCGCGCAAAGGCGAGCGCGTTTTCCATGGTTGTTTTGCTGATCGCGCACATAGCCTCCTCCGTAAAGAAGCCCTGATGGGATGTCACAATGACATTCGGGAAGGAAAGCAGCCGCGCCACTGTCGAATGCTGCATGATTTCGTCTGAAAGATCCTCGAACACGGAATCATCCTCTTCCTCATAGACATCCAGGCCGACCGCGAAAAATTTATTGTCACGGATCCCCTTGATCAGGTCGTCCGTCCGGATCAGGCCGCCACGGGAGGTGTTTACCAGAATCACGCCATCCTTCATTTTCCCAATCGTCTCCAGATTGATCATGTGGTGCGTCTCCTGGGTCAGCGGACAGTGCAGCGAAATCAGATCCGACCTGCCAAGCAGTTCGTCTAGCTCCACGTATTCCACAAAGTCCAGACTTTTGTTCGGATACCTGTCGTTGGCGAGCACCTTCATGCCAAAGCCGCGGCAGATCCGTGCCATCGCCGCGCCTATGCGGCCTGTGCCCACTATGCCGGCAGTCCGTCCATAAAACGAGACGACCAGCAGTCCGTTGAGGCTGTAGTTATTCTCACGCACTTTAATATAAGCCTTATGAAGGCGCCTGCTCGCGGTCAATGCCAGCGCCATCGCATGCTCCGCGACCGACTCCGGCGAATAGCCTGGCACACGGGCGACACGAATCTGGTACTCCTTTGCCTTCCCCAGGTCCACATTGTTAAAGCCCGCACACCGCATCAGAATCAGCCGGACGCCGCACCGGTGCAGCAGCTCAATCGTCTGCTCCCCAAGGTCCATATTCACAAACGCACACACTGCCTCATATCCGTCAGCCAGCTGCGCCGTATTTGGCGTCAGGTCCGCCTCGATAAACTTGATATCAATATCCGCATACTTTTCCTGCTCCATCAGAGGAAGAAAATATTTCTTATCATAGCCTTTCGCGCCAAAAAATAATAGTTTCATTTAAATCCCCTTTCCTGCTCATTACTCCAGAATCCAGCTGTGCAGACGCACATCTGTCGCTGCTTCGCAGCTTTATGATTCTGTCGTTAACCTATCAAGAAAAGTCCGCCGCAAGCGCCGCGAACTTCTTGCAAGTTATATTATACCCAGGAACCAGAAAATTACAACCCGATCCGAAACGGCCATAATTCAGCATAATTCTGCTAGTCAGGACTCACAGACAGCAAAACCAGATGATTTCGAAACAGGTTTTCTATCCCGGAAATCTCTGGAAATCTGTCTCTGGAAAACCTGAAAAAATCTTCGCTGAAAAAATCTTCAGCCTGTGAAGAAAAAAACATCTGGACATTTTTCTTATCTGTGCTATAATGCCCCCAGATGTGCAAAGGATCCGCGCCCTGTCAGCGCCTTGTAAGTATCCTGCAAGCGTCAGGAGCAGTGACAGAACCGTGGATCTGCAGCCGGGATAAAAGGGAGTAGCCGCCGCCGTCAGGCGGACTTTAAGGCGTCAGGACGATAGAAATATCCGCTTTTTAGTTGAAATGGCAAGACTTTTATTGCATGCATTTTTTTGTGTGCAATAAAGGTCTTTTCTTTTTGCCCGGTTCTGTGCATAATAAAAAAGGAATCTAAACAATTATCAAAACAAGGGAGGAAAACATGCAATTTTTACTGGAAGGTATTCTAAGTGTCACATGGCAGCAGATCGTGATGTATCTGGTCGGAATCCTGTTGATATGGCTCGCCATTAAGAAGGGATGCGAGCCCTCTCTGCTGCTTCCGATGGGCTTCGGCGCGATACTGGTCAATCTGCCATTAACAGGCGTCCTCAACCAGACGGTACAGGGGACGGTAGAAGTCACCGGCATCATCGAATGGCTCTATGAGATCGGCATCGGTGCCTCGGAAGCACTGCCCACACTGCTGTTTATCGGCATCGGCGCCATGATCGATTTTGGGCCGCTGCTCTCAAATCCGGTGATGTTTCTCTTCGGAGCCGGCTGCCAGTTCGGTATTTTTGCCGCCATTCTTTTCGCGGCCCTGCTGGGATTCCCACTGGCCGACGCGGCATCCATCGGCATCATCGGCGTGGCCGACGGACCCACGGCCATTCTGGTATCGCAGGTTCTGGATTCCTCCTACACCGGAGCAATCGCGGTGGCCGCATACTCCTATATGGCTCTCGTACCCATTATACAGCCCATCGTCATCCGGGCGATTACCACAAAAAAAGAGCGCACCATTCATATGGAATACCGCCCTGCGGATGTGAGCAAAACCACTCGTATCGCGTTTCCGATTGTCGTGACGATCATCGTCGGCATGGTCGCCCCCTCTTCGATCGCGCTGGTCGGCTTTCTGATGTTCGGCAATCTGCTGCGGGAATGCGGCGTCCTGAACGCGCTCTCCGAAGCCGCGCAGACAACGCTGACCAACCTGATCACGCTGCTTCTGGGGCTGACCATTTCCTTCAGCATGCAGGCGGATGCTTTTGTAACGAGAGACACCATTCTGGTTCTGTGCATCGGCCTGCTGGCGTTTATCTTTGACACCATCGGCGGCGTACTGCTGGCCAAAGTCCTCAATCTTTTCCGGAAGGAAAAAATCAACCCCATGATCGGAGCAGCAGGAATCTCCGCCTTCCCCATGGCTTCCCGCGTCGTGCAGAAGATGGCCGATGAAGAAGAGCATGGAAACATCATTCTGATGCACGCTGCCGGAGCAAACGTTTCCGGACAGATTGCGTCCGTCATCGCCGGCGGCCTGGTCATCCAGATCGTAGCAAGCTATCTGTAACAGGCATCTGCAAGAAATAGGAGGAAAACAAAATGACACGTATGGAAACCATCATCGCGGCTGTTCAGATCATGGGCAAAGGAATGGGCGGCATTTTCGTAGCAATTATCCTAATTATGCTGGTCGTATGGCTAATGGGAAAGCTGACGAATCACAGAAAATAGCAGTATAACACCCTGTCCGTCCGTGCGAGCCGGGTGCGACTTTAGCCGCAAAACTCCTTGCCCGGCTCTGTGCATACAAAAAACAGAGGCTATTGCCTCTGTTTTTTACGCTTAACCGGCAGCATGCTTCCGCTCATGAATATACGTTTTTGTACACTGCAAATTCACAACGATTGATTCTTTGTATTATTCTGGAAAGATTTTTCGCCTGTCAAAATCTCCTGCAGGATAATTCAGTGTTAAGAATGCAGCTTGTTTTATCTATGAGAAAAGTAACCTAGAGATTCCTTCTTTCGGGCATGGATATGTCTTTCCAATACTTTGCCTTCTGTGGCAAAGCAGCAATATCCGCAGTGCCGGTTTCGCACCAGCTTGATAAACGTTCAAAATATTCCTGAAACTCTGTTGCGGAAAGCGATGTCCTGTATGCATTAAGAATGCCCTCTCTGTCCTTCCTCGCATCCTTATATCCATTGTCTACTGCACGGTCCAGCCAATACAGGGCGACAAGATCGTTCTGCGAAACACCGGCTCCGGCGTTATACAGCACCCCGAGGAAGTTCTGCGCCTGTCCGTCGTTACAGAATTCCGCCGATGCACGAAGAAGCTTTGCGGCGCCCGCGTAATTCTTCTGGTTAAAATGGTGCATTCCCAAAACAGTCAGCTCACGCTTTATCAGGAGATCGGCTAGCTCATCAGGATAAACATATGCCACAAAGCTCTTCATTCTCTCATACAGAGCTTTTGGTGTATCGGTCGTCAAATACTGCCGGATGTAGTCAAGCTCGCATTTTTTTACCATCTTGCCCGCCTGCTCGTCTCCTGATTTCTCTGCCTGCCGGAACCAGTACGCGCCCTCTAAAAAGCTCTGCTCCGTTCCTTTCCCCTGTGCATAAAGGCTTCCAAGATTATATTGGGCCGTCGGATTGGAACCGGCGGCGATGCTTTTATACATCTGAAATGCCCTGCCTTCGTGCCCCTCATTTAAGAATCTTTCTGCCATGGCAAGTAATACTTCCGTTGACTGCTGCATGTTCTGTGCCGTCTCCTGCGGATTCGATTTTGATGACGTATTCTGCACGGTATCTCGCTTTTTGTTGAATAAGCCATTCAGAAATTTCATTATAATCCCACCTTCCTTTTTCGTTATTCCACAGTACATTTAAGACTTTTTCCTGCTTTCCTGCGATGATTCCAATATAGCATACTTTTGCTGCAGGCAGTACACCGGGGGGATACAAAATAAAACGACGATCCGTCCTTCGGTTTACAGCTTCTACGAAGAACCATATACAGGCGAATCAGATGATCGCATGCTTAGTCAAATGGTTGTCATCCTTTTTACGGCTATAGATTGATAAAATAATATCCCCTTGAAATCCATTTTCTCGTGTGTATGGTGCGCATACGGACTTCCAGTGCCTTTTCCATTATCCTCAGTTCCACGACATTTCCTTCTTTCCACGCAGGCAAGGCCAAAGCCGCTTCTTTTCCAAGCTCCGTCGGACGGATGCTTCCACAGTTGACATACAGATTGTTTCTTGAAGAATCAAAGCTTACAACTCCGGAGTCTAAATTGGGAGATAAATGCGTATGCCCTGATAGGAAAATTACATGCTCGTGCGCATCTATGATTTCCTGCAATTGTTTATCCCTGCTCAGGTATTTGGATAGATGACCGTTGCATACCGGCATGTTCCTGCTCAATGGGGTATGGCACAGCACAATCTTCCAGTCGTCCCTGTCTTGTCCCAAAAGCGAATCAAGGTATTCAAGCTACTCCGGCGTAATCCGCATAATGTCCCTGGTCCACAACGCACCCGCATTAACACCGATCATGTCAATCCCATTGAAAGCCACATGGCATATGTTTTTCGTTTCAGACTTCCAACATGCTATCCGCTTTTGAAAATCTGCATATTCATCCACAGCCGTCATGAGGTCATGATTCCCATTGGCGCAGTACACTGGAATGCCAGGAACCGTCTCATTCAGGCAATCCTCAAATAATCGGAACTCCTCATTGGTTCCGTCATTGGTCATGTCGCCAAGAAGTAAAATACAATCCGCATCAGCAGCTGCCCTCAATGCCCATTTCACGGTTCCCGCTTTCCTCGTCAGGTGTAAATCGGTGAGAATGTCGCAGCGGAGAAGTGATTGACCGCATTCCATTCCGTGTTCTCTTTCAATCGGGAAAAGTTCCTCCACGCAATCGGGTGCACTCGTGCGGAAAGCTTTCACAAAGACATGTGTTGCCTCAAATGGAACAGACCGCCCGCCGCCAAAATCAAGGCTGCCCAGACCCGCTTCGATTTTTACATATCCAAACGCCGTCCATTCGGGCAGTGCCCCGTTACGGTCAGCCCAATACAAAGCGGCAGTATCATAATCGTCTGCCCGTATGGTATAAACACCGTCCGCTGAATAATTGTCCTTAAACTTAATTTCCAGGTTCATATATGCTTCCTCGCTATCAATTGCGCACTTCATTAGCTCTCTGTGAGCCACTGTCGGCGGGTTAAAGGAACCGCCCATAACAACAGCCTTCCGAAATTACTCGTCTCCATTTTCCTTAATCATAGCAAGGGTTCTTTGGTCCGGCTCGCCATGGAAAAATTTATCCAGTACAGCAAAAAACACTTTTTCATCTGGTGCCGCTTTCGCAAACAGGGTCATGCACAAGCAAAGTTTCATGTCATCCGGAACCCCCATGACAGATGTGGGATTATCCGTGTCCAACTCCAGCAATGCCCCGGAAATCTCCAGAAGATTGCTGCGGAGCTTCTCGTCAGCCATATATTCCCGCGCTTCCTGTAAATCCGAAATACCATAGTACCGAGCCATGCTGCTTATGCCGAGACCTTTTAATTGTGGAAATATGTACCACATCCAACAGCTCATTTTCCTTCCATTCTTTATTTCGGATAATGCTATGTCGTAATCATACTTCTGTGCCTCATGGAACCTGCTCAAATCCGCCATGCCATATTGCCCCTTTCTGTAAAAATCCTGTTTGCCATTTAATATTCCTGATATACCGGATGCCTGAAATCCGTAATATTCCTTTTCAAATCACTTATTGCAGCCCTTCACTCTTCTTTCCCGGGTCTAGAAAGCTTCGCATCGAAATACTTCCTCTCCCATGCTGTATGAAATCTCCGTTCCTGTGTTCCACAAAGTTTTCCCTGGTCAAGATTTCTTCCCTCGTACAGGTCATCCGCCAGCTCCAGAATAATGCCTTTGAATTCCAGATTCCTCTTCCATTTCTCTTCGATCGCATCATATCCCAGCCATGCGCCAAGTATATTTCCGGTTACAGCACCGGTCGAATCGCTGTCACCGCTGTGATTCACAGCCGCAATAACACCCTTTGAAAAGTCATTTTTGTAGCGAAGGCTGCAGTAAACCGCTATCACCAGTGTCTCCTCTGCAACCTAGCCTTCGCCCAGCTGGTGAATATTAGCCAAATCAGCCTCGTCATTCTTTGAGAGCATGACTGCTTTATCAATCAACTGCTCAAGCTGTGGCATATAAGCATTTCCAGAAAAAATCTCCGAAACTACAGCCAACGCTTCATTAACCGCGTCCTCCAGACAAACATAGCTGCCATATAAAGAAACATTTACAATATGGGTAAGAATGGCCGCCGGAATGTATCCGAGAGAATGTCCATGGGTGATGGCCGCAATTTCAGCCCCTTGCCTGTCAACCCATTCCGCGCCATATTTTTCGGATGAGGTGTCATAAAACAATCCCAGCGGAGCGACGCGCATGATGCCTCCGCACCCCTTGCTCATATTTAGTGGTTCTTCAACGCAGCCTCTTTTTCCTGATCCTAATGCGGACATACAGGTTGTTCCCGGAGCACGACGGCTATATAAATCAGGAACATCCATAAGCCAGCTTACCTGTCTTTTCGGTTTTTGAGCGGTCTGTGTGCAATACCAGTCCCCATAGGCTTCAGCCACATATATGAAAGGTAGATAGTTCCAGTCTTTCATTCTGTTTATGGTTTCGCCCCGGAGGATACCGTTTGCTGTAAACATCGACATCTGCGTGTCATCAGATATCAGTGCAAGGCCGCTCTCAAAATCCAGATCATAGGAAGTAATTCCATTGCTTCCATACCGTCTGAAAATTTCACTTTCAGAAAGAAACTCTACAGGATACCCCAGGGCGTCGCCGATTGCGCCGCCAAGCATTCCACCGTAAATTTTATTTTTGACATTCATTTTATTCAGCATTATCCATCCTTCCATTATTCCCCGTAGTCGCCATCCAGCCCTACTGTCCTCTTATACATACTATCAGAAACACATCTCATCCATTTTCAAGTGCCTGACAGAAGGAGTTGTAGACACTCAAATCCAGGCTTGCAAATGCGACTTTCATGTCATATTCCAGGTGTTCCTTCTTCCAGCCACGTGTATAGCGGCATCTACCCCTGCTTCGCCAGACAACTTTTCGTCCGCCGCATTAACGATACATTCGCAGTTTATCTGGCTGATGTCCTGAAAACGTACGGATAGGGCATCCGGAAAGCTTTCCATGCGAATACCGTGTGACTCCGAACCATCTGGCAATCCCTTCTCCTTAAACTCCTCCCGCAAATCCATCAGGATTTTCCCCAGATTGTTCTGGCCTTCTCCCGTTTTAAGATCCACGCCCAAATGGTATCATGCCAGTTATTCCCCTCGATCAGTTCTGCGTCGACTGTCTCGACAAGAAATCCCGCCAGATGAGGATTCTGCGTGAATTTCGCCCTTACAACCCTTTTCATCACAGAGATTTTTACTCTTTCCCAGTCGTGACGCAGGTGTATTTTCCTTCCCAGGCGTTTAGCCTGTTCCGGCGTCAGTTCACAAAACTGTTCACGATCTTTTGAATCCACACACTTACTCGCCTGAAACGCTGCCTCCGCATTCAGATAAGTAAGACCGTCAATGGTCACGCAGACGGGATAAAAATTGCTCAGATAATCGTACTGCATCCGAAACTGATTGATCTTGATTTCCCGGTTCATTTTGTACGCACACCGAAATCCCGAGTGATTTTCTTTAAAAATCAGCCCTGAATTTGGTGAATTTGGGCATATTTTGACCCGGGTTTTTGTAAATTTTACGGTCTTACTTGAAATAATCGCCATTCTATGATACAATGTAGCTACAACTAAAAGTTATACGTACGCTATAAAAGGATGATTATTTCTATGTATATTTCTTACAGTCACAAGGGAACTTATGCCTCTGCCGCCACCTCAAAACGGGATGGGAAGAAAACTTCCACCGACTACCGGTATCTTGGCAGGGTCATCGACCGTGAGCGGGGCATCTACTTCAATGATGACAGGGGATTCTTCACCTTTGACCCCAAGACTGACACGTATGGTGAAGTCCCGCAGGACTTTGTCTTGACGAGCCATGAGCCGCGAGTCTCAAAAGGGCACGTATGCGTGGACTTTGGTGACGCATTCATCCTGAACGCATACCTGTACAAGTCCGGCCTGATGGGGGTTGTCGACAGCATCCCCTACAAGAACCGGGACACGCTCCACGCCATGCTGCTGTTCTATATGCTTTCCGACATGGCGAACTTCAATGCCATACACTGGTACGAGGGAAACATCACCCGCGACCTGTACCCGAACGCCAACATGAAAAGCCAGCGGATCAACGAGTTCCTGGCATCAATTGGGACAGCGGAGAACCGGCAGGCCTACCAGCGGGCATATATTAAGTATGTGTTGGAGCATTATGACCCGGACCGGGACCTGCTCATTGACAGCAGCGGTCTCCCGAACGGGATCCATATGCCGCTGATAGGCACCAACGTGCATAACGGGAAGGTCAGCAGGGAAGTCCGCCTGATTTTCGTGGTCCAGCGTAAGACAGGCCTGCCTCTGTTTTACCAGGTGGTCCCCGGGAACATCATCGACTCCTCCACACTGGAGCGGATCTTCCTGCACCTTGACTCACTCGGGATTGATGTGGAGTCCTGCATCATGGACTGCGGCTATGACACCGGGGAGAACCTGGATCTCTTCTATAATGAAAAGCACGAATGCTGCAGGGACTTCATAACAAGGGTAAAGTCCAATGACACAGAGCTGAAGAAGATCATCCTTGAGGAGCTCCCGAAGATTAAGGTGAAAGAAAACTTTGTCAAATATGGGGACAGGTATCTTTTCGTTGTGAGGCACCCAGTCATGGTTGGGAAAAACAAGGACAACCCGGCGTGGATGTACCTTGGCCTGGACTGCGACCGCGCCACGGATGAGCAGCATAAGCTTTTCCGGAAGGCTGAAAAGAAGAACCTTTCCGCGGATGACATTTTTAATGCGATGCAGACCATGGGCCTGTTTGGCATAACGTCCGGCAAGGCGTACACGTGTGAGGAGATACTCCCCACATACTATCAGAGGCAGATGGCGGAGCAGATTTTTGACTTTGCCAAAAACTATACGAAGCTCCGCCCTCTGCAGGCAGCCTCGGAAGATACATTTCAGGGACACCTCCTTCTGTCGTACATTGCCTCCTGCGCAGTCAGGATGCTCCAGAATGAGCTGAAGACAGCGGATCTGTTCCTCGGATCGCGGCTCCAGTGCATGCGCAACCAGAAATGTACGGTTTATGAAAACCGAATCGTCACCGACATTCCCCAGCGGGAAGCAAATGAGACCTACACGGCGCTGAAGATCGATTGCCCGGCATCGATTCAGATTACAAACGGAGTCCTCCAGTATACACCGCCGAAGCCCGACGATGCCGCAAAGAAGCCTGCCCGAAAAAAGAGCGAGAGCGCTGCGTCAGGAAAAAAGACATCAAAGAAGCAGACTCCTGTGGAAAATGCCGCCCCCAAAAAGCGTGGCCGCCCAAAGGGTTCCAAAAACAGGAAAACGCTTGAACGCGAAGCGCTAATGCGTGAGCAGGGCATCGTTGAAGTAAAGCGTGGCCGTGGAAGGCCAAAAGGCTCCAGGAACAAAAAGACTTTGGAGCGTGAGGCGCAGCTGGCTGCACAGAACAATGTGGATAATGTTAGCTAAGCAAGTGAACATTGGGTTTCATCGGTCTCGTTTGTGCGTACAAACGAGACCGGGAAGTCAAGATAATTTTTTTAATATCATGACTATCTTACTGGAGAGTGAAAAGTTCTCCAAGATGCCATTCACATCCGTCCGTATTTTTTCAAGCATCTCATCCGAAGTCAGCAATTTTAACACAATCTCGCTGTTGAGGAGCTGTGTGCTGACAGCATTTCCCAGAGACCGGGTAATCCGGCTCTGCTCCTTCGGAATCAACCCAGGTGTAAATGGAACTCTGACCTTGCCAATATAATAAGCTTTTCGTGGATGAAACAGCATCTTGATCGCTATATCATTTGTTACATATCCAATAATTGCTCCGACAAGTAATGGAATAATAATCCTTATCACGCTTATCACGCTTTATCCCCACTTTCTACTGTCTTTTCACGTTTCAAAACAACTGCTGAATCAAACGTATTCCCTGATTTTGTTACATCTAAACGATACACCCATAATATCCCCCGGT
>Ga0192263_1082_pt1 | contig 25840 bp, 21 predicted proteins | sample Koala_Koa23_I3_FD_131257 | JGI IMG/M metagenome (GOLD analysis project Ga0192263, IMG submission 131257) | Enriched cells from koala feces incubated with labeled cellulose particles, San Francisco Zoo, California, United States - Koala_Koa2-3_I3 ... | reverse complement strand
GTAGCTCAGAGGATAGAGCAGTGGTTTCCGGTACCACGTGTCAGGGGTTCGACTCCCTTCAGGTGCGCGAAAAGCTTCGCCAGAACGAGAGATATTCTGGCGAAGCTTTTTTGATGCGCAGGGCCGGGCAAGGTGTTTTGCGGCTAAAGCCGGCCAGGACCGCGCGGTGGACAGGGGAAAAAGGCGCTCTCTTATCCGATCGGGCCTGATTTCCTTATACCAGTATCTGCAGGCTGTGCGCGGTTTTGGTATACTGGTAGATATGGTTTCCGAGGACTTCTTCCCGGGAAACAAATGTTTGGTTAATATCTGTTACAATCTCCTGCAGTGTCTCCGGCATTGTCTTGATGCCATCCGGACAGATAGGCAGGATCAGACACTCATGAATGCTGCTTGGGATGACATAATAATCTTCACCGGCTAATTCACAGACCTTGTCCAGGACATCTTCAAAGATTATATTGACAGCACCGAAGCAGAATTCTTCGTTGGAGAGAATGTACATGGGCAGACAGTCTTCCCTTGAGGAGAGGAGTGTGAATTCCGCTGCGTTCGCATGGAGAAACTCATCCATGGAGTGAAGGCAGAAGGGGAGCAAAAGCCGGGTATTTGCCAGCGCGATACTGTGCAGCTTCTCCTGGCTGATCTCCCACATGGGCAGGTGCGCGTTCCGTACGAGGATACTGGATTTGCCGAAGCTGCTCTCCTCCATTCGGTAATAGTAGACGATGGCCAAATCCAGAAAGCGCTGGTGCGGGATAGTAGTCAAAAGGTCGCGGTTTGCCTCATAGTTGACAAGGCGGCATACGATGTGTTTGCGCGCACATTCAAAATTCATGTAAAAGGACAGGTCGCAGGTGCGTGCTCTGCGGTTGTTCCGATGAAAATCAAGTATTTCCTCCGCTATGGTGTCCAGGTCAATCCCAAGGAGGTATTCCTGGTAAAAGGAATCCAGATAGATCGCCGGCGCTGCATTTTCACCGGGAAGCAGAATCATCATGCCGTCTGCAGGAGGCCTGTTCATTTTCTGAATACGGTTGATACGGATCTGTGCCCGCTGGTCGACGTGCCGCTCCATTACTTTTGTAATTTGTTCTACGAACATGCTGTAATTCAAATAGTAACCACCTTTCTGTTGTGCAATCGCTGCAGTATAAATTAGAAATGGGACAAAGTGCAACGATATGTTAATGTGGAAATGTTCCCTCGCATGCGTTTGGCGGCAGGCCGCGCCGCAGGGAAACGCTTAGCGTTTGGGTTGCGCTCTTTTTTTCTGGTGTAAAATGAATTATAACATGAGCAGTCACATAAATCAAGTAGTTTATTCATAATAAATGAACTGTTTTTCAAAACCGATTTTTTTTCTGACACGTCCTTTTTAACTTTCTCTCCCTGCCCGGCTTTAGCCGGAATAATTCCTTGCCCAGCCCTGTGCAATCGGATAGGGGAACTTGCTTCCCCTATCCGCCGCGCGGGGCGCGTGTGGCGTAAGCCACAAAACTCCTTACGCGCCCCTGCGCATAAAAAGAAAACCGCATAATGCCGAATCAAACCGGTATTATGCGGCAGCCACCCTGCTCGGATATTTGACGTGCATATGCCATTGAAAAAGCTTTAAGCGAATGGGAAAACGAGTCTATATGGAAAATTTTCCATACAGATAACGTATCCATCTGCCATCGCAGAAGCTTATACGCGGGAGAGATATTCGCCTGTCCTGGTATCGATCTTAAGTTTGTCCCCTGTGTTGACAAAAAGCGGAACATATACGAGTGCCCCGGTCTCTACAGTGGCCGGCTTGGAAGCGCCTGTTGCCGTATCGCCTTTGAGACCTGGCTCGGTCTCTGTTACCTCAAGCTCGACAAAGAGCGGAGGCTCTACCGCGAATACATTGCCGTTGTGAGAACAAATCTTGACCATCTCATTTTCTTTTACAAACTTGAGCGCGTCACCGATCGTGTCCTTATTGAGCCCGATCTGGTCGTAGGTCTCTGTATTCATAAAGTAATACAGATCGCCGTCTGAGTAAAGATATTGCATCTCGACACGGTCTATACGTGCTGTCGAAAACTTCTCCGTCGGGCGGAAGGATTTTTCCACTACACCGCCGCTGATGATGTTTTTCAATTTTGTCCGGACGAAGGCTGCTCCTTTGCCTGGCTTTACATGCTGAAATTCGATGATCTGGTAGATATTCCCATCCATTTCGATGGTAACACCATTTCTGAAATCGCCTGCTACTATCATGTCGTCGTCTCCTCCTGAAAAAATATCGTAAACGGATCTCCTCCGTTTGCCCTGAAAGCAGATCCGTTTTATTACGAATCGCGTGATCTGTTTCATTCTACCTTATCCGCCTGTATTTTTCAACTGTTTTCTGCGTTAAAATTTATATTTCCTTAAGAAATGAGTGTTTACATATTTAGGTAAATATGCTAAACTCATATATAGTTTATGTGCTATTGTCTCAAAAATACAGAAAAAAGGAGCAAAGCCCCTGAATTTTCAGAATTGTTCATCTTTCGCGCCAGAGAGATTGGAAGGACTCTTGAGACAGGTACGGGCAGGGAGGGCATAGGAATATGTTGGATAATATAAGGGAATGGATTTCGGATAATCTTCGCTACATTTTACTGAGACTGGCTGTGATTCTTCTTATTATTATTGCCTTTTTCACGATCCGGCTTGTGACGCATATCGGGTCAGGAGGTTCGAAGAAGGTTAATACGGAGCAGGAGACGGAGATACAGACGGAGAGCAGCGCATCGACATCCGATACCGTAGAGGCGCTTGTGAAGGATCAGGAGGATGTCCTGAGCCTGGCGACGACCTACTGGGCGGCAGTGCAGGATCTGGATTTTGACACGTTGGAGACGGTGTGCGGGACGACATTTGATGACGATGCGCGCGCGGCGGTGGAGGCGATGGACGTCGCGGTAGAGTCCTACGATGATATTATGACCTATTCTAAGAATGGCCTTACAGACGGTTCTTATGTGGTCTATGTCTACATGGAGATGAAGCTGAGCGGTATTGATACAGAGGCGCCGACGCTTCGGCAGATGTATATGCAGCCGGATTCGGACGGGACGCTCCTGGTACTGCCTACGGAGAGCTATACGTCAGCGATTTCGGAATATATTCTGGAGCGGCAGACGGATTCGGATGTGCAGGCATTGATCGCCGATGTCAATAATACTCTCTCTGAAAGATGTGCGGCGGACGAGGATCTTGCGAAGTATATTGAGTCGATCAATTCCGGAAGCAGCTCGTCGGACTCCGATTCGGATGATGATTCGTCAGATGGCTCGGATGACTCAGGTAGTTCGGACAGCGAAGGCTCTCTCGGGACGATGCAGACGACGACCGGCGTAAATGTGCGTAGCGAGGCATCTGCGGAGAGTACGAAGCTCGGCTCCCTGGTTGCAGGTTCTCAGGTCGAGGTACTGGAAAACCTGGATGATGGCTGGTCCCGGATTACGTATATTGACGTTTCGGGAAATACGGTGGAAGGGTATGTCATGACGCAGTATCTGACTAACTGACGGGAATCCATTTTCTGTATGATTCAGAACTATACTGAAAAGGGAGCGGTGGAGAGTTCCATTGCTCCCTTTTTTGATGCGCAGATCCGGGCACGGCATATCCCATGCGAAGCGTGGAATGCTACCCGCGAGGGAATATTGCGGCTAAAGCCGCACCCGGCTCGCGCGAGCGGATAGTGGAAAAGGCGTTCCCCTATCCGATGTTTATTTTGTCACTTGTCTCTGTGGCCGGGATGTGGTATAGTAAACGTCGTTACAGCGAATTTTTATCCGGATGCGGTCTCGTGACGGCAGCGGCCGCACCCGGAATGGAATGGCATACGGACAGGGGAATTGTGCAGGATGCAGGCGCAAAGGGAAAAGGATTTCACCGGGGAGCCGGTTCGACTGAATAAATTTCTGAGCGACGCGGGATACTGCTCACGACGCGAGGCTGACCGGCTGATTGCTGCAGGACGGGTTCTGGTGAACCAGGAGCGGGCTGTGGTGGGAATGAAGATTTTTCCCGGGCAGAGGGTGAGCGTGGACGGCCAGGTGCTCCATCGGGAGCAGGAGCGAATTCTCCTGGCGTTTCATAAGCCCCGGGGGGTTGTCTGTACAACGGATACTACATGGGGAGATACGACGATTTATGACCTGATGAACTATCCGAAGCGGATTTTTTCCATCGGCCGGTTGGATAAGGATTCCGAAGGGCTTCTCTTGATGACAAATGACGGGGATATCGTCAATAAAATCATGCGTGCGTCCAATTATCACGAAAAAGAATACCTGGTGAGCGTGGATCATGAGATTACCCCTGACTTTTTACAGAAGCTCAGAGAGGGGGTGTATCTCAGAGAACTGAACGTAAGGACACGCCCCTGTGTGGTTTCGCCCGTCGCCAGGAAGCAGCTTGGCATCATTCTGACGCAGGGCCTGAACCGCCAGATCCGGCGCATGTGCGAGACCCTCGGCTACAGGGTGACGAGGCTGGTGCGTGTGCGTGTGATGAACATTGAACTGGGAGACCTGGAGCCGGGCGGGTACCGTCCGCTGACCCGGGCAGAATCCGAACAGCTGATGGCGCAGCTTTCGGGGGAGCAGTGATGAGTGGTTAGTGGATAAAAGGGCAGAAGGCAGAGGATAGCTGGTAGTGGATAGTGGGTAGAAGGCAGAGAATAGCTGACAGTGGTTACTGACTGACAACTGACAGCTGACAACAGGCATCTTATAGTAATAGCAGAGCTGGCAAGGAGGGACTGGTGAGCGGCGTGAATCAGAAGCTGGAGCGGATGAAAGAGCTTTCCGCCAGATTAAGAGAAGCATCCAGAGCATATTATCAGGAAGATACGGAGATTATGAGCAACCTGGAGTATGACCGTCTGTATGATGAACTTCTGGCTCTAGAAAAGGAGACGGGGATTGTGATGGCGGACAGCCCGACGGTGACCGTAGGCTATGAGGCGCAGGATTCGCTGCCGAAGGAGCGGCATGAGTCTCCTATGCTTTCTCTGGACAAGACAAAATCTCCGGAAGACCTCTCGGCATTTGCCGGGACTCATGAGATTTTGCTCTCCTGGAAGCTGGATGGGCTGACGGTGGTTCTGACGTATCGGGACGGGACTCTGGTAAAGGCCGTCACCCGCGGCAATGGCGAGATCGGCGAGGTGGTCACAAACAATGCCAGAGTCTTTCAGAATATCCCGCTGCGGATTTCCTACCGGGGCGAGCTGGTGATCCGGGGTGAGGCGATCATCACGTATCCGGAATTTGAGAGGATCAACGAGGAAATTTCTGACGCGGAAGCCCGCTATAAAAATCCGAGAAATCTTTGCAGCGGCTCTGTCAGGCAGCTGAATAATGAGATTACGGCGCAGCGGCATGTGCGCTTTTATGCGTTTGCACTTGTGCGGGCGGAAGGTATAGATTTTGAAAATTCCAGGAGCGCACAGATGGAGTGGCTGGCTGCGCAGGGCTTTGAAACGGTAGAATATAAAAAGGTGACCGCATCCCAGGTGCCGGAGACGGTGGCTTATTTTGCGGAGAAAATACAGCATTACGAGATTCCTTCGGATGGCCTGGTCGCGATTTATGAGGATATTTCCTATGGGCAGTCGCTTGGCCGCACGGCAAAGTTCCCGCGCGACTCGATCGCGTTCAAGTGGCAGGACGAGACCAGGGAGACGCGCCTGGTCGGTATCGAATGGAGTCCGTCGCGCACCGGTCTGATCAATCCGGTCGCGCTTTTTGAGCCGGTCGAGCTCGAAGGCAGCACGGTCAGCCGCGCGAGTGTCCATAATGTGAGTATTGTGAAGGCTCTGAAGCTTGGCATCGGGGACCGGATCACCGTCTATAAGGCGAATATGATCATTCCGCAGATCGCGGAAAATCTGACTGGAAGCGGTACGATCGAGATCCCCGGCTTCTGCCCCGCCTGCGGCGGGCCGACTGAGATCCGCCGGAATGGGGAGCGGGAGACAAAGAGGAATACAAAGGATGCTTCTCCTGAGGATGACGCGGTAGAGACCCTTTACTGTACGAATGAGCGCTGCAGCGCGAAGAAGATCAAGCTTTATACCCTGTTTGTCAGCCGGGACGCGCTGAACATCGAAGGACTGTCAGAGGCGACGCTGGAGAAGCTCATCGGGCGGGGCTTTCTTTATACCTTTGCTGATATTTTTCACCTGTCCGACCACAGGGACGAGATCGTGGAGATGGAAGGGTTTGGTGAAAAATCCTGTGAGAATATGACGCGGAACATTGAGAAAGCCCGCAGTACAACACTCCCAAGGCTGCTTTATGGTCTTGGGATTCCAAACATCGGAGTAGCAAATGCAAAGCTGATCTGCCGGTTTTTTGATTATGACCTGGCTCGGATCCGCGCTGCGTCTGTGGAGGAGCTTTCCCAGATAGAGGGACTCGGCGACGTTATTGCTGCTTCAGTTGTAGATTATTTTGCGGATGCGCAAAATCAGGAGACGCTTGAGAGACTGCTCACCGAGCTGCAGATTGAGAGGGAGCCCGCCGGAGGAGCCGCGCAGATCCTTGCCGGGAAGACCTTTGTCGTCACAGGCAGCGTGGAGCAGTTTGCAAACCGCAATGAGCTGAAGGCGTTCATTGAGGAGCGGGGCGGCAAGGTAACTGGATCCGTCACGAAGAAGACGGATTATCTGATTAACAATGATACAACTTCCTCCTCTGCGAAGAACCGGAAAGCAAAGGAACTGGGGATCCCAATCCTCTCGGAAGAGGATTTTCTGGCACTGTCCCGATCCGCAGACATCACTGAGGAATGACGGGAGCAGTCGGCCGCATGATGAAAGGATGGTGGCGGTAATGCCGATCAAAGTACAAAGTGAACTCCCCGCGAAGGAAATTCTGGAGCGCGAAAATATATTTGTGATGGATGAGAACCTTGCGGTTCATCAGAATATTCGCCCAATCCACATTGTGATTCTGAACCTGATGCCGCTGAAGGAAGAGACAGAGCTGCAGCTTCTGCGCTCCCTGTCCAATACGCCGCTGCAGGTCGAGGTGACCTTTGTAAAGGTCAGCTCACACGAGGCAAAGAACACCTCCATAAGTCATCTGAATAAGTTCTATGTGGAGTTTTCGGATATCTGCTCCCAGCGCTTTGACGGGATGATCATCACAGGCGCGCCGGTGGAGATGATGGAGTTTGAGGAAGTGGATTACTGGACGGAGCTGACGGAGATCATGGAGTGGACAAATATGCATGTCACTTCCACGATTTATCTCTGCTGGGCCGCGCAGGCGGGGCTTTATTATCATTACGGACTGCCTAAACGGCTGCTGGAGAAGAAAATGTTCGGGCTGTTCTGGCATCGTGTGAGGAATCGAAAAATCCCTCTTGTACGAGGGTTTGACGATATGTTTCTTGCCCCGCATTCGCGTCATACCGAAGTCCCGATTGAAGAGATCCGCAAGGTGAAGGAGATCACAATTCTGGCAGACTCTGACGAGGCCGGGCTGTTTCTGGCGATGGCAGACGACGGCCGCAGGATTTTTATCATGGGTCACCCGGAGTATGACCGGGTGACGCTTGATGGCGAATACCACCGTGATCTCGGCAAAAATTTACCGATTGAAATACCGAAGAATTATTATAAAAACGATGATCCTTCCATCCGTCCCCTGCTGATGTGGCGTTCACATGCTAATAATCTTTATACGAACTGGCTGAATTATTATGTGTATCAGGCGACGCCGTATGACCTCAAGGGAACCCCGGATTTTGACTATGTCTACAGCCAGCTGAACCAGTGGAGCCCCGGGCGAAGCATGAGCAATTTACCAGATGACTATAACTTTATTATATGATAATACAAGGGTCAGAAAATCAGGAACGGAATGCCTGCGGGCATTGACAATCTGTTTCATAATCTGTAAGATGAAGACAGAAACACAGAAAGGAGCAGCTTATGGCAAAGGTTGGCATTGTGATGGGCAGCGATTCCGATATGCCCGTGATGAGCAAGGCGGCGGACATGCTGGAGAAATTCGGCATAGAGTATGAGATGACGATTATATCGGCACACCGCGAGCCGGATGTATTTTTTGAATACGCGAAAAGCGCGGAGGCAAAGGGATTCCAGGTGATTATTGCGGGGGCCGGTATGGCCGCGCATCTGCCCGGCATGTGCGCGGCGATTTTTCCAATGCCGGTGATCGGCATTCCGATGCACACGGCCTCGCTCGGCGGCAGGGATTCCCTGTATTCGATTGTGCAGATGCCCACAGGGATTCCGGTGGCGACGGTAGCAATTAACGGCGGCGCGAACGCGGCGATTCTGGCGGCAAAAATACTCGCGATTTCAGATCCGGATCTGCTGCAGAAGGTGAAGGATTACGCAAAGGAGCTGGGCGGCCAGGTGGAGGAAAAAGACCGGAGGCTTCAGGAAATCGGGTATAAAGCCTATCTGGGAGGAAAGAAGTAAACCAGGTGAGCCAGGCCGGGGGTCAGAAATCAATAACACAGATAAACAAATGCTTACAGACAAACGGATGTGGAGGATCATATGGATTACAAAAATGCAGGCGTGGACATTGAAGCCGGATATCGGTCCGTAGAGCTGATGAAGGAGCATATCGCAAGAACCATGCGGCCGGAGGTGCTGACGAATATCGGCGGGTTTTCCGGGGCGTTTTCGATGGACGCCGTCAGGAAGATGGAAAAGCCGACGCTGGTGTCCGGCACGGACGGCGTCGGGACGAAGCTGAAGCTGGCATTTCTTTTGGACAAACATGATACGATCGGGATCGACTGTGTTGCGATGTGTGTGAATGATATCGCGTGCGCGGGGGGAGAGCCTCTGTTTTTCCTGGACTATATTGCCTGTGGCAGGAATGAGCCCGGGAAGATTGCCGCGATTGTCAGCGGGGTGGCCGAGGGCTGCGTGCAGGCAGGCGCGGCGCTGATCGGAGGAGAGACAGCGGAGCATCCGGGGCTGATGCCGGAGGATGAGTATGATCTGGCCGGGTTCGCGGTCGGCGTGGTGGATGAGAAGGATCTGATCACCGGATCGGATGTGAAGGCGCGGGATGTGATTCTTGGCATCGGCTCGTCCGGGGTTCACAGCAACGGATTTTCCCTGGTGCGCAAGGTGTTTCCGATGGAGAAAGCTGCGCTGGAGATGTACTATGAGGAGCTTGGCGGTACGCTCGGGGAGATCCTGCTTACGCCGACCCGCATTTATGTGAAGGCGCTTCGCAGTGTGAAGGAGGCGGGCGTTCGCGTGAAAGCATGCAGCCATATCACGGGCGGCGGTTTTTATGAGAATGTGCCGCGGATGCTTCCGAACGGCATGCGGGCGGTGATACAAAAAGGCAGTTGGCCGGTTCCGCCAATTTTTGATTTGCTTGCAAAAAAAGGTGAAATTGACGAACATATGATGTATAATACCTATAACATGGGCATCGGCATGATGATCGCGGTCGACCCGGCTGATGTGGAAGTCGCGAAAAAGGCGATTCGGGAGGCCCAGGAGACGGTGTATGAGATCGGCAGGATCGAGGCCGGAGAAAAAGGAGTCGAATTATGCTGAAGGTGGCAGTGATGGTCTCCGGGGGCGGCACGAACCTGCAGGCGATCCTGGACGCAATTGCGGACGGTACGATCACCAACGCCCAGGTTGTGCGCGTGATCAGCAACAACACAAAGGCTTATGCGTTGGAACGCGCCAGGAAGGCAGGGATTCCGTCTGTGTGTATTACGAGGAAGCAATATCCGGATCCAGAGCAGTTTGGCCAGGCATTGCTGGAGCTTTTGCTGGCGTCCGGCGCGGATCTGATCGTCCTGGCAGGATGCCTGGTCGTGATCCCACAGTGCGTGGTGGACGCATTTCCGAATCGTATTATCAATATTCACCCGGCGCTGATCCCGTCCTTTTGCGGCACGGGCTATTACGGCCTGAGAGTGCATGAGCAGGCTCTGGCAAGGGGAGTGAAGGTGACCGGGGCGACGGTGCATTTTGTGGACGGGGGTACGGATACCGGTCCGATTCTGTTACAAAAGGCCGTTGAGGTGCGGCAGGGCGACTCGCCTGAAGTGCTGCAGCGCAGAGTGATGGAACAGGCGGAATGGGTGATTCTGCCGCAGGCGATTGATCTGATTGCGAATGGCCGGGTGCAGGTGCAGAGCGGCCGGACGATTATTTTGTAGAGGATGGCACAAAGGAAAAAGACGGATACAGTTGCAGCACATGAGGAGGATTTTATGAAGGTATTAATTGTTGGCAGCGGCGGCAGAGAGCATGCGATCGCGTGGAAGGTGGCACAGAGCCCGAAGGTGGACAAAATATACTGCGCACCAGGTAACGCCGGGATTGAGGAATACGCGGAATGTGTGGCGATTGGCGCGATGGAGTTTGACCGCCTGGCCGCGTTTGCAAAAGAGCATGCGGTAGATCTGACGGTGATCGGCATGGACGATCCGCTAGTCGGCGGGATTGTGGATATTTTTGAAGCACAGGGGCTTCGTGTATTTGGTCCGCGAAGGAACGCGGCCATTCTGGAGGGCTCCAAGGCATTTTCCAAGGACCTGATGAAAAAATACGGGATCCCGACAGCAGCGTATGAAAGCTTCACGGACGCGGATGCGGCGCTTGACTATCTTGAGACGGCAGGGTTCCCCATCGTACTCAAGGCGGACGGCCTGGCGCTCGGCAAGGGCGTACTGATCTGCAATACGCTGGATGAGGCGAAAGCCGGTGTGAAGGAAATCATGCTTGACAAAAAGTTCGGAAGCGCCGGAAACTGCATGGTGATAGAAGAGTTTCTGACCGGACGTGAGGTCTCGGTGCTGACCTTTGTAGACGGGAAGACAGTATGGCCAATGACCTCCGCGCAGGATCATAAGCGCGCCGGGGACGGGGATACTGGTCTCAATACCGGAGGCATGGGAACCTTTTCCCCGAGCCCGTTCTATACAAAGGAGATTGACGAGTACTGCCAGAGGGCAATTTTTCAGCCGACCGTTGACGCGATGGCCTCCGAGGAACGGCCTTTTTCAGGGATCATTTTCTTTGGGCTGATGCTGACAGAGGATGGGCCGAAGGTTCTGGAATATAACGCGCGGTTTGGAGACCCGGAGGCGCAGGTCGTACTTCCGCGCATGAAGACCGATATCATAGACGTATTTGAAGCCTGCATTGACGGTACGCTGGATCGGATCCACCTGGAGTTTGAGGACAATGCGGCAGTGTGTGTCGTGCTGGCCTCTGACGGCTATCCAGTGCACTATGAGAAGGGAATCCGCATTGACGGCCTGGAGAATTTTAAGGGAAAAGACGGCTATTATGTGTTCCATGCCGGTACCGCGAAAAAGGACGGCTGCATTGTTACAAACGGCGGACGCGTACTCGGAGTGACTGCGAAGGGGCAGGATCTGAAGAATGCGCGCGCCAACGCGTATGAGGCTGTGGGGTGGGTTTCATTTGCGAATAAATATTACCGGCACGATATCGGGAAGGCGATTGACGAGGCATAGCTGAAAGAACCGGACAGGGGATATCGCCCTTGTGCTTCAGAAAAAGGAGAGTATAAGTGATGAAAATTCTGAAAAGGAAAAAAAGTACTTTTTTGGCACTGTTTCTGACGGTCCTGCTCCTGTCGGCGGGAACGGCGGCGCAGGCGGATAGCCTGTCGGCGGACAATTCACTGTCATCTCTTGGGATCACGACAGAGGGCGCCGTAGTTTCGCCGGAGTTTGCCTATGGGACGACGGTGTATGACGTCACAGTCCCGGCGGGGACAACGTATCTTTCCCTGTCTCCGACAACCACCAACAGCGCCGCCTATGTTGACAGCATCAGCGGCCAGGAGCTGACAGACGGGGCGACAACGGTTTCCATCGTAGTAGTGGCGGAGAACGGCGACGCTTACACCTATTATCTCAATGTCACCGCGGAGGAGGCCGAGGAGACAGAAGCCGAGACGGAAGCGCCCACAGAAGCCCAGACCGAGGCGGAGACGGAGGATTCGCGCTACATCAGTGTCGCCCGCGAAACTCTGGAGGAAGCGCAAAATACAATTGCTACACTGAAGTCGGAGACGAGCAGCTACCGGGACCGGGTGGATCTCCTTATGAAAATCCTTTATGGGATGATTGCGCTGTGCGTGGTGCTTCTCTTTGTAGTGATCAATCTGCTTCTGAAGAGAAGTGACATGAAAGCGGAGCTGAATGCTTATCGGGAGCTGGGCTACTCTCCCGAGGAGGAGGATCGGGAAAGGGAACGTGCCGGGAAAGAATCCGGAAAGAAGAAAAAGAAAAATAAAAAATCCAGAAAGGCGAAAAAGCCGGTCATTGTAGAGGAAGGACCCCGACAGTTACCGGAAGAGGATGCGGACATGGATTTCTATGACCGTCAGACATCCGCACAGAGGGTAGAGGAGGATGAGTTTGACCGGACCGGAAAGGATACTTTTTATGAAAAAGAGCCGCCCAAACAGTCAGGGATGACCGACGACCCGGCCACTGTTCCGAAGCCTTCCAGGGCGAAAAAGCAGGTAAAGCGGATGCCGGAGTATGAGCAGCCGAAGGAGAACGTCCGGTACGAGCTGAAAAGGAAACCGGCTGCGGATGGCGGAGAAGCAGACGGCGATGTGGACATTGATTTTATTGACTTGTGATTGCGCTCTCTGCTTTCTGCGGAAACCGCTGCATGTAAATAGCGATTATTTGTAACTATTCAGGACAGTACCTCGCACCTGCTGCGAGGTACGTATGAAAACGTATATTTTACAGGAAAAAGTCCCATCGCGCAGCGATTTTAAATGGACTTTTTCCCGTAACTGTGAAGGTACTGAACAGTTACGATTGTTTTTTATAATCGCCGCCAGGAAATACAAAGGAGCAGACTATGCTGATAGAGATTGATTTTCAGAGCGAAGAGGCATTATATATGCAGCTTCGGAACCAGATTGTAATGATGATCGCCAGATCCATGATCCAGGAGGGAGACCCGCTCCCTTCCGTGCGCCAGCTTGCCGGTGATATTGGCATCAATATGCACACGGTAAATAAAGCTTACTCTGTATTGCGCGAGGAAGGCTTTGTGACGATTGACCGCCGGCGCGGCGCTGTGATCGCGCTTAACAATGACTGTCAGCAGGCCAGGGAGGAGCTCCGGGAGCGTTTGCAGGTCATGCTTGCAAAGAGTATCTGTAAAAATATTCCGAAAGAAGACATTCACGCGATGATGGACGAGATCTACGGGGAACTGCTTTCGGAGAATACCCCTTCTCTTTGACCGGATGATACCAGAATCCGCAGGTATCATTGTGCGGGGGATGTTTTATCCGCGGCATTATTTTATGGAAGCGTCCGGCGGGACACGCCTCCCAAAAAAACGCTTCGCTAAGGAGGTTTCAGGATGCAATATCATTTCACAGACAGTGCCAGGAGGGCGCAGCAGCTTGCGGAACGCGCCGCAAAGCGCTGCGGACATCATTATGTCGGGTCGGAGCATCTGCTGATCGGGCTGCTTCAGGAGGAGAATGGTGCTGCTGGCGTGATTCTGAGGGAAAATCATGTAGAAGAGCAAAAGCTTTTCGAGATGATTGACCGCCTGATCGCGCCGGAGGGCGGCACTGCCGTAAAGGAGCCGGAGGGACTGACCCCGCGCGCCCGGTATATTCTGGAGGAAAGCGATGAGCTGGCCCGGTTTTTTGACAACAGGGAGATCGGGACGGAGCATATTCTTATGGCTATGCTCAAGGACGTCGAGTGCGTGGCGACCAGGCTGCTCCACACGATGAAGATCAATTTGCAGAAGCTTTTTTCAGAGCTGGTCGAGGTGACCGGAGTCTCGGAAGAGAAGTACCGGGAATTTGTGCGCCAGATCCGGGCGGAAGGGAGCGGCGCGAGCCAGACGCCGATCCTGGATCAGTACAGCCGGGATCTGACTGTCCTGGCTGAGGCGCATAAGCTGGACGTCACGGTCGGCCGCGAGCAGGAGACGGAGCGGATTATTCAGATCTTAAGCCGCAGGACGAAGAACAATCCCTGCCTGATTGGCGAGCCCGGCGTGGGCAAGACCGCGATCGTCGAAGGCCTGGCGCAGAAGATTGCCAACGGCGAGGTTCCCCGTCCGATGCAGAAAAAGCGGGTTGTGACGCTTGATATGGCGGCCATGGTCGCCGGGAGCAAATACCGCGGCGAGTTTGAGGAGCGGATCAAGCGGATTATCAGCGAGGTGATTGAGAGCGGGGAAATCCTGCTTTTTGTCGATGAGCTTCATACAATCATAGGAGCGGGGGGCGCGGAAGGGGCGCTCGACGCTTCCAATATTCTGAAACCAGCGCTCTCACGGGGCGAGCTGCAGATGATCGGGGCGACGACCATTGACGAATACCGCAAGTATATTGAGAAGGATTCTGCCCTGGAGCGCAGGTTCCAGCCGGTGATGGTGGAAGAGCCCACTGAGGAGGAAAGCGTGGCGATTCTGCGCGGTCTGCGCCGCCAGTATGAGGAATACCACGGCGTGCAGATTTCGGATGAAGCCCTGACGGCTGCCGTAAAGCTCTCGAAACGCTATATCAACGACCGCTATCTGCCGGACAAGGCCATTGACCTGATCGATGAGGCATGTGCGCGCTGCCAGCTGGGCTATTATCCGTCTGGCGGGACGTCCGCTACACTGCAGGAGCAGTATGATGAGCTCTCTGCAAAGCGGGAGCGTACACTTAAAGAGGGAAATCTCGCAGAGGCAAAGAGTACGCATGAGGAAATGGAGCAGCTGGGCAAAAAGCTGCAGCGGCAGAAGACGCGGCAGCTGACTCTCCAGACCGGAAAGACGCGGACAGTGAACGAGGATGACATTGCGCATATTGTCTCCGTCTGGACGAAAATACCGGTACAGAAAATCGCGGATCAGGAGGGGAAAAAGCTGCTTAAGCTGGATACGCTTCTGCACTCCCGCGTGATCGGACAGGACGAGGCGGTGCAGGCAGTCGCGAAAGCTGTGCGCAGGAGCCGCTCCGGCCTGAAAAGCCCGGCCCGGCCGATTGGTTCCTTCCTTTTCCTGGGTCCGACCGGAGTCGGCAAAACGGAGCTCTCCAAAGCCCTTGCGGATCTGGTGTATGGGACGCCGAACGCGCTGATTCGGATCGATATGTCTGAGTATATGGAGAAGCACAGTGTATCCAGGCTGGTCGGTTCGCCGCCGGGATATGTCGGCTATGACGAAGGCGGGCAGCTCAGCGAAAAGGTTCGCCGCAATCCGTACTCGGTCGTACTTTTTGACGAGATTGAAAAAGCGCACCCGGATATTTTCAACATCCTGCTTCAGGTACTCGACGAAGGTCATATTACCGACGCGCAGGGGCGGAAAATTGATTTCAGAAACACGATTCTGATCATGACCTCGAATGCCGGTGCGCAGTCCATTATCGCGCCGAAGCATCTCGGCTTTGGCGCCGGAAGCGACGCGCAAAAGAATTACGGGGCAATGAAAAGCAGTGTGATGGAAGAGGTCCGGCGGATTTTCAAACCGGAGTTCTTAAACCGCATTGACGAGACCATCGTTTTCCATTCCCTCAGCGAGGAGAACGTGCGCGATATTACGGGTCTTCTGTTTGATGAGCTTAAGAAACGCTGCGCGGAGCAGCTTGACCTGAAGCTTCATTTCAGCCCCGCGCTGAAACAGATGATTGCGAAGGAGGGCTTCGACCCGAAGTATGGGGCAAGGCCGCTCCGCCGCGCAGTGCAGACCCGTGTGGAGGATCCGCTCGCGGAGGAGCTCCTCTCCAGACGAGTAACGGCGGGGAAATCCGTGAGCGTGGGAGTTGAGAAAGGAAAGGTCACGTTCCGGGTGCAGGAGTAGTGGGTAGTGATTCATGATTCGTGGTCAGTGTGTGGTGGATAAGCAGTTAACAGGTAATGTTTTAATGGCTGGAATTTTATGCGTAGTTATGGTATTATGTTGGTGCAGCAGAGGATGACGAATGGCTGACTTTTGCATTTCATCTGTACGGACCGCGTCATCCGCAATTTTGAATACACAATCGGGAGGGCATTTTGATATGTCAGGAATTACTGAACTTATTTGTACGCAGGAGGACGGCACCCTGAGCTTTGGAAATTATGAGCTTGCCGAGAAGTCGAAGAAATATGACTATGAGCATGACGGCGACCTGTATAAGGTAAAGACATTTGCGGACATTACCAGACTTGAGCGCAATGGACTGTTTGTGTATGAGTCTGTCCCCGGGACGACGGTACATAACTTTCACGCGACCGGGAATGGGGTTTCTTTTGAAGTGGAAGGCCGCAAGGACGCGCAGATTATACTCGGCATGGAAGAGGACGCCGAGTATAAGGTGTATATTCAGGATGTGAATATCGGAGTCGTGAAGACCAGTATGGGCGGCAAGCTGGTACTGAGTGTGGAGACCGGCGCGGCGACCGATCCGGTGCCGGTAAAGGTCGTGAAGCTGTAAAAGGTGTGCTTCGCAGGATACCGCGCTTGAAGGAGGAGAAAAATGGCGAAGACGAAGACAGTTTTTTTCTGCCAGAGCTGCGGCTATGAGTCCTCCAAATGGATGGGGCAGTGCCCGGCATGCAGGGAATGGAATACCTTTGCGGAGGAGCCGAAGACTGTGAGTAAAAAGGCTGCATCCGGGACGGCCATCCGCCGGGAGAACGCTGCAAAGCCGCAGACACTCTCAGAGATTGAATTTAGCGAGGAGTCCCGCATCACGACCGGCATGGGAGAGTTTGACCGTGTGCTTGGCGGGGGGATTGTGCAGGGCTCCCTGGTATTGCTGGGAGGCGACCCGGGCATCGGGAAATCGACGCTGCTTTTGCAGATGTGCCGGAACCTTGCGTCTGACGGACGCAGGGTTCTCTATATATCGGGCGAAGAATCGCCGCAGCAGATCCGCATGCGCGCGCAGCGCATGGGTGTTTTTTCAGGTAATCTGAAGATTTTGTGCGAGACCAATCTGGCGGATATCCGCGAGATGCTCTCTGGTGAGAAGCCGGATGTCGCGATTGTCGATTCGATTCAGACAATGTATCACGAGGAGGTAACTTCCGCCCCCGGAAGTGTGTCACAGGTGCGCGAGAGCACCGGTATCCTGATGCAGATCGCAAAAGGGATGAATATCACAATCTTTGTAGTCGGCCACGTGACCAAGGAAGGTGTGGTGGCAGGTCCGCGTGTCCTGGAGCATATGGTGGATACGGTGCTCTACTGTGAGGGCGACCGCTATGCTTCCTACCGGATTCTGCGCAGTGCAAAGAACCGGTTTGGCTCCACCAATGAGATCGGCGTATTTGAGATGCGCTCCGAGGGACTTGTGGAAGTCCCGAATCCATCTGAATACATGCTGGAAGGCAGGCCGGAGGGCGTGTCCGGCTCTATTGTGGCCTGCACGATGGAAGGTACGCGGCCGGTGCTTCTGGAGGTGCAGGCGCTTGTCTGTAAGACGAGCCTTGCCTTTCCGCGCCGCACGGCGGCCGGTACAGATCTGAACCGGGTCAATCTGCTGATTGCGGTTCTTGAAAAACGCGCCGGGCTGCGGCTGTCTTCCTGTGACGCCTATATCAACATCGCGGGCGGCATCCGCATGAGTGAGCCTGCACTTGACCTCGGGATCGTCCTTGCGATCGCCTCCAGCCTGAAGGATCAGCCGATTGATGAAAAAACCATCGCTTTTGGAGAAATCGGCCTCAGCGGCGAGGCGAGATCCGTCTCAATGGCCGAGCAACGCGTCCGTGAGGCGGCGCGCCTCGGGTTCACAACCGTCGTCCTGCCGGAAAGCTGTAAAAAACAGCTGAAGGGAAGCGAGGGCATCCAGCTGATCGGCGTGCGCGGCGTGCGGGACGCGATCGGGAAGGTTCTGTTATGAAATGTGTATTTTATGAAAAATATGCTTCATGAAAATGGGATAAACACAAAAAATGAAATTTGCAATCTGCCAGATTAACAACTGTAAAATATCCAGATGTTACAACCGGAGGTGATACAATGGCTTCTTCTGCAATTGAAAATCAGGTTTATACCGTTGATGATATTTATGATTTGCCGGATGGTGTGCGCGCAGAACTGATTGACGGAGAGGTTTATTATATGGCTCCTCCGATGCGGGAGCATCAGCGAATTGTGGGAAGACTTTCCCGCATAATTGGAAACTATATTGATGCGAAACAGGGCAGATGCGAGGTATACGAAGCACCGTTTCAGGTACGATTGAATAAGGATGACAAAAATTATGTCGAGCCGGATATTTCTGTGATCTGTGACCCTGGCAAGCTGACGGACTATGGATGCGCCGGTGCGCCGGACTGGGTGATCGAAGTAGTCTCCCCCGGCAGTGTGAAAATGGATTATGGAATCAAACTGTTTAAGTATCGCTCTGCAGGTGTCCGGGAGTATTGGCTTGCCGACCCGACAACGAGGAATGTGATTGTTTATAACTTTGAAAAGAATGATGTGACGAAATTTTTATTCACAGACCCTATACCGTCCGGCATTTACCCGGATCTGACAATCGTGATAGAGCCTGTTGTGTCACAGTGAAAGTTATTGTTTTACAGTGAGAGATATGCGGTGCAGGGGCAGCAAAGCTGCCAGAATTCCTTGTGCAGCCCTGCATATCAGAAAAATCCCGGAACACGTCTTTAGAACGGATTCCGGAATTTTTCCATAACAGGGGTTGAGAGAATCGAACTCCCACTAAGAGTTTTGGAGACTCCTGTCATACCACTTGACCAAACCCCTATAAGACAAATCATCTGTCACGATTTAAACTTATAACACAGAAACGGACTTCTGTCAATAGAGTTTTCCGGAAAACAGCGACAGAATTTCAAAAAAATTTCCCCGATTTATCTGTATCAAAGAATTCCAGGTTACTATTTTCGAAGTTCTGTACACTTTTTTAACAAACGGAAACAAAAATACATAAAAAGAACATAAAAAATTCAAATAATACTGGATTTTTCTTTATTGCTGTGCTATAGTAAAGCGTACGCAAGGCTGCGCAGGGGAAATTGCGCAGCCTTGTCCTGTTCAAATGAAAGATAAGGAGGAGAAGTAAAATGAAGAAGATGAAAGCGATGCTTTCGATCACACTGGCGGCGGCGATGACGCTTGGCATGTGCAGTGTCCAGGTATCAGCAGAAGAGTCGACCGGCGCTGTGCTGAATGTCATGATTGAGACGGCGGTTGAGTCTCTGGACCCGCAGCAGGCGACAGACGGTACCTCTTTTGAGGTAATTGCCGATTACACAGACGGCCTGATGCAGATGGATGCGGACGGAGCAGCTGTTGAGGCGCTTGCTGAGAGCTATGAGATTTCAGACGACGGCCTGACCTATACCTTCCACCTGCGCGAGGCATACTGGAGCAATGGCACGCAGGTGACTGCGGCTGACTTCGTTTATGCGTGGCAGAGAGCGGTGGATCCGGATATTGCTTCCGAGTATGCGTACATGCTCAGTGACATCGGACAGATCGTGAACGCGGAGGAAATTATCGCGGGCGAGATGGATAAGAGCGAGCTCGGCGTGACCGCTGTGGACGATCTGACACTGGAGGTACAGCTGAATGTTCCGGTCAGCTATTTCCTGTCTCTGATGTATTTCCCGACCTTCTATCCGGTAAACCAGGAGTTCTGTGAGTCCTGCGGCGATACCTTCGGCACCAGCCCGGACACCGTTCTTTCCAACGGCGCGTTTATCCTGACCGATTATGAGCCGGCTGCGACTTCCTTTGAACTGGTAAAGAATGAGGATTACTGGGATGCGGACCGCATTTCTCTGGGCGGCCTGAGCTATCAGGTGATCCAGGATTCCCAGCAGGCTCTGATGAGCTATCAGGTGGGCGATCTGGACATCACGCTGGTAAACGGCGACCAGGTAGAGCAGGTAGAGGACGATCCGGAGTTTGAGAGCATCGGCGCGGGCTATCTGTGGTATGTCAGCCCGAACATCGACGCTGTTCCTGAGCTGGCGAACCTGAATATCCGCATGGCTCTGACGATGGCGATTGACCGCGAGTCGATCACAGCGGACGTTCTGAAGGACGGCTCCAAGGCGACCTATACGGCGGTTCCGATGGATTTCGCGACCGGCCCGGACGGATCCGATTACGCAGAGGATCAGACCAGATATTCAGATGTCTGCACCTATGACGCGACTCTGGCTGCAGAATACTGGCAGGCAGGACTTGAGGAGCTGGGGATCTCTGAGCTGACTCTGGAAATGGTAGTTGACGCGGACGATGCGCCGCAGAAGGTAGCGGCAGTCCTGAAGGAGCAGTGGGAGACCACGCTTCCGGGTCTGACGGTTGAGCTGGTTGTAGAGCCGAAGAAGCAGAGAGTCCAGGATATGCAGGACGGCAACTTTGAGCTGGGTCTCACCCGCTGGGGTCCGGACTACGCGGATCCGATGACCTATCTTGGCATGTGGGTGACCGGCAACTCAAACAACTACGGCCTCTGGAGCAATGAGGAATATGACGCGATTATTGCCGAGTGTACGACCGGCGATCTCTGCACGGACGCAGAAGGACGCTGGGAGGCTCTGTATGACGCTGAGGCGCTCGTGATGCAGGAAGCGGTGATCTTCCCGCTGTACACGCAGTGTAATGCACAGATGGTTTCCTCCAGTGTGACGGGTATTGAGTTCCACGCAGTCGCTCTGAACCGTGTATATAAGGATACGGTAAAGACGGTTGAGTAATCGCCGCCCCTGCGTACGATTCTGAAAACAGGGAAACAAAAAGCTTATTAAGGGCAACAAATGGGTTGGCCGCACTGAGGGGAGCTTTGGTGCGGCCTTCTATAGTGAACGACAAAATTCTTTTGTCATTCACTATAAATGATGCACACGGACGCGCGAGGAATGGCTGCTTACGCAGCCTCGCGTCAGGCGCAAAGTAAAACGACTAACGTCGCTTACTATAAAATGGAGGTATAAAGTGAGAAAATATACGCTGAAGCGAATTCTGACCTCTTTTTTAACACTTCTGGCAATTCTTTTTGTTCTGTTTCTTCTGATGCAGCTCATGCCGGGGTCTCCTTTTAACGATGAAAAATTGAGCAGTGATCAGCGGGAGCTTTTGTACGCGAAGTACGGGCTGGATCAGCCGGTTATTGTTCAGTTTTTCAGATACGCGGTCAATATGCTGCGGGGCGATCTGGGAGTCAGCTACAACATTTCCAAGAATACGCCGATCTCCCAGCTGATTCAGACCAGGCTTCCGATCTCGATCGGTATCGGCGGCGCGGCAGTCACGATCGGCGCGGTAATCGGGCTGCTGCTGGGACTGCTGGCCGCGTTAAAGCATGATACGATCTGGGATTCTCTGGCTACGATTATCTCCGTCATCGGCGTCTCTGTGCCGTCCTACGTCTTCGCGCTGGCACTGAGTTATTTCTTCGGCTTTAAGCTCCGGTGGTTCCCGATGCTGTTTTCTACAAAGACGCTTTACGCGTCCAGCGTCCTGCCCAGTATTTCGCTCTCCATGTTTACCATGGCGTCGATCGCCCGGTTTACCCGGAGTGAGATGCTGGAGGTACTGGGAAGCGATTACATGCTGCTGGCAGAGAGCAAGGGAATCTCCGGTTCTGCCCTGATTTTCCGGCATGCGCTCCGGAATGCCCTGATCCCGATTATCACGGTGCTGGCGCCTCTGGTCGTCGACCTGATGACGGGTTCTCTGGTGGTCGAGAAGATTTTCTCAATCCCCGGTGTGGGCAGCCTTCTGGTAAACGCGATTCAGTCCAACGACTACAATGTGGTTATTGCGCTGAGCTTCATTTATTCGGCACTGTACATCGGTATTATGCTGGTGGTAGATATCCTTTACGGGGTGATTGATCCGAGAATCCGGCTGGCAAAGGAGGGGGACTGACTTATGAAACTATTGAAAAAAAAGCATCCCTTCACGCTTCACGCGTCTGCTGCCGGGGCATACGCGGCCGCATCGGCCTCTTCTTCCGAAACGGCGTCCGGCGGATATGTCCCGGTAGACTCTGATTTCCGGCTCAAGGACAACGCTGCGGACATCGCGATTGATACGAACTTTGCCTCCCAGAGCTTCTGGAAGGATGTCCTGACACGGTTTGTCCACAAAAAGAGCGCGGTCGTGGGCCTGATTTTGATTTTACTGATTACGCTGCTGGCCATCGTCGGACCGGGGATGAACGAATACACCTATTCCGGCCAGAACCTGAGCCAGAAAAACCTGGCGCCGCGTATTCCCATTCTGGAAAATCTGGGAATTTTTGACGGCACGGAGACGATGAGTACTACATCCGGTTCAAAAGTGCTGAACGGATACGCAGATAATGAGCTAGATGATGTCTATTACTGGTTTGGCAGCGACATCTATGGGCGGGACATCTGGACGCGTACCTGGTCGGGCGCGCGGGTCTCCCTGATTATCGCGGTGGCGGCCGCCCTGATTGACATGGTGATCGGCATGAGCTATGGCCTGATTTCCGGCTATTTCGGCGGAAAGACGGATATGATCATGCAGCGGATCCTGGAAATTTCAAACGGCATTCCGCGGCTGGTCATTGTGACGCTGCTCCTGCTGATTCTTTCTCCCGGCATGCTGACTATTATTTTCGCGCTGATGCTGACCGAGTGGATCGGCATGAGCCGCATCGCCCGCGCGGAGATGCTGAAGCTAAAGGAGCAGGAATTTGTCCTTGCGTCCCGTACGCTCGGAGCCGGAAGCTTTTTCATTATCTTCCGCGAGGTACTGCCCAATATCATCGGACCGATTATCACACAGGTCATGTTTTCGATCCCGACGGCGATTTTTACCGAAGCGTTTCTGAGCTTTGTAGGCCTCGGCATTCCCGTGCCGCAGTGTTCTCTTGGTTCTCTGATCTCAGACGGTTTTAACAGCCTGACCACCCATCCCTATCAGATTGTGCCTCCATTGGTCGTGATGGCGCTGCTGATGCTGAGCTTTAACCTGGTGGCGGACGGCCTGCGGGAAGCGCTGGATCCGAAGATGAAGGAAATGTGAGGTGAGAAGCGTGTCGGATAAGATAGAAAAAAACACTGGGAATAGTCCGGAAAAAAAGAAGCCAGAAGAAAAAATTCTGGATATCAAAGATATTGATATCTCTTTTAAGACGACAGCGGGGATGGTGCATGCCATCCGTGGCGTCAATATCGACCTGATGAAGGGAGAGACGGTGGCCATCGTAGGCGAGTCCGGCTCGGGAAAGTCCGTGACGATGAAGGCGGCGATGGGCATTCTGGCCTCGAATGCGACGGTCAACAAAGGCTCGATCGAGTTTACGTATCATCATGCAGACGGTCAGAAGGAGACGGTGGATATCCTGAAAAAGGATAAAAAATGGATCCGCAGACATATCAACGGAAAGCAGATCGCCATGGTATTCCAGGATCCGATGACGAGCCTGGACCCGACGATGACAATCGGGAAACAGATCATGGAGGGCATGATCTGGCATTTTAAGACTCCGAAGAAGGAAGCGTGGGAACGCGCGGTGAAGCTGCTGAAGGAGGTCGGGATCGAGGAGCCGGAAAAACGGATGAAAAATTATCCGCACCAGCTCTCCGGCGGTATGCGCCAGCGTGTCGTGATCGCAATCGCGCTCTCGTGTAACCCGGACCTGCTGATCTGCGACGAGCCGACCACGGCGCTGGATGTGACGATCCAGGCGAAGATTGTCGAGCTGATCAAGCGCGTGCAGAAGGAGCGCGGGATTTCTGTCATTTATATTACCCATGACCTCGGCGTAGTGGCGAAGGTGGCAGACTACGTGAACGTCATGTACGCGGGTAAAATTGTGGAAAAAGGAACCATCAACGAGATATTCTATGACCCGAAGCACCCCTATACCTGGGGACTTCTATCAGCAATGCCCGACCTGGATACGGATGACGAGCGCCTCTACACAATCCCCGGATCCCCGCCGAACCTGCTGCATGAAAAGGTCGGGGACGCGTTCGCGCCGCGCAATCAGTTCGCGCTGGAAATAGACGACAAGGCGGAACCGCCGATGTTCCAGATTACCGAGACCCATTCGGCCGCGACCTGGCTGCTCGATGAGCGAGCGCCGAAGGTAGAGATGCCCCAGGAACTGAAAAAACGGATCGAGCGAATGAAGAAGGAGGCGCAAAAGCATGGCGGTGAATTATGATTCAAAACCCCTTCTGAAGGTAAATGGACTGAAGCAGTATTTTAAAATCAATAATAAATTTACCGTGCGCGCGGTGGATGACGTCTCATTTGAAATTTATTCTGGCGAAACCTATGGCCTGGTGGGAGAATCCGGTTCCGGGAAATCCACGATCGGCCGGAGTGTGATCCGCCTGTATGATCCGACCGCCGGACAGATTCAGTTCAACGGTATGGATATTGGCGGAAAAATGAGCAAGTCCGATACCAGTGCGCTGCGCACACAGATGCAGATGATTTTCCAGGATCCGATGGCGTCATTGAATCCGAGGAAGAAAATAGAGGATATCATCGGCGAAGGACTGGATATCCACCACAGCTATCGCTCACGCGCGGAGCGGACAGAAAAAGTGAGCACGATCCTGAAAAAGGTCGGCCTTTCACCGGAGCATTCCTCGCGGTACCCGCATCAGTTTTCCGGCGGCCAACGCCAGCGTGTAGGGATTGCCCGGGCGCTGATCATGAATCCGAAGCTGATCATCGCGGATGAGTGCATCTCCGCCCTGGATGTTTCCATCCAGGCGCAGGTGGTCAATCTTATGAAGGATATCCAGCAGGAGACCGGTACGGCGTATCTTTTTATTGCGCATGACCTCTCAATGGTCAAATACATCTCCGACCGCATCGGGGTGCTCCACCTGGGGCATCTTCTGGAAACCGGCACGACGGAGGAGATCTTTGAGAACCCGGTACACCCGTATACGAAAAGCCTTCTCTCCGCGATCCCTGCGCCGAACCCGGTCGTGGAAAAGAGCCGGGTCGCCCTGACCTACAATTATAAAACATCCGGGCTGGATTATAGTAAGGGAACCGATCATCTGGTGTCCGGCACCCACTATGTAAAATGCACGGACAAGGAATTCGCGAGATTTATGGAAGGATAAAGGATGGCAGGATTTTGAGAGCGTGAAGCTTTTGCGGACGCGATTCGCAGACCGGCGAGTTTTAAAACCTGCGATTCGTGAATCAGGCAGTGCAAGATGCATGAGATATTAGCCGACACTTCTTAAGTACCGTATAAAAAAGCCGCCCGGCGGGCGGCTTTTTTGCGTATACCAATCAGTTAAATATCGGTTGTCGGAAGACCCGTCAGCCGACATGGCTCAGCCTCCAGAATGCCCCTCTCTCCATACTGTAAACAGCGGACGGCGAAGCATCTGCGCAGGCTACCACCAGAGCCATAGACAGCGAATCCGGGATTTCCCTCCAGAGTACATGGAGGATTACGGTCAGATCCAGAAGGAAGGTCGTCAGCTTTCCGTGCCATTTCGCACTGTAAGGCTCTCCCGTTTTTTTAATGACCTCCATACCGCAGATGATCATAATCATCTCTTTGACGAACATAATCACAAACAGAAAGGCAATGTACGGTCTCTCCAGAATCATGCACACCAGGAGGGCGGCCTGCGTCAGCTTGTCCGCGATCGGATCCAGCACCTTTCCGAGCTTGCTGACCATGTGAAACTTCCGCGCTATAAACCCGTCCAGTACGTCGGTCACGCCTGAGAGAACCAGCACGCCGAAAGCGGCGGTAAACTGCTGCCGTACCGCATACAGCCAGACGGTCAGTGGAATCAGTATTAACCGGAAAAAGGACATCGCGTTCGGAATCGTCAG
>Ga0192263_1081_pt1 | contig 26086 bp, 32 predicted proteins | sample Koala_Koa23_I3_FD_131257 | JGI IMG/M metagenome (GOLD analysis project Ga0192263, IMG submission 131257) | Enriched cells from koala feces incubated with labeled cellulose particles, San Francisco Zoo, California, United States - Koala_Koa2-3_I3 ... | reverse complement strand
CCTTATTCTGGTCTACCGACTGGATGTGCATCGTGACAACCTGGCTGCTGTCCATATCAAGAAAATCCTTCAGCAGCCGGTCACTGATGTCGGATGCCGTGATCGACAGGAAAGACATCGCTGCGTAGAGGTTCCCCATGGTAAATGTCCTCGTCTTAAAGGAAAATGAAGTCGGAGCAATAAAATCTTTCACGGACAGCCCCGACTCCGGAAGCCATTTCCAGTCAAAGAAAAACTTATCCTTGTCTCCCATGCTTTGTGGTTAATGGAAATCCATATAACACTGTCTGCAATGAAGTGTGTACGTATTGCAATATAAGTCCCTATTTTTTTGCTTCATTCAGCACACAAAAAATGCCCTGGATGGCAAAAGCCGCCAGGACACAATTTATCTTTTTTATTCCTATTTTGCCGCAGTTTTCGGGAATTAATAATTCACCTCCACGCCCGCACCGATCATCTCTCAAGAAAATGAGCGTTACCGCTCTCCTCCGCAAGTTTGCCGGAGAAAAAGCAGCTTTCTTTCAGCCATAATAATCTGTTTGAAGTTCCAAACAGATATATGACATTCTCTGTTTGCTGGCTCAAATAACAATTCCCTGATTTCATTCATAGCAACCACTGGTTTGTGAGGAAGCTTTCTATATGAGTCATGAATATTAATTTCCGAAAAGTGCATTATTAGCCCCTGTTTTTGTGAATTAATAAATCATTTTCCTTGCCATTTACGAAAGATACACTGTGGTCTGGAGGTGTATCGAATGCCAAGAGCAAAACAAAGCAATAAAGAAATGGGATTGTTTTTCAAAAGAGCTCGTCAAGAACAGAAGCTTACCTATGAAGAGCTTGCAGAAAAGGCAGGTATCTCCAGCAGATACCTGAAAGAAATCGAAAACAAAGGAAAAGTACCCAGTTTTGAGAAAATCCAACAGCTGGTTCGTGCCTTAAAGGTATCTCCAACGCCTTTGTTTTATAAAGATAATCACGCAGATAATCTGGACTATAAGCGACTGGAAGCTTACCTGACCCAATGTTCAGAAGATCAGATTGCCACCATTCTGGCAATCGTTGAAGCTTATCTTAGAACATATAAAAATCCCAGTTAGAAGATTAGCAAGAACTTCTGGATTTCATCTGGATTTAGACTAAATTATTCTGTAGAAGTGCTTCAGAAAAAGACGACTGCTGCGTAATTCTATATGTACACAGCAGTCGTAAATTCTCTTATTTTTTTATCTTAGAAATAATTCCTTTTGCGTTTTTTCCTGTTCTGATTAATCCAAGGCCACCCAGCATCTGAACCGCATCCATCATTCCCTGATAATATGCACGCTGTTCTTCCTTAAAATAATCATGTTCTAATACATTGAAATATTTCTCCAGAAATATTCGATCTTTATCTGAAAGCTTTTCCAAATAAGTATCCATTTTTCTTTGATACTTTTTCAATTTATTGGAAGCTTCTTCTATATCCTTGGTTGCAATCACATATTTTTTTGCGCTATTTTCACATCGAAGTTCCTCCAGGAAATTCGCCATAGCATCATATACGTAATTCATATTTCATCACTCCTAGACTTATGTTTTGTTTATTTCGCATCCCTGTACATCAATCGGATAGGGAGAATCCTCTCATATTATTTGCTGCGCCCGACTGAACGCGGCTTCAGCCGCAAAACTCCTTGCCTGACTGTGTGTCAAGAAGTAGGCAGTTTATCGACTCCTACTCGCCCGCGCGGCTGTGTCCGGCGTATATCCCGCCCGCAGGACGAGGATGCCTCGCGGTGAGCTCCATCTGACCCCCCTACATATAAAAAAGCAGCAGCTTTATTGGCTACTGCTTCTCTTCTCAGTAAACTTGTAACCTACTCCCCATACAGTTTGAATATAAACCGGTTTTTCCGGATCATCCTCAATCTTATGACGAATATGGTAAACATGGCTCATGATAATATTATAATCGCCTGTATATGGTTCATTCCAGACAATATCATATATCTGCTCTTTGCTAAAAACTTTTCCAGGATTTCGAGCCAGCAATTGCAAAATCTCAAATTCCGTATAGGTAAGATTAACATTATTTCCCGAACGAACAACCTTTCTATATTCAAAATCTATAATTAAATTGTCTATTTTTATTTGCGATTTTGGTCTCACTGTTCCTACTGTATATCCTTGTTTTTCAACATCCAGAGCTGCCATTACAGCATCAGGCACCTTTTCTTCGTTTTTCTCAAATGAGAGTAATAATATCTTCCCTATATGTCACCCGCCTCCTATATTTGTTCTTCAAACATATCCCGGCAAGAGCCTGTAGTTTTTCATAAATACGAATATCACAAACTTCCACGCCATACTCAGCATCAAAATGCCTGTAACAACTATATGTTAAAATAGTACTAATAATAAATTCCTACCAGTTTATTTAGCATCACGGACGACTCTCATCATTTTTCTACAATTTAGGCTTTTTATCCGGAATCTACTTTTATGATACAAAATCTGAATTATTTCTTTTTATATGAAAACCGGTAGCCCACTCCCCATACTGTCTGGATTATTTTCCCATATTCGCCCAGATGTTCACGCAGCATCCGAATATGAGTATTAACCGTCCGCGCATCACCATAATACTCATATCCCCACACAGTCCGCAGTAATTCTTCTCTTCTAAGAACAATATTTTCATTCTGTGCAAATTTTACCAAAATATCGAATTCTTTCGGAGAAAGATGAACCTCTTCATCTTTTATCAGAACCTTCCTCTCCCTGACCAGAATGTGCAGTTCTCCAAAAAACATTTCATCTGAGATTTTCTGACTTACCCTGCGCAGGACGGCGTCCACTTTCGCCATCAGTTCCCTTGGGCTGAACGGTTCTTGAATATAATCATCAATGCCAGATTGAAATCCTTTTGGTCTGTTATATTCTTTTCCACGAGTAATCAGCATAATAACAGGAATGAATGTTTCTTTCCGGATTTCTTCTAATACTTCAAATCCGTCTTTGTCTGACATCAGCTCACCTAAAATCACAACATTAAAAACATTCTCCCGAAGCTGCTTTAACGCTTCCCCGGCATTTTCTGCCTCAGCGCATTGAAACAGTTCCAGTTCTGCATAGGTACGCACCATCCTCCTTAAATATAAATCCGTATCCACAATCAGCATATTCTTCACAAACGTTATCCTCCAACTAGTGTTTAACAGCATCCATTACAAAATATCCTGATAAATATACAAGCCGAGGCTTCGGTGAAAGCCTCGGCTTTCCTGTTTCCTGTTACTTCAATGCTTTCGCCAATTCCTGTGCCTGTTTTCGGTCTGTCGCCATGCCGGCATACTCCATTCCATAAAGACCGGCAAAGCGCTCCATCGTATATTCACCCGCCTCCAGCATCCACTTTTCAGGAGCTGCCCCCTGAAAAAGAAAGAACAGCTTCCGGCCAGATAATTCGCCCGGTTCCACCGGGCCATAGAAACGATCCAGCAGATCACGGACAGAGCCACAGATATTATGCCAATATAGCGGTGAACCGATTACAATGGTCTGGGTTCCTTTCATTTTGGCAAGGACTTCATCAAACTGATCATCTGAGAATTTCTGGCCATAGCTGTATACTTTATAATCTGTCAGGTTCAGTGTCTCATAGTCAATTCCATCCAGAAGTGATTTTGCCAGTGCAGCAGTATTTCCATTTTTATTCGGGCTTCCATTGATAAACAATACTTTTTTCATTTCAGAATTTCACCTCTTCGGTTTGCGTTATGCTTTATTTTCAGAATTTGTTCGAGATGTCTGATTTCGTTGTCATACATCTGTATTCAAATGAGTTTCAAAAAACGGAACAATATAGTCCAAAGCCTGTGTGACATACGGCTCCAGGTCATACATGTCAAAATGTCCAGCATCCTCGATTACATAAAACTCCTTCTCAGATACTGTATTTTCATATAACTGCTCTGCGCCGGAACGAGACCATGCATTTTCGCCCGTTATGATCAGGTATGGCGCTTCCAGCTCGGAGATAAATTCTTCCGGATGGAAATCCACCCAGGAAAGCTCGCTCCAGGAAACCGCGTGATTATCCCAGTTTTCCCGGTAGCCGCGTTCTTCGTTGTAATAATAAGCCGCACCTTCTGCATATGCCCTCGGCATCAGGTCAATATAGGTAGGGTCTGCTTCTCCTGCCTCATATGCTTCCATGTCTGCTTCCGCCTGCTCTGTGGACATCATGATCATGGAAGACATCGTTGTAGCCGGAACCACAGATGTGACCGCTTTGATGCGTTCATCCTGGATAGCTGCATAGGGCATATAACTGCCAGAACCACAGATCCCAAGACCGCCAATCGCTTCATCATCCACATAATCGAATGACTGCAGATACGATACAGCACTGCTGATATCACTGGCTTTGATATCCGGTTCTTCTAACTGCCTGGGTTCCCCTTCGCTTTCTCCAAAATAAGAATAATCAAACACCAGGGTAACAAAACCGTTCTCTGCCAGCCTCTGAGCATAAATACTCTGTGCCTGCTCCTTTACGGAAAGCATGGGGCCGGTCACAACGATCGCTGCGTAGTGACTGTTTTCATCAAATCCATCCGGCAGAAATAAAATCCCTGCCAGGTTCAGCCCGGAATCCTCATTTTCAAAACTTACGGTTACTCTGGAGACTCCGGTGTCCGTGTCAATCACAATTTCTGTTTCAGGCTCTGCCAGATTCTCCGCCGCCAGGGCAACACAGTAATTGCCCGATATTACCCACCCGGTCAGCAAAAACAGTAACGCCAGTATTATCCCAAAATATCTCCTCGTCAGGTATTTTCCGCTGTTTGTCTTAACCATATCCATTGACCACCTTTCCGTTGCGTGTTGTATCAATTTTGGCAACCGTTCAGAACAATTACTGATTTTTATTTCTGGGTATCCACCGGGGGAGCCATCTTCACATAAGCCTCCAGCAGCTCCGGTGTGCTCGTATAATACCTTACATTCTTGTCAAGCGCCTCGATTCTGGCCATTTCTTCATCTGTAAGGGTAAAATCAAACAGGTCGATGTTTGCCTTGATATGATCCGGGTTCTTCGACCCCGGAATGACTACATTGCCTGCCTGAATGTGCCACCGGAGGATGATCTGGGCATTACTCTTTCCGTATTTCTCTGCAAGCTCAGTAAATACAGGTTCCTGAATCAGAGCCTTATCACCATGTCCCAGCGGATACCAGGCCTGGATCGCAATCTCTTCCTTTGAAAGAAATTCTTTTAATGGCTTTTCCTGATAGTAAGGATGTACCTCCGTCTGTAAAATAACCGGCTTCACCTCACAGATGCTTAAAATTTCCTGGATCTGCGGAATTGTAAAGTTGGAAAGACCGATAGCGCGCACCTTACCTTCTTTATAGGCTTTCTCCATCAGGCGGTACCCGGCAATATAATTTCCAGCCGGCTGATGAATCAGCAACAGATCAATATAGTCTGTGCCAAGACGATCCAGTGTCTTATCCACTACATCAGCCTGCTCGTAAAAAGATGGCCATATCTTCGTTTCCAGGAAGATTTCTTCCCTGGCCAGTCCTGATCTTTTCATCGCGCGGCCTACCGCTTTCTCATTCAGGTAAGCATTCGCCGTGTCAATCAACCGATAACCATCCTGCAGGGCAGAGAGGACAGAAGCTTCCGCATCATCCGGCTCCAGAAGGAATGTCCCGATACCTGCTGCCGGCATTTTTACTCCGTTGTTTAAGTTTACATATTTCATAGCGCTCATTGTCTATTCCTCCTTAAAATTTTTTGATAATGATATTTTATCCATTCTTCTTTCTGTTGGGAAGTTCCCATTGGTTTTCAGGTTATAAGTCAAAGGTATAAACTTATTCTGCTTCTTCTGCAAGACTAAGATACTCCGCATCTGAAATACGATCAAACCACTCTAATCCTGTCAGCTCTGGATTTGTATTAATCGATATATGAGCAAATTCCGTATCTGCGCTGCCTCCATGCCAGTGCATAACGCCCGGAGGGCAAAACACTACATCACCCGGATATAATACCTGTACATCTTCCCCTTCGATCTGGTGGTATCCGATTCCATCCGTAACAATCAGGATTTGCCCGCCCTCGTGAATATGCCAGTTATTAATCACACCTTCCTCAAAAACAACATAGTGCAGTGTCGGCGCTCCGACCACATTGTTTTCTCCTGCAAGAGAAGACACATAAACCGGTCCGCTAAAGGTAGACAGAGAAGAAGCACGGTCGGCACGCTGGAACATAAATTCATTCTCTTCCGTAACAGTGCGCCCTTCATATTCCACCGTCTCAAGATTGTCGTATTCCTCATCCGTCACTGGTTCTTCTGATGCTTCACCCGTCTGGATATAATCCGAATCCCAGATCACAATCTGGGAAAACCAGCTGTCAGGCGCAGCCCCATGCCAATGCCTGACTCCTTCCGCACACTCAATCACATCCCCTTTCCGGATAATCTGGGCTGGCTGCCCTTCCTCCTGATAATAACCAACCCCACCCGTAACCAGGATCAGCATTCCTCCGTGGGTATGCCAGTTGCTTCGCGCTCCCGGCTCAAATGTAATATGATTCGTGTCCGGAAAATGATAAACATCATCGTATGTAATCAAAGAATTTATATATACGGTTCCTGTGAAGGAATTGGAATTCACCTCCATACCAAGCGGAAAATCCAGTTCATTACTGTCCGAAACAATATCAGAATCATTTCCCTCGTTGGCTTCCGCCTCACCCGTATTACTATTTTCATTCACTTCCAATGAATCCTGAGCCTGGCCAGTAGTTTCCCCACAAGCGGTCAGTAGCAAACTTAGTATAAGCAGAATTGATAATGCGATTCTCTTCATATGTGTTTCCTCACCCACGGATAAAATTGGTATATACTGCCGCTTCTTCTGCCGGGCGGGCAATACCGGCTTTTTCGCCAAGATCTTTACATTTAAGGAAAAAAGCCATATTACTGCCCAGTATACGCATTGTCTGCATCCCCTCAAAATCCTGCCGGACCTCATCCGGATTTGTCCCATGAACCATATTCCAGTAACGGGAAGTAATAATCGGCATCTGCATCAGTCCAAAATATTTATTGACCTGATCCCATGTTGCTGTAGTTCCTGCCCGCCTTGCTGAAATAACCACTGCTGAAGGCTTTAAAAGGAAACGCTTACCGCCTCCATTTAAATCAGCATAAAACGCACGATCCAGAAAAGAAGTAATCGCCCCAGATGCGCCTCCCCAGTGAACCGGAGTTCCAAAAACAAACCCATCATAATCTCCTGCAATTTCCAGAAAATCATTCACTGTATCATGTCTGATCGGAAGGCTCTGTTGTAATCGTACCTGCCACAGAAGTCTGTCCAGCCTCACCCCGGTGCAGGAATACCATTGGCAAGCCCGTTTCCTCTTCCGGAATCTGATAGTATACATTCGCGTGATCCACATGGGAGGTAGATCCCTCTCTTGATGTATAATAATTATCGGGGTCAAAAGTTCCATCCGATGTAATCACCGTTCCTCCTGCAGAAAAGATTCCCTGTTCGGCAATCACAAGGTTTCCTGATTCCTGTCCATTTTCCACCGTTTCTGTTTCGGCAGCCTCAGACTGTGCAGAAACGGGTACGCCTGCAGAACCGCCAATCAGGCCGATTCCAAGCATAATACTAGTCAATATTGGCATAAATTTTTTCTTCATTTTACACTCTCCTTTTTGTTATTCTTCTGCATCTCAGTTACCGTTTACCAAGAGAAAAGCCAGTCCATGATTTCCTCATCGTAAGCGAAAAGAAGCGCGCCTGCGTGTTCATTGGAAACATCCTGGTCAGTGAAATAATCATGCTCTTTGATATCCAGGACTAAAATCTGGTCAATCTCCTCTTCCGTCATTCCCTGTTCTTCATACAGTTGATGAAGTGTATCATAAGCCTCCTGGCTGGAGGCAGAGCCATAGTATTCATCATCCCTGCCAATTACCAGATACACAGGAAGGCGCGCTTCCGCTACTGTCTCGTATTCTCCATCCCATTGGGAGCTAATCTGTAAATAAGCGGTAAACAAATCCGGGCGCATCCCTGCCGCCAGCGACATAGTCTCCCCACCTCCGGAAAGGCCGCTTGCATAAACTCTGGAAGGATCTATGTCATATGTTTCCAGGAAATACTCCACAAGAGCGATTGTCTGAGCCGCACTCGTCTCACCCCAATCATAAAGCTGTGGGGCTACGATGATCATTTCCGGGATATATTTCTGAGCCTCAAATCCATATTCCTCATATTGAAGATTGGTTGCTATCCCCTGGAAATATAGTCCTTCATAGCCAGGAAGGGTAAAATAAATGGCATAAGGTTCGCTGCCATCATAGCTTTCCGGGATATATACATTATAATGAATATCCCCTTCCGTAACAGAATGGAACACATTATCAGTCACAAACCCCCGATACTCCCCAGTGCCTTCCGTCACATATCCAAGACTACTCTCTTCCGGCTGCTCATCTGCTGACTGTTCATCTTCCGTCTGTTCATTCTCCACTTGTTTATCTTCTGGTTCTTCCGTAGTCTCTGCCTGACCTAACATTCCAATCCGTGTAAGCCATGCGGACACATCCTCTATAGTTGCGTTGTGAATACGGTAACCATCAAGAACCGTAGCCCCCTCAGAAACCTCACGAATATAATCCATACTGACATCAATTCCATTATCTGAGCTGGTGCAAAACGGAACTATAATTTTACCTGTCAGGTCATATGTTTCCAAAAAGCTCCCAACCGTCATCGGGGCATTAAACCACCATATCGGGTAACCTACATAAATCACATCATAATCATCCAGGCTTTCCGGCCAGGCAGCCAGCGCCGGTCTCAAATTGAAGGTTTCCTCAATCCATGCCGTTGCCGCCGTTCCTAAGAAAGCATTTCTGTAATAACGTGCTGTATGAATCTGGTAAATATCTGCACCTGTCAGTTCCTGAATCATTTTCGCAGCGGCCTCTGTGTCACTGCCATCCATATCCTGGTTAGAATTTTGTGTCGCGGAGGATACAGCGTCCACCGTTCCTTCCAATTCCCCAGCGCGGGAAAAATACACTACCAGAGAGCGGGTATCGGCCTCGCCCGGCGTTACTTCATCGCTTGCATCTGTAATCCGGCTACCGAGGAAAAGATACCAAAAGCCCACTCCAAACAGAACAACAAGCGCAGCTGCGACCCATAATCCTTTTCTTCGTTTTTTCATAAGCCTTCTTACTCCGCCAGCCCCAATTCCGTCACCCATGCAGTCACTTGATCTGCAGAAACACTGGAACGGAAGCGCATTCCTTCCTGCCAGTCACCAGTTCCAGCCATCTCTTCTAACCGTTCTCCACTTTCTCCCAGACCTGAGCTGGAAGATGTACAGAACGGGATGACCGTCTTGCCGGAAAAATCATTTGTCTCTATAAATTCATTGACCGGCCAGGCAGCATTCCCCCACCAGATCGGGTATCCGATAAATACGGTATCATATTCGTCCCAGTTATCCACTGTAACCGAAACCAGTTCTATCTCCCGCTGGTCTTCATTTGCATATTCTATGGATACACGGCTATTCCCATTTGTCCAATCCAGATCGTCATTACTGTAAAGCTCCACAGGTACGAGTTCAAACAGGTCGCCTCCAGTCGTTTCCGCTATTGTCTGTGCTACAGCTTCCGTACTGCCGGTAGCTGAATAATAGACAACCAGCGTTTTTCCGCCACTACTTTCCGTTTCCTCAGTGGTTTGCACCCTAGCCTCGTCTGTTTCTCCGGTGATTTCTTCCATAGTTTCCTCTTCAAAAACTTCAGTGGTCTCATCTGTGGTTTCTGCTATGGTCTCTTCTTCCGTCTCAGTCGCTTCTGTCACTTTCTCTGTATTATCATCGGTTATATCAACGGAAGATGTTTCCCCATTCTGTCCGCTGTTCCCACAGCCCACAAGGCCGAGGGCAAGCATCAGGCTCAAAAATATTACTGCTGCTTTTCTCATAATCGTCATCTCCTTGTCATATATTCCGGATTCGACACAGGATTTGCAGCTTCACGCTTATTGTATCCTGTAGCCGGATTCAATATATTCATAGATCTTTTCCCACATTTCCCTGTTACTGTGTTTTACAATCTGCCTGCATCCGTTACATGAATGAAACGAGACCAGCTGCCGCGTATGGGAAACCCAAAACAATGTTGATGGTTCCTGAGCCCCAGTTCTGTCCTCCGCTTCCTTTTCCTGTCTCGTGTCCACCATTCGGTCCTCGTCCTTTCTTATGTGCCACCCTGCCGTAACGCAGCCTTCGTTGGCTCCAGCATTTAAAGGCATTCCTGAAAGATTTCCAGGATTTCTTCATGCGTCATTTTTCTGTAACTGCCGGAAACCAGATTACAGGAATCAGCGATCGCCTTCAGATCGACGTTCTCATCAATGCCAAGCTCCCGCAAGGTAGTTGGCAGGCCAATTTCCTTAATAAAATCTTCCAGTGCTTCAATACCTGTCAGCGCAAGCTCTTCATCTGTTTTTCCTTCTGCGGAAATCCCCCAGACATTTACCGCAAACTTCTTAAACTTAGCCAGGCCATCCCTGTAAATATGCCGGTAATAAACCGGGTGCAATACAGCAAGTCCCGCCCCATGGTTGCAGTTCGTATATGCGCCCAGCTGATGCTCCATCTGATGGCATTCAAAATCCATCTGCTTACCCAGCTTGATGATCCGGTTTTCTGCCATAGTAGAATCCCACATCAGGTTGCTCCGCGCTGTATAATCCTCCGGATTTTCGATTGCCAGGCGCAGGTTACGGATCGTACTGCGCATCAAAGCTTCTGAAATATCGTCAGACACATTGTCCTCATCCGGTTTGCTAAAATAAGTCTCCATGATATGGGAAAGGATATCAAAGCCGCCGGATACCATCTGAAATTTTGGAACTGTGTACGTGTAAGTAGCGTCGAGCAACGCAAATCGTGGATTACACGCAGGATAATCGCGTCCGGTCTTGATCTTCTTTTCTTCGTTGGTAATGACCGCACCACCATTCATTTCGCTCCCGGTGCCAGTAACCGTGACGATCACACCAAGAGGCAGCGGTTCAAAATTAAATACTCCCGGTCTTGCCCAAAAATTATCCCACGCATCCTGACCAAACCGAGCTGCTATGGAGATAGCCTTACAGCAATCCATAACACTTCCGCCGCCCACACCGAGAAGCAGGCTGGCACCGGTTTCTTTTGCCAGTTTTGCACCCTCCAGCACTTTTTCGTAGGTAGGATTTGCCATAATACCGGGGAATTCCACCACGGTCTTCCCGGCTTCCTCCAGAATTTCCCTGACCTCATCATATACACCATTGCGCTTGATGGAGCCACCGCCATAGGCCAGCATGACAGTATCACCATAAGGATCAGCCAGGCTTGCCAGATATTCTTTTACACAGCCCTTGCCAAAATAAGTTTTTGTAGCATTCTCAAAAATAAAATTATTCATAATTTCCTGTTCCTTTTCAACTGTTTTCATCTCTCTAAGTCAGACTGACAGCGACGCTGCTCATAAACTTTTGAGACTTTCTTTCGCCAACGATTCAAATCTCTTCCTTCATGCCATAGTATAAAAGAAACGAGGCTTCAACAGAAGTCTCGTTTGGTTCATCAGTTTATACCAAAAGGTTATAACTATATGTGTCAAAAACATGTTCTATGTCACGACTGTTTTGAGGCTTTTTCAGCCGCATCCAGAAATTTTTTTACTCTCGCTGAAGGTTTGGAAGCATGAAGCAGACCATAAGGAATGCTATAGTCCCATTCTACAGGAATAACCTTCAAAAGCGGATGCACATTTGCCCAGCCGGGTATTGCCAGCAGCACATGATTGCTGTTTTCACATCGGTTAAACACATCCATACTATAGAAATCAAAATCCACTATATGAATTTGGCTATGGTTTTTCTATATCTCATCCCGCAGTTCATCCACATAATGGCTCCAGTTTCGTTTCATAAGCAGAAGATTCTCCCCGTAAAGGTCGTGGATAGTCAGAGAGTCTTTTGCGGCAAGAGGATGATGGATGGACACGGCACAGTAAAATGGTTCCCTGGAAAGCTCCAGACCGGCGCATCCACGCAGATCAAGCATGGTTTCATCAAAAATCCCTGCCACTACATCAATATTCTTTTCAAGATTCGCCAGGATTTCTCTGGCATTCTGTGGTGTGTTTTCAAAAGGAACGATCTGAAATTTTAAATCCGGACACCAGGTCTGAATCTTTGGCCACATCTGCATCAAAAGCTGCGCCGGAGTCATTGGAGAGCTTCCAATGCGAATAACATTATTGTCCTCCTGCATTGCGTTTTTTGCCCGGATTACCGACTCCTGGCAATACTGGATCACATATTTTGCATCCTGATACAATGATTTTCCCGCCTTTGTGAGAAGCAGCCCCCGATGAGTACGTTCAAACAATTTAACATCAAGACTGGCTTCCAACAAGTTAATCTGCTTAATCACAGCCGTTGGAGTAATATAGCATTCTTCCGCCGCTTTATTAAAACTGCCAACATCCGCTACACGGAGAAAAGTTTCAAGCTGTGGATTATACATAGGTCATCCCCTCTTCATTCTTATATCAATAAATCAGTGCTGTAAAAGTAAACTGAATCAGATTCCATTCATCGTTGTTTTTGCTATACACTTCTGTTACCATAAAATGATGCGTTGTTTCTTCCCCATTCAGAAGTAAAGAATAATTGCAGTCTGTCAGCACAACAGCAGTCTGTCCAAATATTGAAACTGTCTGGCTGTTGATCTTTACAGCCGTCGGCTTGAACAATCCGCTCGTATAAAACTCGATTTCCCGATCCAGTCACGCCGTGACACCAATATGTACAAACTGGCATCCCGGATCAGCAATTTTCCGCATTCCTGCCTCATCCGCATGTTCCATAACATTCCAGAATTCTCTGGATGTATCCAATACTTTACCTTCCATCTTTTAAACCTCCTGATTTAGTACATTGCCAAAAAACAATACAATCTGTTCCACCGCTTCTGTTACATATGGGTCAAGATCATACAAATCAAAATGCCCTGCGTCCTCCACAAGATAAAATTCTTTTTCTGATACAGCATTATTGTAAAGAGATTCCGCGCCGGAGCGGCTCCATGCATTTTCTCCGGTAATCACAAGATACGGCGCGTCTAACTGGCTGATCAGCTGGGTGGGATGGAAATCCGCAAACCCAACCTCGCTCCATGAAACTGCCCGGTTGCTCCAATTATCCCTGGCTCCCCTCTCAGAATTAAAATAGTACCTTGCACCATCCAGATAATAGCGCGGCATTAGATTAATATAGGTTGCTTCTGCCTCTCCATTTTCATAGGCAGCCTGATCTGCTTCCACCTGTTCCAGCGATTTCATAATAAAAGAATCCATTGTGGTGCCTGGTACAACAGAAGCCACCACTTTTATCCTTTCATCCAGGATTGCCGCGTAGGGCATATAACTGCCAGAACCACAAATGCCAATTCCGCCAATCCGATCTGCATCCACATAATCCAGAGAAGAAAGATACGTTACCGCGCTGCTGATGTCGCTTGCCTTTATATCCGGGAGCTCCAGATAACGCGGTTCTCCCTCGCTCTCTCCAAAATAAGAATAATCAAACACCACCGTCACATATCCTTGTTCTGCAAGCCGTGTGGCATAAATGCTCTGTGCCTGTTCCTTTACTGAGAGCATCGGGCCAGTAACCACGATTGCCGGATTTTCCATAGTTTCGTCCAGATTCGCCGGTTTAAACAAAATGCCTGCCAGCCAAAGCCCACTGTCTGTATTTTCAAAAGTCACTTCCTCCGAAACAACTTCCGCAGTCCCAAGTGTGCTTTCCGCAATCGACGTTCCAGCCGGAAGTCTGTGCAAGAGAATTTCATATATGCCAATCATAACAACCAAAACCACAGTCAGAACAAAAATAACATGAAGAAACTTCCTGCCTTTCCTTCCTTTTTGATTTGTTTCTGTCTGCATCACAAACCTCCTTCCGAATCTGCATCACCTGTCCTGACGCCCCAGAAAAGCCGCAGGCCATTATAGGTGTATTCCATTGCTGCCGTTCCATCATGGGAATAACCATCTTTCACGGTGTACGCAAAATTCCCATTTTCCAGAGTGCTCGCCTCCGTAAAATAATCCGAATCACCCATCTCTTCTGCGCGGGTTTCATCATAACTGTACGCAAAATCTCTGGTTCCCGTTATAATCCAGGCAAAATAGTCTTCCTGGTCATAGCCATTTGCTCCCTGCCAGATTTCCTCATCGTCCAGAGATGTCCCGCAGCTCATTGGAAGATAATAACGGAAATAATCCATACAATATTCAAAAGTCCTCCACGTAGTGACCGATCCCATGGAAAAACCGCCAAACCCTCTGTGTTCCCTTGCTGCCGCAAGTCCCTGAGGAGTCACATCCTCGGCATAAGTGCTGTATGTCCCTTCCACTGCAGGAAGCAGATCATTTATCAGCTCATTATGGTAATTATCCGTCAGCTGCATCGCAAGGGAAAAGCTGTCGGAGTCCTGACCGTTTTCATTTGCGTTGTTATAGGTCGGGCAGACTACGATAAGCGGCTCTATTTCTCCATTTTGTATTGCATTATCCAACACATTCTTGAAGCTATTTTCATTTCCGGGCGTTCCAAATGTGCTTGTCTCGTTGCTCCATCCGCCATGCATCAGATAAAACACATCATACTGGATATCATCAGAATAGCCATACGGCAGATATACAATTGCCCTCTTTGTAAGGGGCTGTGACTGATCTTCGTAAGAAAAAGATTCAAATGTTTCATACACCAACTCTTCCAATGTACCCTGTTGCTCTGCCTCCTGAAAATAATCGGAAGGAATTTCTGCAAGAGAATCCGGTATTCTGGTTTCGACCGTTTCCAGCTGAACGATGCCGTTTTCTTCCTTCTGGCCGCCGCTATCCTTCTGTTCGATATTTTCTGTAAAATCAGATGTTTCTTCTGCCAGACTATCTTCATCTCCTTTGGCTGCATAGCCACCAACAGCTAAAAGCATGACCGCCATCAGAAGCAGTGCTGACCTTCTCCCTGTCATAGTTTCTCTTCCCCCGTTTTTGATGATTCCTGATTTTTGTACAGTATCAACGAATCCTTCAGTTGTCCGTAGCAATAGTTCTCCATCCTGTCAGTCGGATCAAATGCTCCATCCAATAAGCTCCAGCAAAATACAATCCCATAATATTGTGTTGCAATACACTCTGCGAGATTATCTACAGGCGTTTCTTTTACAAGCTCCCCTTTATCTACCGCCTGTTCCAGAATCCCCTTCACTACATTTTTGTCATAGAGCAGCTTATTCTTCCCATCTTCGTTTTCCGGCTCAACCACATTTTTGATCCACTGCTGAGAAATTTTCACGCTGCTTTCAACAATATATTTCATGGAATCGCACAGGAAGGAAGCAAGCCTGTCGCATACGTCTCCCGGAACTTCCATGGATTTTTTCTGCATTTCAATAAAATTGGATTTGGCAATCTCGCCAACAACATCCTCTTTCCGCTTGAAGTAAGTATAAAAACTTCCTTTTGCCACACCCGCTTCCGCAGCGATCTCATCAATCGTCACATTTTCAAATCCCCGTTCCTTAATCAGCTTCTCTGCTGCTGTAATAATTTTTAACCTTGTCTGCATCGCTGCAATCTGCCGTTTGCCCATAATCCAGCCCCTCCTTACTTTTTTCTATATTATATCCAGTCATTGAATTGAAGTCAATGAATTTTAAATGGAAATTTTGTGAACGATTGCGTTGATCATATTCTGGCCAGATATAATAGTCCTTCCCGCATACCTTATTTCCCAAAAATACTGAAAGAAAATCCTGCAGCAGCTTCTGTCCAGACCTTTTTAGCTTCGATTGTATAATATCGCTGAATATAAAATAGAAATATCATACCAACGCATCACACAATTTCTGTATTTTCTCCGCATCCAGACCGCTCCTGAGCATTATCAAAAGCCTCTCATCGTCTATCCCGCAGCATATCGCGTTATTAATGATTCTTGCCTGCTCTTCATCAAATTTCGTCTGCTGTAAAAATTTTACAATAGTCTCTCTGGCTCTCTTTCCAGGTTTCGCAGAATACAAATCTGCTTTACGATCTACTCCATCCGAGTCATGTGATTCACCATCAAAATCAAGCCTGCTCTTCATCCATCGATTTTCTCTCATAATTAACTCATTTTCTTCATATCTCTGCTGTAGTTCCAGGGAATGTTGCTGCAACCATTGTCTGACTTCCGCTTCGCTGATTTCGCTGTCAGCATCCGTTTTTCGTCTGTCCAGTTCCGAAAGATCAAGTGAAAGAAGCTGTTCCGGCCCCAAACGGATAATGACCGCTTCCCCCTGTTCTTCCAGCTTATAAAAATATTCCATATCTTTTTCCGTCAGATATTTTATTTCCTGCATGATATCCGCTCCCATCTATCCGTCATTTTCCGTAAATCTGTTTTTACTGCCACTGTCATCGTCTCTCCCTTCTGTCCGGATGTCACCGGCCTGTCCTTTTCTGCTGACGCGAATCTTCCGCCCTGTTCACTTCCCTGATTTCCTTATTATTTCTGCGGTATTGTTGGAGATGGCGCTCCACGCCGGCTGAGTCAAATTCCTTCAAACGATCCATATCAAACGCCACTTTCGCGTATCGTCCATAACCCGAATAGCCTACTTCCGAAAGGACTGTCCCAAGCTTATTTTTTTGAATAAATGCCAATAGGTCTTTAGACATATCGCCATTAATATACGCTTCATTCGATTTCAAAGGAACGATATCGCTGACCGGAAGGTTGACCGTCATATCTCCAAATGGCTCCAGACCGTACTCCGTTCTGCTAAACAGCCCTATGTAAAGACTGTTATTATTCATATAAGAGGCCACTCGCAGTGAAACCTCTTCCTGTCCAAATTGCCAGTCAAATTTCAACGTATTCTTTTCGCTCATTTCTATCACCTTTCTTCTCTGTGGAACTGCTGGGTCCAGATTCCATAAGCGTTCGTGTCCGCCAGCTTATTTTCTATCGTCTGCAGATATCTTTTTCTTGTATGATACCAGTCAGACAGACATTCCTGAATGAACGCCCCAGTCTCACCGTCACTCTCAAATCCGAGCAGATATCCATCTCTTCTTTTTTTCGGATGTACTCCGTATTCCCTCTCAAGATCAAACAATAGATGCATCAATCCTGTAACCGAATCTGGGCAGTTCCCAGAGGGAGCCATAACATTCACATCCAGGGAATCCGCAATCCGGTTCAGAATATCTGCCTTCGGCTCCATTTTTTCATATTCATACTGCCTTATCCTCACATCAGCCGTAGAAGCAGAAAACCCGGCTTTTACGCCGAGTTCTCTCTGAGTAAGATTTCTGAGTTTGCGGTTATAACGTATTTTTGATCCAACCGACATTCTATATCATCACCATTCTTCCAAGAATATTTTTATATGTCCCACACATTTCAACCCATGCGATTTTGCGGGGTAAAGATTTCCTTCAGGATTTCAGATTCTGCCGTGGTTGCCTTGCCTTTATAATAATAGCCGACAATCGGATGCTTCTTCAGACGCCCCTGCCCGGTTTTTACCGGAATTGTATTTCGTGAGATAACCGGCAAAAACACTTTCTTCTGATAAAGGTATCCATCTCCAGCCGGAATCCTCTGATATTCCTCTCCAAAATCCGGCAGATTTTTTAATTCCTCGTAAGCGGTCGATTCCTCAAAAATTCCAAGATAACTTTCAATCTGGTAGATCATGGACGCATATGGATTGCCGCCGCCAACAGGACCATTTATATAGAAGAGATCCCTGCCATCCTGCAGCCACTGTTTCTTTTTATGCTCATAAGGTCCAAGCTTCATGGCAAGCTGAAATTCCTCTTTTTCTGCTGTACGGTACTTGTCATCGCAGATCGGGTCGAAGCCTTTGATAAAAATCAGGCATTTCTTGTTGTCTACCTTCCGCACTTCACTCGGATCAAGAATATCTCGCCCCAGGACATCATAATTCCGGCTGCTGGAGCCATGATTTCCGAGCGTCTCGCCAGAAGATTTCTTATCAATCGTTGTCTTTCCGAGCATCTCAGAAATGTATTTGTGCGTACTTTGTTCATTTCCGCCAAGATATACGAGTGTGTCACAGTTACCGCAGACACTCTCCCAGCTGTCCTTGAACAGCGTTTTCAGCTGCGCGAGGTTCTGGATAATGATATTACAGGAGATTTCGCGGCTCCGACAGGTTGCCAGAATCTCCAGAAAGCTGTCCGGCAGGGCGCAATTCGCAAATTCGTCCATCCACATCGCTACCGGAACCGGCAGACGACCGCCGCCATACTTGTGATCGGCTATATAATACAGTTCCTGAAAAATCTGCGTATAGAGCATTCCTACAAGAAAATTATAGGACTTGTCATTGTCTGGTATCACACAAAACAAAGCCACTTTCCGATCCGGATTTTCATAAACGCCCTCGCCCATAGCCGGAATGTTCATATCATCATGATCCAGAATGCGCAAGACCTTCGGATTCTGCAAATAAGCCAGCCGCGCATTTGCAGAGATGATGATAGAGCGTATTGTATCAGCCGCGCCGGTGCAGACCTTTTTGTAGGTGATCAGCGCCGGATGGTCTTCCGGTAACTGATACATAAGATTGTCCAGTTCTGAACCATTTTCTTCATCACCAGAGACTTTTGCTTTATTCAAAAGTTCCAGCACACCACGAAAGTTCGCCACTTTGCCCTGTTTTGGAAATTCATACCAGACATACAGAAAAATAGACTGCAGCAACATGGATTCCGAGCGTTCCCAGAACGGGTCATTCGGGGCTGCACCTTTCGGAGTCGTATTTGCGATCAGATTGGTGATCAGCCTTGTGATGTCCTCGTCACTGCGAATATATTCAAACGGATTATAGCCATCCGACGCATCCATATCGACCAGGTTCAAGACTATCACCTTATAACCCATCATCTCCAGGTAATTTCCAATATCGCGAAGCAGCTCTCCTTTTGGATCGCAAAAAACGTATGAAGTATACCCGCAGTTATAACCATTTGGTTTGACCAACAGGAATGATTTTCCCGCGCCAGAGCCGCCGATGATTACAACGTTGTTATTCAATCCGGTTTTTCGCGTATCCATACTGATACGGATATGTTCTGAGATAATCTTATTTTTCCTGACATCCGTATCCATAAGAGCCTTATTGATTTCCTTCGGCGAAGCAAGCCGTCCGGAACCATATTCACGTCCAGGCATATAATTGCGCCGATTACTGAGATCATAGGCCAATACGATCAGCCAGACAAGAACCGCTACAAGTATCGTTCTGGATGTGATAGGTGTGATCTGGACTGGCAATGGATGCGTCAGCACTTCCTGCAGCAGCTCCGTCAGATTATCAAGACTGATCTCCTGCCCATAAAGCATACCAAGACAATAACCAATATACAAGGCTATTATGAACAAAAAAAAGAAGAAACCATAGTTCGGCTTCTTTTTATTCAGCATATCCAAAATCACTCACCCCTGTCTATCGTCTGTTATGCGGCCTTACAGGTCGTGTACGCTTCACTGCGGGATTCTTCTTTTGCTTTCTGTTCCTCGACTTCTCCTCTGGAAGGCGCAGCTCTGGTTCCGTCCCTTCCCTGTTTTTCACAAAATCCTTCCCGCCGACAAAAGAATGAGCCTCGGAATTATATCGGCTCCGAAGATCTGAGCCATTTATCTTCTCCCTGGTAATACTTCCTGCGTCATTGTAAAAGACATCATAATCCTGGTCATCCCGCAGCTGCACTGTCAGCATTTTCCTGTCCGCGGACAATTCACAATCCGTATAGGGAAATTCTACATAATGTTCCTGATTTCCGTCCCTAGAAACCACCACATAATAGGTATCGCGAATTCATATGCTTTTATACCTCCTCGTACTCTTCCAAAGTATCGCAAACTGTCTCCTGCCCGGATGCGATACCCGATAAGCCACAATCTATTCCCTGCTCTATTGCTTCATCCGAAATGTCATGCTCCATCTTCCGTTCCGAAAAACCATCAAAGGTGTCATAATCCAGCTCTGATGTGTTATCCGGTATACTCTTAACTGTCTCATGTCCCTGATCACTATCCGCTGGTGCTGCCATCCTGTCCTGCATCACAGAATTATCTCCTGGCAATTCTGTCGTTTCTTTCAGGCTCTCCGTGACTTCCCTGGCATCTTCCGGCAATGACGCATGTTCCCGTCTCAGATGGGTTGTCCATGTCCACAGTTCTTCCCATCCCTGATCGGTTTTCTGTCTCCACAGCACTTTTCATCTCGGTTAAATCTGCTTTCTCAGTAAAACTTTCGGTCTTTCCTGAACCTTCTGATATCAATCTTTTCAGCTTTTCAATTTCCTGCTTTAACCGATCTTGTTCTTCCTGCCATTTCCGGCTTTGATCCTGCTCTGCCTGCAGCTGACTGCGAAGCTGTTTCATTTCCTTTTTAGCAGCTTCATACTTCTCCGCAGCCTGATTCAGATTATTTTGCAGACCTTCTATTTCATGGCTCGCCAGTGATTCCCGAAGTGCTTTTTCTGTTTCATAGGATGTCTGCATTGATTTTACTGTTTCCGCATGATTCGTCCTTTCCGACTCCAGCATCTGTTCCGCAGTTTCCCGCTCCCGCCTGATGATTTCATCCGCATATTCCTTACTGTTTTCATATTCCCGTTTCAGGAACTCCATCTGAGTATCAAACCGTTCCCACAATTTCCCCAATTCCTCCGTAAGCTTATCAACGCTGTCAAACATCTGTGATTTCCTACGGGCTACATAATCCCACAGTGCTTCCTTCGCTTCCGCCAAAGTAAATTCCTTTTTATAAAATGCCAGGGCAAGCTCTTCATCCCCCGCAAGCGCAAGGCAGCGTATCAGGTCAATGGTAGCCAGATCCAGGTCTGCTCCCTGGCAAAAGATTGTTTCAATAAAAGCATTGCTAAATGCTTCCTTACACATCAGAAAGAGCTGTTCTTTATGGTGGGAATAGGAATCATCTGAAGAAAGATACGTGCAATACCGGAGAAACTCCTCCGTTTTCTTTTCCGCTCTTTCATCAGTCACCGCGCGCTCACCCCAGTTGCACCCATACATTTTGATTTTCTCAGAAGTGTCGCCGTTCTCTGTTATCTTCCTAATTTTCGTCAAGTCAGTCTGGTTTTCTTTGAAGCGGGTCTGAAAGTTTTTTTCTGTTTTTTCATCTTGTCCCGCTGGCTGTCTGTTCCTTCCTGCTGTAATTTCTTCCATTTTGTAAATCCCTTCTTTTATGTTTTGTCTTATCTTCATAATTAATTTTCAGGTTCTCCCCGGATAATGTATTTGATGGGGCCCCGTTTGAATCGGTAATCTTATAGTCCTGATCATCGCGGAGCCATGCTGTCAATATCGTACCGTCCGCCGATATCTGACAGTCTGCTTTTGGTATGCTGACATACTCCCGCTTAAAAGGTATCCGGGTAATATAATCCTCTTCACCGTCCATTCTGATAAAAAGCTTTTCATTAATCGTGACTTTCGTCATGCCGCTTCGCTCCGCAACTCCATCATCAACTCTTCCTCTGCCGTCTCTCTTTTGTGAGCGGAGGTCGATTCCGATTCCATCCGATTGTTCAGGTAAAATACCGGATACATCCCCGAATTCTTTTTCACTGAATTCCGAAGCCTTTCTCCCAATCTCCTGTTCTTTTAAGGGCGGTTCCATCTGATAAAACAACCGGAAAATATCATCGACAACCTTTTGTTCTTTTTTATTATCTTTCAAGAGCCTACGGCATTCGTCCATTTTATTTTTCACGCTATGCCACTGAAAAACCGCCTCCCCATACGGGCAGACGGTCTCAATCTTTTCAGCCAAATCTTCTATTTCTTTTTTTGTTTCCTGAAGCGGATCAGACTGATATTTTTCTTTCAGCTTCTCACATCTGGCCACCAGATAAAACGGCTGTTTTTTATAATATCTTGTCTGGTTCACTGAAAGCTCTCGCGATATCGTTTTTCGTTCTTCTTCAAGTGCGGCCTTTCGGTTTCCCAGATCCGATAAATCACCGATGTCATAATCCATCATATAGCGGATGGCATCTGACAGCTTCCGGATTTCCAGGATATCCTGTTTTTTCCGCTTTCTCCGCTCTTCCGTCATCCGATACGGTTTCCGGATAAAATAAGTATCATTCCATCTGCGCCAAAAACTGCGCTGGAACGATGTCATCTTCCATCCAGGATTCCTTACAATTTTCGCATAAATAATTTCCCGTATCTCTTCCCGGTTTCCATACGTTTGATAGCGGTATTCGATATCCGGCTTTCTGGCTTTATCCGCAATCCTCTGAATAATTTCTTCTTTCGCGTACCCATCTCCCAACCGGCCTGTGCGGAATGCCCGCCCTGCGCCTTCCGGAAGCAGGGAAAGATATTTGCTATCACGCGTGACTGTATATCCATCCCGGCACAGATACTCAAGAAATGCTTCATAACTCTCCGTATTATGGATTGCTTCATCAATATCATCGCGGATAATATCCGTCCAGCTGTAATATTCGCCCTTTTCCATTTTCTGCGTTTTTTTCCAATCTCTGTAATTTCTCCCGCGCCGTTCCTCGCTGTAATCCAGCGTCGGCAGATGATATTTCTCACATAACCGGTCCGTGATTGGCTGAATACGTTTTTCCCAGTCTCCCTTCGGTGAATGGAATTTCAAACCGTCTGCCTTTGATACCGAATCAAACGTAATGTGTACGTGCGTATGTGCACGGTCATTGTGAACGGCGAATGTATAATAATAATTATCTCCAAGCAGCTCACTGCAGAATTCTTCTGCAATCTGAAATGCCGTTGCTTCATCAATTCCGCAGTCCGGCGGGAAAGACAGCATATAGTGAAACGCCTGGGTTCCGTCAGTCTTGCACCAGAATTTTTTATTTTCCACCATCGTCCGGTAAATCACTTCCGGCGTCCTTCCCGCGTTTCCTCCGATCCACAGGCCGTTCTCCGTTTTGTCATTCCGACAGATATAAAAGAGATTCTTTTTCAAATGCAAAGCCTTGTTGCTCCCCTTTGTCTCTTTAATCCGAAGCAGCCGCGTCACCGCCATCGGTCATCCCCCGCTTCCCCTGTTTTTGACATAACGTTTTTGACATAACGTTTTTGACATAACTCCTTCTACTCATAATCGGAACCATAATCACCGCTTTCATCAAATTCTTCCTCATCTGTTTCCTGCTCATTTTCTTCTGGATCTACCTTATAACCACTTCCAGTCTGGTAACCCAGTCCAGCCGCATAAAAGCTTTTCTCGTTCTGCAGCCGCAGCTGGCGAATCACCTCATAATACTTTTCATCCAGTTTTTCGAGATACTCCGCCAGCTTCTGATAATCATAAGAGCTGACAAATTTTTTGGAATTGCAGCTCCGCACGATCTGATTAATATTTGTCCCAATTTTCAAATCGTAGTGTTTCAGTTCCTGCAGCAGAAGGTTTGTCTCCTGCGGCAGCATAAAAATCTTTCTCCTGATGTACTCCGATTCTGATAACCGGTTTTTCTCCGCCTGTCTGGAAAGCTCTGCTGCCTCTTCATCCGTGCATCGAAATGCCTTCCAGACTGTTTTGTTCGCCATAGGCTGCTGCCCCCTTTTTGTTATCCTCTCCATGTAATACTTTTGTAATAACTCCCAGATCCCCACCCTTCAAAAGCTTACCTCACAAGCCCACATTTCCAAAGGAAATGGCAAGATACGCCTGTTGTTTTACTTTCGTGTCACATCTGTTTCACTTTCGTTTCACAACGGCATCTTGTCAAGGGAAGTCTTCGCTCCGCTTCGGTCCGCGCTAAACGGACGTCCACTGGACGTCCAGCGCCCCCTGAGACCCCTGGTAACGCTGCCCGGAAGACGGCAAACGCAATAGAGTAAATAAGCGTCCTATTCCATCAACATATTTAAGAAAGATAAGCTTCCATGAATCCCAATGCTCTCAGGCCCGTCTTCCTCAAAGCAAAGATGAGCAAGCTTCAAAAAGCTCATCGACCGAAAGCGGTTTGATTTTTTCATCCACTGCCATCAGTGATGGTGTCAGGATGATTGCTTCATTCTCGCTAATCTGCAAAAATCTCACCCAGCTCCGAATTCTCAACAGTTTCTTCTCAATCTGTTTCTGTCTTTTTCTCCCACAAACAATCCTGCCCGCTTCAAAATGATTTCCCGGAATTTTCTCTCCAAGCAATTTTTCCAAAACCACCACTGCCTGCAGGCGATACAAGGCTTCTGAATAATCTCCATCCGTCACCTGAGCACCTTTTTCGCCAACGCTGATCACTCTCTCCATCAGCTTCACCTTTTCCAAATGTCCATATCTTCTCCATGCAAAATTTCCAACAAAAAACCGCCCTGTAAAAACAAGACGGTTTTTGATTTCATATGTTCTTTTTGTCTGGAAAACTATTTCCCAGCCTGCGCCTTACGTACTTTTTCTTCTGGAAGTCCAAGAAGGTTCGCTATCTCCGAAGCTCCATATCCAGCAGCCGACCATTTCATGATTAATTCTCTGTCTCTGCGCTCGACCGCATCATTTTCTAATTGTTCCAAAGCGGTACACATATTTATCGACCTCCTTCCACGCTTACCTTTCTGCATAAGAAACGATGATTCTGTGATTTTTCCAATCACCGCAACTATCTCAGGTTGAAGCTCCTTATCTTTATAGGTTTCTTTTACTTCATTTACGTTCCCCTCGAAAAACTTCCTGGAAATATCAAATACAGTTTTGACATCCTCGTTATTAAAAGTATATTTGCCGCTGTCACGGACCTGAACAAGATTCATCTTATAATCCGAAAAGAGTCTCGCCATCGGCTCCGGCATATCGACAATCATATCTTTCAGGCAGAGCGGTCCGTCCCATTCTTTTTCCCCGTAATACACGGTAATTGAAAAAATCGGGTGAAGTCTGTCCTCTTTACGCATTTTTGAAAGAAACTCATCTTTTGTTTTCGGTCCGGAATCCTCCTTGCGCTGTCTGGTGATCTCATTGTATTCTTTTAGATATCCCATGCCATCATACAAGAGTGTCCGAAGCGGGGATGCATAATGAATATGCTGCTGGTTCTCAATTCCCCAGATTACAAAATCCGCACCATATGCAGTCTTCTTAACCACATCCCGCGCATGCACCAGCGATTCCTGGTACTGTTTTAGCTGAATGATGCCAGACACATCCGTATCCGCTTCCTCCAGCGCGTCCGGTTTCAGGATCTCCTGCCCTTCAAACAGGACTGCATTGAAAAGATCTGCAAAACGGTTATTATCACGCCAGAAGTCCTTCAGCCTTACATCAACTTTCGTGCTCTCTCTTCTCATAAAGCCTTTCTCCTGATTATCTGTGACACCTTTATTATAGCAGTTTTTCACAAGACTGCAATCAGAATCTTTCATCTTCTACTGGTAGGAATAGGAATTCTCGTCCAGGCTGTAAGTGCCGGTCAGGCTGCTTCCATCAGACAAGGTAAAGTATATGGTCGCTGTCCGCGTATCCGCGTCAATCTCATACGAAGTAACCTCTGCGGCAGTGACATTACTGTACCCATTTCGATAGAGGTAATCGTAGAGCGTATATTGCAGCTCATAGCGGTTCGAGAGATAATTCGCCAGCGTTGCCGGAATCCCAGTGACGGAAAGCGTTGTGGCATCGTAGCTCCGCTCCGTTTCAGCAAGCGTCTGCCCACTCTGAACTTCTACCGCATCCCGGGCTTGTTCATCGGCAGTGGATTCCGTCTGCGTCATTGATTCCGTATCCTCATTCGTTCCCTCCGCGTACTCCTGCAGATCCTGAAGGATCAGAATATACTGCCCCGGATAATCTGGATACATGATGACGATCAGACTATTTTCATAATCATCCAGACTTGCGGTGAAAACACAGGCATTCTCCGATGAACAGGAAATCTCATTT
>Ga0192263_1076_pt1 | contig 27671 bp, 21 predicted proteins | sample Koala_Koa23_I3_FD_131257 | JGI IMG/M metagenome (GOLD analysis project Ga0192263, IMG submission 131257) | Enriched cells from koala feces incubated with labeled cellulose particles, San Francisco Zoo, California, United States - Koala_Koa2-3_I3 ... | reverse complement strand
CCTTTTCTCTGTTTTGTCGTAGAAACAGATAGCAAAGGAAAACAAAAAAATCAAATCAACAAAAGGAGGAACTGTTATGGACAATAAAGACCAGAAGATAATAAACCCTGTCACCGGAGAAATCGCGGACGAGGAACTGGATCAGGTGACAGGCGGCTCCGATTCCAGCGACACCTGCGACGACACCTGCGCCTCTGAAGTCGTCATCGAAGACGACATCACAGCGGAAACGGTACAGGTACAGTTTCCGGTGACGGTGAGCGTAGCAAAAGGAACCAGTGTGATTGATTTTGATATAAATCTGGCTGAGATGGGTTTAAGTGTGTCCGAGGATTTATGGGCAGTCCTGCTTGAAAGATATATTGATTCAGGCAGTACCTTTAATTGTTATGTGAGAATTCAATTCACCGACGCGGTCAGCGGGCAGGTAGTAGTGGCAAAATGAAATCATGATCTCGGGGAATTCACGGTGACGGACACCGTGAAACAGAGAAAAGAGCAGACTGTATGAAATACATCTTAAACCCCGGCATCGCCCTGCGCAGCTGGTGGTATGTGCCCTGCGCTTATTATATCCGGGGCGAATATGAAGCAAAAAAACTGCAGAAAGGGGAATTTGATTTCCTCTCCCTGTGCGACGGTGAAACCGACCTGCCCGAAAATGAAATTGCCGCTTCGCTGAAAGCGCGCGGATTCATCCGGGAGGCACGGCCGTGCGAGCGAATGAACGACTGGCAGCGGGCGAAATTCTGCAACAACCGCTACTTCCCGCATGCCAGCCTGATGCTCACGGGCAAGTGCAACTATAACTGTCTGCACTGTTTTAACGCGGCGGATAATGCGCGCCTCCAGAGCGAGTTCACTCTAGAGGAAGCGGAGACCCTGTTCACGCAGATGGAGACCTGCGGGATCAACGCCCTGACGCTGACCGGCGGCGAACCGATGATGCACCCGCATTTCATGGACGTCGTCCGCAGTGCCCTGAGACATCATATATTCCTGAATGAGCTGAACACCAACGGTTCCTTCATCACGCAGGAGATTCTGGACGAGATGAAGGAAGCCGGATGCCGGCCTTACATGAAGATTTCCTATGACGGAACAGGGCATCACGACTGGCTGCGCCATCACAGCGGAGCCGAGCAGGATGCGCTGCGCGCGATCAGGCTCTGCAAGGAGAACGGTTTCCGCGTGATGGCGCAGACCAACGTACACAGGCGGAATGCTGACGTCATGCTGCCCACGGCAAAGCTGCTCGATAGCATGGGCGTTGACGCCATCCGCATCATCAGGACGTCGGAGTCGCCGCGCTGGGCGCAGAACGCGGGCGACAGCTGCCTTGCGATTGAGGAATATTTTGACCGTATGACGGAATTTTGCGGAGAATATATCAAAACGGGATGTAAGATGGACGTCATTATCTGGCAGTTTCTCCGTCTGTATCCCGGCAGCAGACAATATGCGCTTGTCGGCTACAGCGAGGGAGAATACCGCGATTCCATCCCCGTCTGCAAAGGGAACAGGGGCAAGGTGGCGATCGCCGCAAACGGCAACGTATTCCCGTGCCACCAGATGTCAGGCATTTATGAGAAGAATGGCGATATTCTGGGCAATGTGAAGAGGGACGGCCTGCAGCCGCTTCTGCAGGGAGGGAAATACCTCTGTGAGGTCTGTACGACCGTCAAAGAGTTAAGAGAAAAAAATCCGGCCTGTGGCAAATGCGAATGGTTCCCCTATTGCTGCGGCGGCTGCCGAGCCATAGGGCTGGCGCTGACCGGCGACAAAATGGGTGTGGATAAATCCAAATGCATCTTCTATAAGAAAGGGTATCCGAAAAAGATCGCGGAAGCACTGCCGGGGTATACGCCGCTTACCCGCATTCCATGAAACAGAGGGCAAAGGAAACCAAAATCAAACCAAAAATCAATCAAAAAATGAAGGAGGACCTGTAATGAACAAAAAGAAAAAAATTTCTGCGGAGAAATGGGCAGCACAGGCTTCTGCAAACGAGGAGCTTACGGATGAGAAGCTGGAAGGCGTATCCGGAGGGACAGATACCACGGTCGTCTATCCGATAACGGTGGCTTTTTCAAATGGACAAACGCTTTCATCTGTCAGTTTGGCATTGAACAGCTACGGTCTGGACAGTGATCTGATTGACAGCATTCTCAGCTGTATGGAGGAGTACTGCTGCGACCATCATTATAAGACAAATGTGGACAAGACAGGGACAATTACGATTACAAGCGCGGAAACATGGACAGTGACCTGGGTCGAGGAAGACTGACTTCAAAAAAGGAGGAAGAAGAGATGAGCCATGCAGGCCGATTATTTAAGAAGATAACAGAAATGTCTGCAGTAACGCTGGCGTTTGTGCTGTCAGCAGTGATTTTGCAGGCAGATTCCGGTATTTGCCAGTTCAGTTTGATTGCGGCAGCGGCGGAGGCTGACAGTACAGGAGCAGCAGAATCTGACAGCGCGGAATCAGGCACGATCACTTCCGGCGACTGGGAGTATAAGCTTCTGGAAGATAAAACGGTCTCTGTCACCGGGTATACCGGCAGTGAGGCAGAGCTTGTCATCCCGGAGGAAATCGACGGATACGAAGTGACAAAAATAGCATACAAAACCTTTTTCTGCAATACGGCCCTGACGGCTGTCACCATCCCGGATTCGGTGGAGAGTATTGATATTTACGCGTTTGGAGAATGCACAAACCTTGCTTCTGTTGCGCTGGGCGGTGCGGTTGAGAGAATTGATGATTTTGCATTTTATGGATGCACAAGTCTGGCGGCGGTGGCGATCCCCGACTCCGTCCGGGAGATCGGTTACTGGGCATTTTCAGGCTGCACAGGCCTTACCTCCGTGACGCTCGGCAGCGCGGTAGAAAGCATTGAAAGTGGTGCGTTTGACGGCTGTACAGGCCTGACAATGATTACGATTCCGGACTCCGTTGAGAGCATTGGCAGATGGGCATTTTCCTATTGCACAGGCTTAAGCTCCGTGACGCTCGGCAGCGCGGTAGAAAGCATTGGCAGAGGAGCCTTTGAGCAATGCACAGCCCTGACGTCCATTACGATCCCGGATTCGGTTAAGAGCCTTGGTGAGTTCGCGTTTTACGGCTGCACAGGTCTTAGCTCCGTGACAATCGGCAGTGCGGTAGAGTCCATTGGCGAAGGCACTTTCGGCCTTTGTGCAGGCCTTACTTCGGTCACCATTCCGGATTCCGTTGCGAGCATCGGTGATTACGCATTTGAGGATTGCACCGGGCTGACTGACATACAGATTCCGTCGAGTGTGACAGACATCAGCAGCACCGCATTTGAGGGCTGCAGTGAAGAGCTGGCTATATACTGATATAATGTCTGGGGACGGAGATCAGAATATTACGGTGAGAAGACGCTGGTTGACAATCGAAACATCGTGAAATACATAAACCGGATGACGGGGAGCTATCGCATACAGGGAAGAAGGAGGCTACCATGGAGAATCATTCCATTTTCAGAAAAAAGAGTATCGAGCGGATGTCCTCGCCGGAGCAGCTGAACGATTATCTGCGGGTATGCAGCCCCGGTATCTGGATGGTGATCGTGGCGGTGATCCTGCTCCTGGCGGGCGTCTGCGTATGGGGCGTGTTCGGAAGGCTCGACACCACGCTGACGGCGGTCGCCATTGCGGACGGAGACAGCTTCACGGTATATGTTTCCGAGGATGATCTGACCGATGTCGAAGGGAAGACAATGACTGTGGACGGCGTGGAATACGAGATTTCAGACGGCACGGTCTTTGATGTGCCGGTGGCGGTCAGCGGAGACGGGTTTTCGGAATACGCGCTCCATGTCGGCGGTCTGGAGATGGGGGAATGGGTTTACGGAATCACATTTGACGCGGCTCTTCTGGAAGGCATATACGAGGCGCAGATTACGGTCGAAAGCATATCTCCGATGTCATTTGTGCTGAATTAGGCAAAGGAGGGTACCATGAAGAAAGAGGCAACGATCCGGCAGCCGGTCACAAAGGGCGCCGCCAAAGTTCCTGTCGTCATGCAGATGGAGGCGCTGGAATGCGGGGCGGCAAGCCTGGCGATGATCCTGGCTTATTATGGAAAATGGATCCCGCTGGAGCAGGTGCGCGCGGACTGCGGCGTCTCCCGGGACGGCTCCAACGCGCGGAATGTCTTAAAGGCTGTCAGAAGCTATGGCCTGAATGCGAAAGGCTACCGCTACGAGCCGGAATACCTGAAAGCCAATGGAAAGTTCCCGTGTATCATCCACTGGAACTTTAATCATTTTGTCGTCCTGGACGGATTTAAAGGGGACAAAGCTATCTTAAACGACCCGGCGAGAGGAACCTGCAGTGTGCCGATGGAGACATTTGACCAGTCATTTACCGGCATCTGCCTGATGTTCGAGCCGTCTGAGACGTTTGAGCCGGGCGGCAGGCCAAAGAGCGTCCTGCGCTTTGCAGGGACCCGGCTGAAAGGCACCGGGGGCGCCATCGCTTTTGTGGTGCTGACGACGGTGATCTCTTCCCTGACCGGCATTATCCGGCCGGGCTTTTCCCGGATTTTCCTTGACCGCCTTCTGACAGGGGAAAACCCGGGCTGGCTGTATCCGTTTATCATCGGGCTGTCGCTCCTCTCAGCGGTGGAGCTGCTCGTGTCCTTCATCAGCATTGGCGTCAAAAACAGGATGAATGGAAAAATGGCGTCGTACGGCAATACGTCGTACATGTGGAAGGTGCTGCGGATGCCGATGGAGTTTTTCTCACAGCGTATGGCGGGGGATATCCAGCAGCGCCAGAAGACGAACGCATCCATCGCCGGGACGCTGGTCAATACCTTCGCGCCGCTGTTCCTGAACGCGGTCATGATGGTCTTTTACCTGGTCGTCATGCTGCGCTACAGCCTGATCCTGACGGCTGTGGGTCTGTGTTCGACGCTGGTCAACATTGTGATGTCGCAGGTGATTTCCAGAAAGCGCGTGAACATTACCCGTGTCCAGATGCGCGACAGCAGTAAGCTGGCGGGAGCAACCGTCGCGGGCATCGAGATGATTGAGACGATCAAGGCGAGCGGCGCGGAAAACGGCTATTTTGAGAAATGGTCCGGCTACCAGGCGAGCGTCAACACGCAGAGCATCCGGTATGCGCGGCTGAACCAGTATCTCGGCCTGATCCCCTCGATCGTATCCTCCCTGGCAAATACGGCGGTGCTGGCGATCGGCGTTTACCTGACGATCCAGGGCGAATTCACGGTCGGTATGATCATGGCGTTCCAGGGCTACCTGACTGCCTTCCTTTCTCCGGCGACCATGCTGATCTCGGCGGGGCAGAGTCTTCAGGAGATGCGCACCCAGATGGAGCGGGTGGAAGATGTCATGCAGTACCCGACGGATGTAAACTATGACAATGAGACGGCGGATGAAACTATGGAATACGACAAGCTCTCCGGCAGAGTGGAGCTGCGCGATGTGACCTTCGGCTATTCGCGCCTGGGGGAGCCGCTGATCGAAAATTTCAGCATGTCGCTTGCACCCGGCAGCCGCGTCGCGTTTGTCGGCCCTTCCGGCTGTGGGAAATCGACGCTCTCCAAACTGATTTCCGGGCTGTACCAGCCGTGGAGCGGGGAGATCCTGTTTGACGGGAAACCGCTCTCAGAGATCGACCGGAGCATCTTTACCGGATCGCTGGCCGTCGTCGATCAGGATATCATTTTGTTTGAAGATACCATTGCGAACAATATCAAAATGTGGGACAGCTCCATTGAGGATTTTGAAATGATCCTGGCCGCGCGCGACGCGCAGCTTCATGAGGACATCATGCAGCGCGAGGGCGGCTATCAGTATAAGATCACAGAGGGCGGCAAGGACTTTTCCGGCGGGCAGCGCCAGAGGCTGGAAATCGCCAGGGTGCTGGCGCAGGATCCGACGATTATTATCCTGGACGAGGCGACGTCCGCGCTGGACGCGAAGACGGAATACCAGGTGGTCAATTCCATCCGGGACCGCGGCATTACCTGCATCGTGGTGGCGCACAGGCTGTCCACCATCCGCGACTGCGACGAGATTATCGTGCTGGATAACGGCAGGGTCGTGGAGCGCGGCACGCATGAGGAGCTGTACGCAAAAAGCGGCGTATATACGGAGCTGGTATCGAATGAGTGAAAGGGGGCTGCAGGAGAATGGGATGGTTTGATGAACAGATCCGGCAGAGGAAACAGAATGACGATGAAGTGTTTGCCGCAGCCTTTTCCGGTATCGCTGACGCGATCCTCGGCTCAAAAGTATCCGCAGCGTTTGAGACGGATGAGAAAAAGACAAAGAATGCGATCGACCAGATCCTTGCGTTTTACCATGTAAAAAGCCAGGAGCTGCCGGATGGAATCAGGGACAGGAACGAGCAGCTCGAGTATCTGATGCGCCCTTACGGTATCATGCGCAGGAACGTGAAGCTCGAAAAGGGCTGGTATAAAGACGCCATCGGCGCCATGCTCGGCGTCAGGAAGGCCGACGGCGCTGCCGTCGCGCTGATTCCGTCCGGGCTCTCCGGCTACAGCTATCAGGATGAGAACGGAAAGCCCGTAAAGATCAGCGCGAAGAACGAAGATCTGTTTGAGGATGAGGCGATCTCCTTTTATAAGCCGTTTCCGATGCAGAAGCTGACGGTCTCGGTTCTTTTGCGGTACATACTTGGGATTATGTCTGTTTCGGACTTTATCCTTGCAGGACTGGGTACGCTGGCTGTGACGCTGGTCGGGATGCTGACGCCGAGGCTGAACAACCTGCTCATGGGGGAAGTGGTGGAGAGTGGCAGTGTGCGGCTGCTTACCGCCATCGTGATATTTATGGTGTGCGTCAGCGTCGCTTCGCTGTTGTTAAGCTCTGTGAAGGCTCTTTTGACGTCGCGTATCAATACAAAAATGAGCCTGACGGTCCAGGCTGCCACCATGATGAGGGTGCTGTCGCTGCCGGCAGGCTTTTTTAAGGATTACAGCTCTGGCGAGCTCTCCAGCCGCTGCTCGCAGATTAATTCCCTGTGCAGCCGGCTCGTATCCCTGATCCTGTCTACCGGCCTGACGTCGGTATTTTCCCTGGTCTATATCACGCAGATCTTTGCCTACGCGCCCGCGCTCGTCGTACCGGCATTGTGCGTGATTGTCGTTACGGTGATTTATTCCATAGTGACCGCGCTGGTGCAGATCAAGGTTTCGAGGCGGCAGATGGAGCTTAGCGCGAAGGAATCCGGCATGAGCTACGCGCTGATCTCGGGCGTGCAGAAGATCAAGCTTTCCGGCGCGGAGAAACGGGCGTTTGCCAGGTGGGCGGACATATACGGACAGAGCGCGAAGCTCTCCTACAACCCGCCCGCGTTCATCAAGTACAGTTCCGTCATCTCCATGGCGATATCCCTGACCGGCAGCATCGTCATGTATTATTTTGCGGCAGTGAGCCAGGTGTCCGTGGCGGATTATTATGCGTTTAATACCGCTTACGGCATGGTATCGGGCGCGTTCCTGTCGTTGGCCTCCATCGCGACGACCGCGGCGACGATCCGGCCGATTCTGGACATGGCGAAGCCGATCCTGGAGGCTGTGCCGGAGATTTCGGACGGGAAGCAGGTCGTTACGCGCCTTTCCGGCGGCGTGGAACTGAACAATGTCCGTTTCCGCTACAATGACAGTATGCCGTATGTGCTGGACGACCTTTCCCTGAAGATCCGGCCGGGGCAGTACATCGCGATTGTGGGCCCCACAGGCTGCGGAAAATCCACGCTGATGCGCCTTATGCTCGGGTTTGAGACGCCGCAGAAGGGCGCCATCTACTATGACGGCAAAGATTTGTCGGCGATCGACCTGAAATCGCTGCGCCGCAGGATCGGCGTCGTGATGCAGAACGGGAAGCTCTTCCAGGGCGACATCTTCTCAAATATCACGATCTCCGCGCCGTGGCTGACGATGGACGACGCATGGGAAGCGGCGGAGCTTGCCGGGATCGCGGAAGACATACGCAGGATGCCAATGGGCATGCACACGGTCATTTCCGAGGGCTCCGGCGGTGTCTCCGGCGGGCAGCGCCAGCGGCTGATGATCGCGCGCGCTATCGCGCCGAAGCCGAAGGTGCTCATGTTTGATGAGGCGACGTCGGCACTGGACAACCTGACGCAGAAGAAGGTATCAGAGTCGCTGGATGGCCTGAAATGCACGAGAATCGTGATTGCGCACCGGCTGTCTACGATCCGCCAGTGCGACCGCATCATCTACCTGGAGAACGGGAAGATCGCTGAGGACGGCACCTACGATGAGCTGATCGAGAAGAACGGAAAATTCGCGGAGCTGGTGGCAAGGCAGCGCCTGGACGATACCGCGTATGTGGGGAAGACGACGCTGTACTGATCATCATTTATCTGTTACTCTGGAAGGTGCAAAATGCAATAGCTTGTGAGAATATTTGTAAATTATTCTCACAAGCTATTGCATTTTGCGGATACTTTTGCTATACTATACAAAAGAAAGAGAATACATTCTGAATAAATTCTGAATAAAATCCAAAAGGAGCCATATGATTACACCAGCGCACCGAAAAGGAGAGTGACGAATGGGGAAAGTTACACGGGAACAGAAGGAACTGCATAAACAGCTTATTATCAATGCGGCGGCGGAGAGCTTTCTGGAAAAAGGCTTCACGAATACTACGGTCAGGCATATCATCACGAAGCTCGGCATCAGTGCGGGAGCGTTTACCGGACAGTTCAGGACCAAGGAGGATGTGCTGTATGAGTTGGTTGGTTTCGTCCTGAACCAGCAGTTTGCCGTTTCGGAGAAGCTGGTCGCGGGCAGGTCGGACGATAAAATCCTGCTGTACGCCGCGGAGACGGTATTGCAGCTTTATATCGTGGATATGGATGAGAACCTCCGCGATATTTATTACAACGCATATTCCCTTCCGAAGACGTCGGCTCTGATTCAGGAGACGGTCACGGAAAAGGTGGAGATATTGTTCAAAGAAGAGCTGCCGCAGCTGGAATCGAAAGACTTTTATCTGCTGGAGATCGCCACGGGCGGCATCATGCGGGGCTTTATGATTACCCCCTGCAATATCTGGTTTTCTATGGACATGAAAGTGGAGGCATTCCTGAGGAATACGCTCCGTCTCTACTATGTGCCGGATGAAAAGATTGAGGAGGCTATTGCCTTCGTGAAAACCATAGATTTCAGGCAGGCGGCGAAGGAAACCGTTGACGGCATCTTTCTCTACCTGAAAAAACAGAGAGAAAGTTTACAGGAAATTTAAAAAATTTAAAAAAGGGGGTTGACAATATGAAATTTGCCGCCATAATCTTTACAGACAGACAGACAGACAGACAGACAGGATAACCCTGTCCGTTTTTGCTCCACCAAAAAGAATAGAGCGGTTATTCAAGGCGTGTTTCGCCCATGGTTCATCCATGGACGGGATGCGCCCTTTTTTTATGCGCAGAGTCGGGGAGAGTGGTTTGTGGCTAAAGCCCACGTCATAAGGGTCTACGCTACTACACTTCGTTTCGGTCCGCGCTAAACGGACGTCCACTGGACGTCCAGCGCCGCTTCGGTCGGTGCCTGCGTCCTCGATTTTCTGCGAAAATCGGGACATGAAACGGTCCTGCGTGCCAGTGGCACGCGTTAAGGATCGACCGAAACGAAGTGTAGATGCCACTGGCACGCAGCACCATCCGATTTCGTTGGCAATCCTTATGACATAGCACCCGGCTCGTGCAGCGAGCAGGAGCCGACAAGTCGCCTCCTGCTCGATTCCCAAATACAGGGCACACACGATGTTCGCAGGCAGTTGTCAGTCGTGAATTTTGTTATGAAAGGAATTTGAGTATATGAAGAAAAAATTATTTGCGTCGCTTTTATCCGTGCTTTTGATTTTCTCCTCCATGCCGACCACTACGTTTGCAACGGAGACGGATGTGGAGACAGCTGCGGTAGGAGCGGAGACGGAGGAAGAGACATCTGCGGTTGAGGTGGAGACAGAAGAAGAAACAGTTGCAATTGAAACGGAGACGGAAGAAGAGACAACTGCAACTGAAGCGAAGACAGAAGAAGAGACCGCTGCGATTGAAGCAGAGACGGAAAAGGAGACATCTGCGGTTGAAGCAGAGACGGAAAAGGAGACATCTGCGGTTGAAGCAGAGACGGAAGAAGAGACCGCTGCGGTTGAAACGGAGACAGAAGGAGAGACTGAAATCTCTACCGAGGAGATAACGGAATCGCAGGAGAGTTCAGAGGGCGAAGTCCCGGAAGAGACAGAGGAAGAAACGATTGAGGAAACAGCCGATGAAGCAGACAGTGAGGAGGACACTGCGGCGACTCAGGAAGCGGAGTCGGCCACATCTCTTCTTGGTTCCGTATATTCTCTCTCTACAACCTACAGTTCTGGTAGTTATACGATTACTGAAAATACAGACCTGGGTGAAGATTTGGTAATAGAGGAAGGTGCAACCCTTACATTTTCTGCTGAGGCGGGTTATCTTAATCTTAATAAACATACTCTTACAAATTATGGTACTATTAATGGGGGTAATAATACTATTTTATTCGCTGAGTCTGGTGAGTTCTACAATTACGGAATTTATCAATTTTATATTATTTACAACGGCGAAGCAAATGCCATACACGACCTGACATTAAGCTCTATCGCACTCTCCTCAGGTACACTTGGCTTTTCGGCGGAAAGGCGGGAGTATGCCGTGACAGTAGACAATAGCGTGACAAGCATTGACATTACGCCGACACTGAACACAGGAACGGGCGTGAGTTCTATGACCGTGAACGGTGCAACGGCAACAAGCGGAAGTGCGTCAACCGTCAGCCTGAGCCTTGGCGAGAATACAATCCCTATTGTCATAAAAGGTGGGGCAGCAACGAATACTTACACTCTGACCGTGACAAGGAAGAGTAACGAAGCTTATACCATTAGTAATGCAAATTTTGTCAGTGCCGGAAGTTTTGGAATTACTCAGGATATGTTACAGTGGAGTGATGTAGATGCACCCGGAGGATATAAGCTGGAAATATACACAGAGTCAGGGACACTGGTTTACAGTGGTACTTTAGTAAATAATTATACTCCTGCATCTGAGGTATTGACAGCTTCCGGTAGTTTTTATTTTACAGTTTATGCATTGAGTGAAAACGGCATTGATCTTTCCGCGAAAACTTCGGATGTTTTCACCTATACTCATACGCACAGCTTGACATATGTGAAGGCGAAGGACGCGACCTGCACGGAAGCAGGTAACATTGAATGCTGGTACTGCTCAGTGTGCGGGAAGTACTTCAGCGATTCCGTTGCGACAACGGAAATCAGTCCCGAGACGGAAGCGACAGGACACACTTGGAACGAGGGAACTGTCACAACAGAGGCGACCTGCACGGAAGATGGCGTGAAGGCCTACACCTGCACGGTATGTGGCGAGACCAAGACCGAAACGATTGAGGCGACTGGGCATGATTACGAAGCAGTAGTGACAGCTCCGACCTGCACGGAGAAAGGCTACACCACCTACACCTGCTCTGTCTGCGGAGACAGTTACAAGGCAGACGAGATCGAGGCGACAGGACACACCGCTGGCGCAGCCGTGAAGGAAAACGAGGCTGCAGCCACCTGCACCACGGAAGGTTCTTATGACAGCGTAGTTTACTGCTCCGTCTGCGGTGAGGAACTCAGCCGGGAAACGATTACGGTTCCTACCACCGGCCACAGCTATGTGGCGATTGTCACCGCCCCGACCTGTACGACAGGAGGCTACACCACCTACACCTGCTCCGTCTGTGGCGACAGCTACAAGGCGGACAAGACCGAGGCGACCGGACACACTTGGGATGAAGGAACTGTCACGACAGAGGTGACCTGTACGGAAGATGGTGAGAAGACCTACACCTGCACGGTATGCGGCGAGACCAAGACCGAGGTGATTGAGGCGACAGGACACAGCTACGAAGCCGTTGTAACCGACCCGACCTGTACGACAGGAGGCTACACCACCTATACCTGCTCCGTTTGCGGTGACACTTACACGGCGGATGAATCTGAAGCGACAGGCCGCACTTGGGACGAGGGAACTGTCACGACAGAGGTGACCTGCACGGAAGATGGTGAGAAGACCTACACCTGCACGGTATGTGGCGAGACTAAGACCGAGGTGATTGAGGCGACAGGACACAGCTGGGATGAAGGAACTGTCACAACAGAGACGACCTGTACGGAAGATGGCGTGAAGACCTACACTTGCACGGTATGCGGCGAGACCAAGACCGAGAAGATTGAGGCGACAGGTCACAGCTACGAAGCCGTTGTAACCGACCCGACCTGTACGACAGAAGGCTACACCACCTATACCTGCTCCGTTTGCGGTGACACTTACACGGCGGACGAGACCGAAGCGACAGGCCACACTTGGGATGAAGGAACCGTCACGACAGAGGTGACCTGTACGGAAGATGGCGTGAAGACCTACACCTGCACGGTATGCGGCGAGACCAAGACCGAGGTGATTGAGGCGACAGGACATACCACGGAAACCCAGAATGCGAAGGACGCCACCTGCACCGAGGATGGCTATTCCGGGGATGAGGTTTGCACCGTCTGCGGCGAGACGACCACCGCAGGGGAAGTCATTCCCGCCACCGGCCATACCGCTGGCGAAGCCGTGAAGGAGAACGAGGTTGCGGCCACCTGCACCACGGAAGGGTCTTATGACAGCGCAGTTTACTGCTCCGTCTGCGGTGAGGAACTCAGCCGGGAAACGATTACGGTTGCCACAACGGGTCACAGCTACGAGGCTGTTGTGACCGCCCCGACCTGCACGGAAGGTGGGTATGCCACCTACACCTGTAAGAACTGCGGAGACAGCTACACGGCGGATGACACTGATGCGACAGGTCATAGCTACGAAGCAGTAGTGACAGCTCCGACCTGCACGGAGAAGGGCTACACCACTTACACTTGCTCCGTCTGCGGCGACAGCTACACGGCAGACGAGACCGAGGCGACAGGCCACAGCTGGGATGAAGGAACTGTCACGACAGAGGTGACCTGCACGGAAGATGGCGTGAAGACCTACACCTGCACGGTCTGCGGCGAGACCTATACGGAGACAATCGCGGCGACCGGCCATGACTATGAAGCTGTTGTGACCGCCCCGACCTGCACGGAAGGTGGGTATACCATCTACACCTGTAAGAACTGCGGAGACAGCTACACGGCGGATGAGACCGAGGCGACCGGCCACAGCTATGAAGCAGTAGTAACCGAACCGACCTGCACGGAAGGTGGGTATACCACCTACACTTGTACGAACTGTGGAGACAGCTACGCGGCGGATGAGACCGAGGCGACCGGCCACAGCTATGAAGCAGTAGTAACCGAACCGACCTGCACGGAAGGTGGGTATACCACCTACACCTGTAAGAACTGCAGAGACAGCTACACGGCGGATGACACTGATGCGACTGGTCATAGCTACGAAGCAGTAGTGACAGCTCCGACCTGCACGGAGAAGGGCTACACCACCTATACCTGCTCCGTCTGCGGCCACAGCTACACGGCAGATGAGACCGACGCGACGGGCCACAGCCATGATGAGGGAACTATCACGCAAGCGGCGACCTGTACGGAAGACGGCGTGATGACCTACACCTGTACGGTTTGCGGTGAGACCTATACGGAGACAATCAAGGCGACCGGCCATGACTATGAAGCGGTTGTGACCGAGCCGACCTGCACGGAGAAAGGCTACACCACTTATACCTGCTCCGTCTGCGGTGACACTTACACGGCGGATGAGACCGACGCGACGGGTCACAGCCATAATGAGGGAACTGTCACGCAAGAGGCGACCTGTACGGAAGACGGCGTGATGACCTACACCTGTACGGTTTGCGGTGAGACCTATACGGAGACGATCAAGGCGACCGGTCATGACTATGAAGCGGTTGTGACCGAGCCGACCTGCACAGAGAAGGGCTATATCACTTATACCTGCTCCGTCTGCGGCGATAGCTATGTTGACGATGAAACCAAAGCGACAGGCCACAGTTGGGATAAAGGAGCTGTCACGACAGAGGCGACCTGTACGGAATATGGCGTGAAGACCTACACCTGCACGGTCTGCGGTGAGATATATACGGAGGCGATCACAGCGACCGGCCATGACTATGAAGAAGTTGTAACCAAGCCGACCTGCACGGAAAAAGGCTACACCACTTACACCTGCTCCGTCTGCGGTGACAGCTATACGGCGGATGAGACCGACGCGACGGGTCACAGCCATGATGAGGGAACCGTCACAAAGGAAGCGACCTGTACGGAAGACGGCGTAATGACATACACCTGCACGGTCTGCGGTGAGATATATACGGAGGCGATCACAGCGACCGGCCATGACTATGAAGAAGTTGTAACCGAGCCGACCTGCACGGAAAAAGGCTACACTACCTACACATGCTCCGTTTGCGGCGACAGCTATACGGCGGATGAGACCAATGCGACGGGCCACAGCCATGATGATGGAACCGTCACGCAAGAGGCGACCTGTACGGAAGACGGCGTGATGACATATACCTGCACGGTTTGCGGTGAGATCTATACGGAGGCAATCGCGGCGACGGGTCATGACTATGAAGCTGTTGTGACCGACCCGACCTGCACGGAGAAAGGCTACACCACTTACACATGCTCCGTCTGCGGTGACAGCTATACGGCGGATGAGACCAACGCGATGGGCCACAGCCATAATGAGGGAACTGTCACGCAAGAGGCGACCTGTACGGAAGACGGCGTGATGACCTACACCTGTACGGTTTGCGGTGAGATCTATATGGAGGCAATCACAGCGACGGGTCATGACTATGAAGCTATTGTGACCGAACCGACCTGCACGGAAGGTGGGTATACCACCTACACCTGTAAGAACTGCGGAGACAGCTACACGGCGGATGAGACCGAGGCAGCCGGCCACACCTGGGATGAGGGAAGCATTACAAAGGCGGCGACCTGCACGGAAGACGGCGTGAAGGCCTACACCTGTATAGTATGTAGTGAGACTAAAACGGAAGTACTCTCCGCTACAGGCCACAAATCGGGCGAGGCTGTGAAGGAAAATGAAGTAGAAGCGACCTGCACCAGTGATGGTTCTTATGACAATGTGGTTTATTGTACAGATTGTGGAGAAGAACTTAACCGGGAAACAATCACAGTTCCTGCAACAGGCCATACGGAAGGCGAAGCTGTAATAGAGAATGAAATCGCAGCAACCTGTACTTTGGAAGGGAACTATGACAGTGTAGTTTATTGCAAGGTTTGCGGCGAGGAATTAAGCCGCATTACGGTTACCGTTCCCGCGGCGGGCCACAGCTTTGGAGAATGGGAAACCATTACATCCCCAACATGCGATAACAGCAGCAGCGAGCAGCGCATCTGTTCCATCTGCCACTATGTGGAAACCCGTTCCCTTGATGCGGCGGGGCATGACTGGGAAGAAGATTATACGGTTGACCAGGAAGCTACCTGTACATCCGATGGCAGCCAGTCAATCCACTGTAAAAATTGCGAAGCCGTAAGAGACAGCGAGGTAATCCCGGCGACGGGTCATGACTATGAAGCTATTGTAACCGAACCGACCTGCACGGAAGGTGGGTATACCACCTATACCTGTACGAACTGCGGAGACAGCTACACAGCGGATGAGACCGAGGCAGCCGGTCACAGCTGGGATGAAGGTGTTGTCACAACAGAGGCGACCTGCACGGAAGACGGCGTGAAGGCCTACACCTGTATAGTATGCAGTGAGACTAAAACGGAAGTAATCTCCGCAACAGGTCACAAATCCGGCGAGGCTGTGAAGGAAAATGAAGTAGAAGCGACCTGCACCAGTGATGGTTCTTATGACAATGTGGTTTATTGTACAGATTGTGGAGAAGAACTTAACCGGGAAACAATCACAGTTCCTGCAACAGGCCATACGGAAGGCGAAGCTGTAATAGAGAATGAAATCGCAGCAACCTGTACTTTGGAAGGGAACTATGACAGTGTAGTTTATTGCAAGGTTTGCGGCGAGGAATTAAGCCGCATTACGGTTACCGTTCCCGCGGCGGGCCACAGCTTTGGAGAATGGGAAACCATTACATCCCCAACATGCGATAACAGCAGCAGCGAGCAGCGCATCTGTTCCATCTGCCACTATGTGGAAACCCGTTCCCTTGATGCGGCGGGGCATGACTGGGAAGAAGATTATACGGTTGATCAGGAAGCTACCTGTACATCCGATGGCAGCCAGTCAATCCACTGTAAAAATTGCGAAGCCGTAAAAGACAGCGAGGTAATCCCGGCGACAGGCCATAACTATGAAGCTATTGTGACCGAACCGACCTGCACGGAAGGTGGGTATACCACCTACACCTGTACGAACTGTGGAGACAGCTACACAGCGGATGAGACCGACGCGACGAGCCACAGCCTGACCTATGTAGCTTCTGAAAATATCATCACGGAAAGCTGCACGAATAATTGTGGCCACAGCACGACGGTTACTCTTGCTGCACCGGACAGCCTGATCTATGACGGCAACACCAAAACGGCGAGTGTCAGTTATGGAGAAAACTGGATGGGCGGTACGCTGACTGTGAAATATCTGGATTCCGCAGGTGCCGGGATTGACGCAGATCGTGTTGTGAATGTTGGAAGCTATACTGTGCAGATATCCGTTGGTGAAGCAACGGCCAGCGTCAGCTTTGAAGTGACTGCTGCCCGGCTTTCCGCCCCGGAAAATCTCGAATGGGACAGTGCCGCGCCTGGCAAAGTAACCTGGGATACAGTGGACAACGCAGTTGCCTATTCCGTTCAGCTTTACAAGAACGGCGCAGCAGAAGGCAGCGCCCAGGTGACAACAGCAACAGATTTTACATTTACCATATCCGATGCGGGTAGCTATACGTTTAAGGTTACGGCAATCGGGAAAGAAAATTACAGTAATAGCAGCGAAACGGAAAGTGCAGCGCTGAATTTCTATACCGTAACATGGCTTAATGAGGATGGGACGGTTCTGGAAAAAGACGCAGCTGTGGCCTGCGGCACCACGCCGAGCTATGACGGCGACACGCCGGCAAAGGCAGCGGATGCGCAGTACACCTACACATTCGCAGGTTGGACGCCGGAGGTAACCGAGGTAACCGGGGACGTGACCTACACGGCGACATACAGCAGCACCGAAGTAGAAATCATCAACAATATCAGTATTTCCGCGCTGACCGTCGTGCCGGAAGGTCTGGCTGGAAAATATAGCTCGGTTGAAGAGCTGACAAATGACCTGATATCCAGAGTAATTGCTGAAGCAGCGGGCTATACGGAAGAAAATACCGTTGTTTATGATGTAAAGCTTCAGTTTAGCAGAGACGGCGGACTGACATGGGAAGATGCCACGGAAGAGAACTTCCCGGCTGAAGGCATTATTGTAACGCTGGCCTATCCAAATGATAAAATCAAAGCGAACTACCAGAACTATGATTTTGTTGTTCTTCATATGTTCGCTGCCGGTGAAAAGGCTGGCCAGACAGAGACCCCGGCCGTGACAAAGACATCCGATGGCATTCAGGTCACACTCACTGGTTTCTCTCCTGTAGTAGTTGCCTGGAAAGAAGCAGAGGAAGAAACAGAAGAAACGGAAACGGAGGAAACCGAGACGGAGGAAAGCGAGACGGAGAAAACTGAGACGGAAGAGACTGAAGCAGAAGAAACCGAAACGGAAGAAACTGAAACGGAAGAGACTGAAACGGAAGAGACTGCAACAGAAAAGATTGCAGCGGAAGAGACGGAGGCCACTACAGAAAGCACCCAGACCGAAAGCTCTGACGAGACAGAGAGCACTTCTGCTGAAAGTGAGACCACGACGACTGCGGAAAGCGAATCGAAAACAGAAACCTCTGATTCTCCGCAGACAGGCGATAATACGTCTGTTGAGACGTGGTCGGCTATCCTTATCTTATCAGCGGCAGCCATATTGCTTATGCAGGCACGCAGGAAGAAAATGGAATAGCCTGGATACGAACCGATGTACTGAAACACTGACAGAAAACTGTGTCATTTAGAAATCGCAGACGCGATGGCGCTGCCTGCGTCCCGCATCAAAAAACAGTGTGGGATATGAGGTGAAGAGCCGTGACACTGTGCCGTGACATGGCCTCCAGTGTGAATCATGACAAAAAACAACAGATTTGTAATAGCCGCCAAATCGAACTAGTATTCGAAAAAGCGGCTATACTTTTTTGAAAGGATGTGATATACTTCTGAAAGATTTGGGCGGCCCAGCTCTATTCGGAGTTCAGGGAGTTTTTCCCTGAAAACGCGGTTGAGTACTTTGTGTCCTAGAATGCTGTTTGGATTTCAGGGGTGCTATTTAGTGTTATCTGGTTTTATTTATACCATATCTTGTGGACTGAATGGACGAAATGGACGGAAAAACACCCTCTGGAACAGGCGGTTTAGTGACCTAAATTCGTAACGAAGGTTTTTTCATTAACAAACGATTTCTCACGAAATAAAGAGTGTAAGAATGATTAGAATCTGCTATAATACGTTTAAACAGACTCAACGCTGTTAGCTGCGCGAATGGCACCATTCAAATACGCAATGAAAAACTTCTGCTTCTTTATGCTGGGAAGGATGTGATGATTTATGGTGAATCATGAAATAGATGCAATCAAAGAGAGATTATGCTCTACCGTAATGCCGAGGAGAATTTATTTATTTGGCTCGTTTGCGAAAGATACCTATAATGAAGATAGCGATTATGATTTTTATGTAGTAGTTCCAGATGATGCGGGGGATAAAATAGAGTTATCTCAAAGAGCTTATAAATCTTTGAGAGGCATACGAAAACGCCCGGTAGATATTGTTGTGGGATACGAATCTTCATTTGAACAAAGAGCTCAAAGCAATACGCTTGAAAAAATTGTGAAACAGGAGGGAATCTTGCTTTATGGAGAATAAAGAATTGCTTCAGGAGTGGCTTGATTTTGCGGAGATGGATTTCCTTACAGTAAGGCATTTATATGATAATATGTATCCTAAACCCTTGGAAATTATATGTTATCATTGCCAACAATCAATCGAGAAACTTCTAAAAGGAGCTTTGCTTTCCTTTGGCGTTACGATAAAAAAGACACATGACCTTGGGTTATTGGCAGAAATGCTTCAGGACTATGTTGAAGTGGAACCTAAATACATGGAAATGTGTGATGACCTTACACCCTACGGTGTTAAGATTCGGTATCCGCAGGAACTTGTTATTGAAGAATACCATGTAAAAAAGCTTTGTCTGAGACGCAGGAGTTATATATGTGGCTTCATGGATTATTGGATAAAGAAAATGAAGAAGGCACTTCCTGAAATACAGTGGCTGGGAATAGCAGGGATGGACTGAGCCGAAAATAGAAGAACAGTCTGCGCCGGATCGGACGATTTTAAAGTTATCGTTCCTTGAAAAAGTGGCGATAAATAATGGCGATAATGATAAAAGGGTCGGCGCTAAAACAAAGCATCAGCTTGATAATATATTAAGCTTTATGGAAACTGGAAAGAGCTACAAAATATCAGATATTGCGGATGCTTTGGGGGTGAAAGACAGCCGGGTAAGAAAACTGTTATCGATTCTCGTTTCAGACAATAAAATCTTTGCGCAAGGAAGTAACAGAAACAGGCACTATGTGAAAAGATAATAGGAAGGTTAAATTGAGACGTATTTTTATCGTAGAGCTTAATGGGATAAAAGAGATCGATGTAAAGAAGAGAAGCATTATCCAGTGTGATGATGCTTTTTTTATGCGCAGGGCAGCGAGAGAAATTTTCTGGCTGTCGCTTGCCGCGTAGCATCCTTGTCCTTCGGACGGGATAAGCGCCGGACGCCGCCTGCGCGGCGGGTAGGGAGAAAATATCTTTATTCGAATATTTAGTATATTGCTATGCTTAATTGTTTAGTAATATACAAAACAGTAGGAGGGATGAATTGTGCTAGAAAACATTCAATCTATATTTATGAAGTATCTACCCCGTATCCAAAAACTCTATGGAAGACATTTAAGAGAGGTGGTTTTGCAATGTACCCATAGAGATGAAAATTCCGCGGATGAAGCAGATGTAACTGTTCTTATTTTGGTAGATATGCCGGATGAGACAATAGAGCAATACTCAGAATCTTTGTCAGTGATTTGTACAGATCTGATCATTGAACATTCCATATGGGTCAATCCGGTTGTAAAAAATAAGAAACCGATAGAATTTGCCGAGACAATGTCCAATGAGCAAAATGTAGTGTATGAAGCAGATGAAAAAATCTATCTGGAATAGATCAGTGACGTTCACAAGAGAAGATTAGTCAGAATGTTTATTTGAAATGAACGAAAAATTTGATAGTAACAGATATAGGGAAACATAACAACAAAATGTTTATCTGAGGCCGTTTGAGTAATTCCTACTTGAACGGCTTTTCTAGTTTTAGGGTGCGAAAGAAATTCTGACGGTAATATTGCCTGGCAATTTGCCTGTCATAGAATGATGCGTCCTGCTATCTGATTTTGACGGAAGGAGTAATTATGTTAACACATTTTATCGCTTTTTGTGTAGGTGGTTTTTTTGGAGTCTTTGTTATGAGCATGTGTTTTGCAGCAGGTGAAGAAGATCGTAAAAACGGATATTACGATGATAAAGGGGGAAAAGACGAATGAATACGCAGATCATTGCATTATGCAATCAAAAAGGCGGAGTGGCAAAGTCAACAACTTGTGTGAATCTCGGGGTTGGATTGGCACATGAAGGGAAGAAGGTTCTTTTAGTGGATCTTGACCCGCAGGCCAGCATGACAATTAGTTTGGGGTATCCGCAGCCAGATCAGCTTCCAGAGACGATATCAACAGTACTGGGGAAAATATTAACTGATCAGCAAATTAGTCCTGGTGAAGGAATACTGCATCACGCAGAAGGCGTTGACCTGATGCCAGCTGATATTCAGCTATCCGGCATGGAAGTATCTCTGGTGAATATGATCAGCCGGGAGACGGTTCTACGGCAGTATCTGGATACAGTGAAAAGCCAATATACGCATATCCTGATTGACTGTCAGCCATCGCTCGGGATGTTAACGGTTAACGCTCTGGCGGCAGCTACGCGTATAAACGTGCCTGTACAGGCAGAATATCTTCCGGCTAAAGGATTAGAGCAGCTGCTACAGACGGTAGGAAAAGTCAGGCGGCAGATTAACCCGACATTACAAATGGATGGGATTCTTCTGACTATGGTAGATAAACGGACTAATTTTGCGAGAGAGACGGCGTCACTGATCAGGGACACTTACGGAAGAAAAATCAATGTATTTAAAACGGAAATTCCGTTTTCAGTAAAAGCAAAAGAAGCAACTGCAGCAGGCATGAGTATCTATGCTTACGACCCAAAAGGGAAGGTAGCGGGAGCGTATGCAGTGAAGTAGACGATATGTATGAAAAAGCATCCGTTGATTTCTGGGACAAAGCAGAAGCGAGTTTTGTGGATGCTTTTTTGCATGAACGTATGTCTGCCGGAGATTCACAGGAATATGCAAAGGGTGGCTCTGGAAGTGGTTTTACAAAAGTCAGTGGATATCTAATTCCCAGAGCCGGTGAAGCGGATTTGCCGCAGCCAGATTCTCCGATTTATCGCAGTCGGGAAAGTCGATTTGACGAGGTCGAAGAAACCGACTTCATGCAGTCGGATCATCCGACTTCCAGAGGTCGGGAAAGTCTACCTGTAACCGTCGGAAAAACCGACGCTAATTTTACTGATATTAATAATACTGATGTGAGTGATACTGATCTTATCAATCAATCAACGCATACGTGCGCGCGTGCACGCGCGGAGCCGATGCCGGATGGGATTGATGGGATGGATCAGATGGATGTGATAACAACTTACACAAACATCATCAAAAAGAATATTGAGTATGACACCCTGATTTTTGATGCCAAATCAGATTCGGACAGGATGCAGATCGACATGATTGTTTCACTGATGGCGGAGACGATTGCAGCGAAACGTGAGACGGTGACGATTGCGAAAGCGGAATACCCATATCCGTATGTGGTGAACAAGCTGTTGCGCGTGGGGCAGAACCATGTCCAGTACATACTGTGGTGCCTGAGTAAGCAGACGGGCAAAATCTGGAACATCAAGGCGTATGTGCTTGCCTGCATCTTTAACGCGCCAACGATGATAGACGCATATTATCAGGCGGAAGTAAGTCATGACATGTACGGACAGTAACGTGCAGCGGATAGAAAGCCGAAGGAAAAATCGCAATGCCTGGGCGGCGCTGCACGAAAGAATGTGGATACGAACGGAGGAAGAAGATGAAGAACGGGAAGAAACCGACAAGGGAACACAGGGGAATTATGAAAAAGCATGGGTTAAATCCGGAAAGCTGGCTGGTGGTAAAAAATCTGCCGGACAGCATTTTGGTTGTGAGCCGGATCTTGCTCCATTCCGGGAAAAAGCCGGATTATAAGATATTGCCGAGGATGTAATTTTGGAATTAGTCAGCACAGACAGTGGGATTGGTGGTTAAGATGCTTTTTTTGGACTTTGAACCGATGGATGAGGGGGACATGGTGAAATACCTGGGGGAAATGGAAGGCCTGGAGACGAGAATGCAGGGTATGCTGAAAGAGGAATTTGCGAGGCTCGAATCGTTTGAAGAGTGCATCTGGCGCAAGTCTCTGCGCGGCAGTAACCCGGAAGAAAACGCAGGGGGAAATCCGCCGGCGAGAAATGCGGACACGATCTACAACATCCTCGTTTCCGTGGAGCGTGATCTGGAACAGCAGGGAAATGAGATCGCACAGCAGATAATCAGGATTACAAAAGGGCAGGAGAAGCTGAACTATGTGAGATTCTGTATCCGCTCCCTGCCGGCAGAGCAGGCTAAGCTGATTTCGCATGTATATGTGAAACGGGAAGGGCAGACATTCTACGCAGCGGAGAAACACTACAGCAAGTCGATGATATGCCGCAAAACGAAAGCAGCACTGGAGAGCCTGCTGGTTTTGTATAATCGCCGGTTTGCGCAAAAAAAGAAGACAGATAAAGAATGATCCGTTTTGCGGGTCAGGAACCGGAAGGGGGAATCGAATTGTCGGAAGCAAGAGATTATCAGGAGGAATGCCTGGAAACACTGGATGGGCTTGAAAATGGGGCTTATCTGGTGGTCATGGCGACTGGGCTTGGGAAGACCTGGGTATTTACACATGTCAGACGCAGAGGGAGGGTGCTGATCCTTTCCCACCGGGAGGAGCTTGTCCATCAGCCGGAGAAGTATTACGCAGAGCAGGGATGCAGCTTTGGTGTCGAACAGGCAAAAGAATTCTCGGATGGGGAAGAGGTGGTTTCTGCCAGTGTACAGACGCTGGCCCGGAGGCTGGACAGGTTCCGGCCGGATGATTTTGACCTGCTCATCACAGACGAGGCACACCACAGTGTAGCTCCGGTCTACCGGAAAATCTATGATTATTTTCAGCCACGTCTCCACCTAGGATTCACAGCGACGCCGAACAGGGCAGACAGTGTAAAGTTGGGGAATATTTACTCGAAGGTGGTGTTTCAGCGGGACATCAAATGGGGCATCCAGAATGGCTGGCTTAGCAATATCCGCTGTGAACGGATAGATATTGGCTATAACATCTGCGACGCCAGGATGACCGCTGGGGATTTTAACCAGGGGGACATTGAGGTCGCTGTTGATATCCGGGAATGCAATGTAGTGATCGCAGACATTTATCGAAAAAAGGTGGTCGGGCCGACCATTATTTTTGCGGCATCTGTGAACCACGCCCGCCGGCTGCAGGAGCTGATCCCGGAGGCGGAGGTGGTGACAGCGGAAACGGAAAACCGGTGGGACTGTCTGAAACGGTTTGAAGAAGGTGAAACACCTGTGCTGATCAACTGCATGGTCCTGACGGAAGGGACGGATTTGCCTATGGTGAGAACGATCATTATCTGCAGACCGACAAGAAGCGCGGCGGTCTATGTGCAGATGGTGGGCAGGGGGCTTCGCCTTTATCCGGGCAAGGAAGAATTACTGCTAATTGATTGTGTGGGAGCGACAAAGATGCCAATCTGCTCGGCACCCATACTTTTCGGCCTTGACCCGGAGAAAGTGGGAGACAATGACAGATTTAACGGTAAATTGATAACAGAACTGCAGGAAGAAGCGGAGCAGATGGAGGCGGCAGATTTTTCCAATCCGGATGCATGGAGGGTAAATGCTGAGCTGGTTGATCTCTTTGAGAAAAATGGAAACTATGATACCCATGGCGTAGATTACACATTACACAGTCTGTGCGAATGGGAATTTTATCTGTTCCATTGGTGACGGCATCCGCGCGATTGTGACGCCGGAGGATATTACCGGCAATTCAAGTGTATTCCTTAGAGGGAAACAGGGCGACCTGTATGCGAAAAGGGATATCCCTGTGCAGGATGCTTTTGATGATATGTATGAGATTCTGTGCAGTTCCTTTGCCGCAAAGAGGCACCTGTGGGATGCGGATCGATGCAGAAACTGGGGAAGGCAGCTTGCAACGGAGAAGCAGAAAGCGTTCATTCAGGGACTGTTTGATGAAGAGTTCCTGAGTGAAATTGATTTTGCGAGTCTTACCAAAAACCAGGCTTCCCGCCTGATCGACCGCGGACTGGAAGAACAGAGGAGCAGAAGAGGATAAAAAAGACCGTGGGGGAACTGTCTGTAGGATGTTGAAGTGCAGTTCCCCGATAAAAAGTAAGTACGAAAGGACAGAAAACTATATGAGAAAAACAGAATTGATCTGCGGGATTGGCGCAGTTGCGCTTGTAGTAGCAGGAATTGTAATGGCTGTGCGGGTGTACTTTGGCTACCAGAAAGGCAGGAACGGCTATGATGATATTGAGTCTGCGTTTATCAGTGTCGCTGATGGGCAGCTGGATGAATCGGACAAACCAGAGGACGATGATTTTGAACCGGGTGCGGGGAGTATAACCGATGAATATGGGGCAGAAGTAGAAATGAATGATTTAACGGAAAGCCTTCCGGATGACGCGCGGAGCGTATCACGGTTGATTGGGATTCGCTGGCGGACACTTATGAAGACTGTATTGCCTGGATTCATATCCCTGCCGTGGAGATCTCCTATCCAGTGATGCAGTCAGAAGATAATGATTAATTCCATGGCGTCCTCCTGGTCGACCCGATTGCACATCGCTATAAATACCTGATTCAGCATCGCCTGAACCCGGATTTCCCACTCAAACAGTTCCATTGGTTCGTTCTTACAGTTTGCAGTCGGAATCAAAATCAGATCAGCTCCTTTGAGTGCGCAGGTTCGGATACTTTCCGGAAGATGTCTGTCAAAGCAGATCACGATCCCGATGTTCCCGAAGTCTGTGTGAAATACCTTAAAGCCGTCCTCTGATGGCGTATAATAATCCTGCTCATAAAAGGATTGCGCCTGGACGACATGAACCATCTTTACCACGTCCACGATCCGTCCGTCTGTATTTATCCAGAGAGAAGCATCGTAGCATTTCCCATTTTCCCAAAGATAGATATTGGGAGAGATGTAAAGATGATGTTGTCGGCTTATACTGCATAATTGCTTTATGTATTCATGATCCCGTGTCATTCTGTACTGTTTTACATCCTTCTTTTCGTATTGCGGAAAGAAAGGGGAAAACTGTATCTCCGGGAAAAAAATCAGATCACAGTCGGAAGCCGCATTACAGCTTGCCAGTGTTTTTAAATAATTTTCCTCTATATTATCCGTCATAGACATCTGTGCCATCGCAAGCTTCATTACTTCTGTCCTCTTTTAATAGGAAGTATCAACCACTTTATCCCGCCATAGCTCACCAATAAACTGGTAATCGTCAGGCTATTATTTTGTATCCAGAATGTTTGAGTATGTCTAAAGCCTTTTGATAGTTTTTAGAAAAACATAATCTGTATTGTAGGTAGACACTGCAAAAATAGAAATACCTTCTTCCGCCAAAATAGTTGAAATCTTCGCCAGTACTCCAATCAGTGAAAAATCCAAGACGCCTTGAATATGAAAGCCTTTCCAGCCATCATCACGCTGAATAACATTTGACGGAACATCTGTCGTGAGACATACAAGAGATTTTTCTTCGTCCGTTTTTCCTATAAAACAGTATTCTGCATCTATATTCACAAGTGAAAAATCTTCAACCTTACATACGGTAAATTTATCATCAAGCTTTTTTAATACCATAACCTCACCTCAACTATTTCAGCATTCTCCTCACTTCATCCAGAAATTCCTGCCGTTCCTGAGGCGTACTTGCGTCGATGCCTCCCAGATTTTTCCATACCGCGTTTTGAAAGCCCACGATCTGAAATGTAGCGCTGATCATGGCATTATGGATGGGGTCTCCGAAAGTATCCACCAGCACATCTGTCGGTGTGGAAGATGTGGTAAAAATATAGGTCTGTGAAATATTACGAACCGGAGTAAGACCGGAAGCGCCAGTTGTATAAGCGGAACCTTCCAGCATCACCTTATCCAGAAATCCCCGCATGATTGCGGGCATGTCATACCACCAGATGGGGAAAATAAAAACAATCCTGTCCGTATCATCCAGAATCTGATTATATTTTGCCACCAGCAGATCTAAAAACTCTCCTCTGGCGTATACTGCCAGTTCTGCCTTTGACATCACCGGATTAAATTCATCCGCATAAAGATCAATCAGCTCATAATCGCCCGCTGCTTTTTCTGCTTCCTTAAGCACTGCATTGTTAAAACTCCCATCCCAGGGATGAGCATATACAATTGTTGTTTTCATCGCATAACCTCCATCTTTCCTCAACGTTCGATTTTTCATTTCCGCGAAGCAACGAGCCAGGCAGCCAGAGTCATAAAGCATCCGTCGGCAAAGCCGACACCTTATGCCATAGCTTGCACGGATATTTCTTAATATTCTCCATATTCGCACCCTATGTTGTATGCAGAGATATCGTCAATCAATGATTTTCCATTTTTTTCCTTGCGATACAGCTTTATGCGTCCGACTCCATTTCCGCCGTTCCAGAGGCGATTGTGGCGTTTGCTGCCGTCTGGGGCTTCGTAGTTGACCAAAAGCATATCCTTTTTTCTGCAGCAGACGCAGGTTTCCATGATCACCTGCCGGTTTTCCTGCCGGACACGCCACTGAATTTCGTTTTCTGTCTCCTTACAGGAGAATTTCGTTTTACAGCCGGTCCAGAATTTGGAAAAATTAAATTCATAGGATGTCCCTTCATAATAAAAAGCACCGAGCAGAATCCGATTCAGTGGAACGAAGTAGATTTTGGGTCTGCCGCCGCCGATATCGAAGACGCTGTTTGTCAGCTGCTGCCCGGAAAGATTGCTGATCAGGTGATTGGAAGACAGCCATACCCATGGAGAGGTGAAGTTTCGTCCCCAGTTTTTGTCAGCATAGCCATAGCTTTTTTCCGGGAGAACCCGATAGACAACGCCGTTTAGTGTGACAGTCCCCTGATAGGTGCTTTTCATACCTTCCGCATGCCAGTACATTTCAAATGCCTTGAGGAAACGGAACAGTTTGCTGGTGCCATAT
>Ga0192263_1075_pt1 | contig 28041 bp, 26 predicted proteins | sample Koala_Koa23_I3_FD_131257 | JGI IMG/M metagenome (GOLD analysis project Ga0192263, IMG submission 131257) | Enriched cells from koala feces incubated with labeled cellulose particles, San Francisco Zoo, California, United States - Koala_Koa2-3_I3 ... | reverse complement strand
TTCTGTGGCAGCATCCTTTTTCACAAGGATCTGCGTATAAAACCGGTAGCTGAACCGCATCCCCACTACAAGGATGAATTGTAAAACTGCGCCAACAAGATAGTAGGAAAATGGCATCCGCTGTACCAGAACGGTTATTAAAATGCCATGCACAACCGAAGCGACCAGTGAGGACGCTGTATAGCGGATCAGTTCATGAAACCCTGCGAATCTCCAGATTCCCCGGTACATCCTCATGTACCAGAAGAAAAGAATGGAAGCAATGATATATACCGGAATAAACGTTGCATACGTATGTAAATATTCAGATGGAATTTCTGTATAGTGGAAGTCAAACCTGAGCCATAGCCCTGTAAAATAAGAAAAAGCAATCGCAAATGCGTCGTAAAGCATAAGTCCTGCGGCGATTACCTTCCAATGCCGCAGGCGCAATTTGCTTTTTCTATTTTTATGAACGTTACGATTGCTGTGATTGTTATTATTCATCTTAAAGTTCCCTTATCTCACACACTCCCGGTACTTTATCCATGGCAGCGATTCCGTGACTGCTTTCGAATGTTTCTTCCTCCGTCGCGTCCATATCCCAATTATTTTAATATCTGTAACAAAAGCAAAAATGAAAGACTTTTCTCCGACAGGGAACCGCAATACATAGCTTCGCCATTCTGCCCTTTTTCAGGGCAGATCCCGGGTTCACTATGGCATCCAACATCAGTAACAGCGACGGGGCGACATGCTGCTGATGGTCAGAATTTGTGGTCATGGCCTGTCATATTTTGCCAGTCTTATTACTTTTCGCGTAGGGAAACGATCTGGAATCTGTACATCTCCGTCGATCTGAGGTACAATCAAGAAAATGCATACGCCGCAAACCGACAGGACTTTTTCGGAATTGTCCCACACGCGCAAGGTATTATCCCTTAGTACGGCACTAGGGGAGTCGTTTTTTCCTTCGAAAAATACTGTATAATGTCTTAACAAGCATGAATTTTACATCACATTAATTAGTCTGTCAAGATATGCAGGGGAAATTAGCTGATTTTCAATGATCTGGTGCAAAATATTTCTTTGCATGCATGATAAATACTCCGCAGAAACAACGGGAATTCCTCTTCGTTCGGATCCCGCATATATTCCAGTGCGGCCTCCATTATCCAGGCGCAACAGATAATCCGGGGAAGGAAAGTACCGCCTTGTTATTTTATTTTTTGTTGCCCGGTGGTGTTGATTTACCTGCAAATTTATGTATAATGTGAGTCGAAGGGATTCTCGCTGCTTGCAGCAGAGAATCCCAGGGCCGGGCGAGCAGCTATGCTGCGAGTAAGAATGGTCGTAGGAGTGAGTTGACGCAGCCTGTTACGGAATGGATAACTTTTTAAAAGTGGAACTTATGCGAGACGGTGATCCCGGAGGATAAAAGGGCTGCGAAGCTGAAAGCGGAGATAGAACAGAAAAGGGCTGAAATGGCGGAATTGGCTATGGCTTATAGCTGCTGATACAGATTCGTGTGAGCATGGGTTAGATGCAGAGAAGGGACGTGTAGATCATGGCAGGGAATGATATGAAAAAGAAGCTCCCAATTGGGATTGACGATTTTTGCAAGATTCGGACAGAAGGATTTTATTACGTTGATAAAACGGCAATGATTCGAGATTTGCTGAATGCGTGGGGAGAGGTAAATCTTTTTACGCGACCACGACGATTTGGGAAATCCCTGAATATGAGTATGCTGAAAACATTTCTGGAACTTGGATGTGATAAATCACTGTTTGAAGGGCTTGAGATTTCCAAAGAAACACAGCTCTGCGAAAAATACATGGGGAAATTCCCTGTTATTTCAATCAGTTGTGTATTGCCCATGGGATGTGATCAGCTATTGCGCGGAACTGCGCCTGGATCCGCAGGCAATGCCGAAAGCGTATTGGTCAAACACGAGTGGCAATGATGCTGTCCGGCACTTTATTGAGAAATACCTGATGGGAAAAAGTATCAGCTTGCAATCCCAAACCGGGAAATTCGTGAGATTTTTACTGAACAGATCACGAATATGTTTCAAAAGGTGGTCAAAGCAAATATCAGCCGCCTCACAGAGTTTGGAGAGGCTTTAAAATCTGGAGATGCCGCGAAGGTAGAGAAAATTTTTACATCTTACCTTTATGACTCGATTACAGTCAGGGATTCCTCAGCGCCGTCCTGCGCGAAGCGCATTGGAATGGACGGCGCGACCTGCCGCCGAGCGGAGCGAGGGGCGTTTCCCGTGTGCAGAATGACAAAAAAGAAATCCTTTATCATGGTGAAATGATTGGAATACTGGTAAATATAGAAGGATGGGATTCTAAAACCAATGCAGATGCCGGTGACGGTTATAGTGATGTCATGGTAAAAATTGAAGATTCTCATGTGCTATAATACCTCAATCCTGCACCGATGCACTTTATCCTTCCGGTAATATCCGATGCCAACCAGGATTATCCTTCCTGTTGTCTTCGGTTCTTCTCCTATCTTCCCCTGAAATTTCAGAGCATAATTTTTATCCTTGATTTGCTGCAGCGCAGTCTCCGGGGAATCATCCACCTTAAGTTCTATGATGATTCTATCATCTGAACGATTATGGGGATAAAAGATATAATCCACATAGCCAATACCGGCCTGATCTTCTCGTTCCATATTGTATTTATTTCTGGCTGCGATATAAGCAAGCTTGACACTTCCAGATAATTCTGCTTCGTCGTTATAGGCTTTCAAAGGAGATTCTGTAGTATGGACAATAGCCAGAACTTTCCCAACCGTTTCCTTGTCCCCCTCATAAGTCGCCTGAAGGATGCGGGCGGATTCCTTTTCCAGTTCGCGCATATAGCTGTATTTCGGTTCCTCCTGAATGATTCTGTCAAATTCCTCCCGCAGCTCTCTGTTCGGAATCCGCACACAACCATCATAATAATTTAAGTATCCATATACTGTCATGGCAGAAAGAATCTCATCGCGCCTTTTAAGGACAGGTGCCGTCGTAGCGTATTCCGAAATATTCGCTTTCACCGTCTCACCGGCCGCAAGCAGCATTACCGCCTCCCGCACACCATCAATATCATTCAGGACATAGTCCTTCAGTTCTTCATACTCGCCTGCTTTTGGCCAGTAGTTTCTGATTTTGCCCTGCGTCAGCGCAAACACAACCGAATTCGGGTTGTATATACTTCCGCCATCGTCTGTGCGATATCCATCATACCAGTTTGCGAGATCCTCACGTGAAAAGGAAGGATGAATACACTTCTTCAGGTATCGCTGATACAGTTCATCAACTTCCCCTTCCGAAAATCCAAAATACGCGCTATACATATCACTGTTCGCCATATTATACTCGGCAAAATGATTCATCGTATCGCTGGCAGAGTATTTTTTTATTGGAAGAACCCCTGTCAGGTATGCCATCTCGTCATATGCCCTGCCTTTCGTGATATCACCAAGAAAAGCAGTAAATTTTCCTCTGTCTGATTCTGTAAAATAGTCTTTATGAAAAACATAATCCCATTCGTCAAAAATCATCAGAAACTTTTCTTTATGATACTCCAGCGATACAGTACGCAAAATGGCTCCCATAGAATCTTCATCGTCAATTTCCGCATCCGGATATTTCTTCTTTAGATCACGTGTCAAACGTTTCCTTATTATTGTAATATACTGTTCATAAGAAGTACAATTCGCCACATCCCTGCTGAAATCTATATAAATCAGATTATGCTGGTTCAAATGCTTCGCATAATCCTCATTCCCGGCAACCTTGAGATGGGCAAAAATTTCGCTGCCGTCCACGCCCCTGCCAAAGAAAGAACCAATCATCGCGGCTACCACGGATTTCCCAAATCTACGCGGCCTTGTGACAGAGATATAACTGCCCTGTTGTTCCACAAGAGGAATTAATTCGTTTAGCATTTCCGTTTTATCCACAAAATATGGTTTCACGGTTTCCCTTCTGTAAATATCAATGATATCTTCCGGATTCAGATAATATCCCATCTGCTCTGCCTCCTTCCAACAAGACCAATTTATCTATCTGCCGGTTTAATGGCTCTCCTGATCTTGTAATCACTTTCTACTCGCAACTGCGTTGCTCGTTGACCATCGAGATTTCCTGCTGCAAGCAGCGCAAATCTCTTCGGGTCACATTATAACTGTCTGAAAGTAATTTGTCCACGACTATCCGAGAAAATAAGAGTCATCCGAAAAAATAAGAGTCATCTCCCCTTCCCCGGACAATCAGGAGAATCTGTGAAAGGATACTCCTGATGCAATCTGCCATCAAAGTACAGCATCCGCTCTGACAATACTCCCTGCTCCTGCAGACAATGTCTGGCAGCCACAGCAAAAAAATATTCCCGTACCGGATGGTGGATAATGCCTTTATGGAAGTATCTGACGTCGATACTGCACAAACGCTTTCCGACAGGATCAATCCGGAAGGGATCCACAAAGTCCTGGACATCCTCGCGAAACGATATTGTCCTGTCCCTGACTCTCTCGGTCTCGAATATACATGGACAATCCAGCAGATTGAATGCGCTACGGATGTCATGTTCAAGCATCCGGAAGATCTACAGCCAGTTTATGATGAAATCATCCGCACGGCCATTTTTACAGTAAAGCCAGATAACATTGCTACTTTCCCCGGAAAGCGTATTACCTGCAACTGCAAGCAGGAGGTCGGCACCAACTATAATCAACGAATCCTCGGGACGAGGATCAAACACCATATGGGTGATGTATCAATTAAAATGTATGACAAGTTCGGCTGTGTTCTGCGAATCGAAAGCACCTGCAACGATGTAGGCAGTTTCCGGGTAAAACGTGAGGTAAACCATAAGGACGGAACCACCACGGAACAAAAAGCCCCGCTCAAAAAAGCATTTATAGCCTGTACCAGCTATTTACGATTATGAAAGACGCCAATTACCGTTATCTGGAATTCATTTCCTCTTTCGATGACCATTCCGGTGGTGAGAAAAGATTAACGGAAGTCACCTCGCCGGTAGTTGAAAACAAGCGGTCTTATCGCGGGCTTAACTTTTTCCAGACGAACGATCTTGAAGTGCTCGGAGTAATAGGCCGAGGCGAATTCATGACGTATGGAATGCAAGGGAAAGGTGAGTTCTGCCAGCATCTTTGGCAAGTCATTTGTAAATATATAGCTGTTTCCCAGCATCAGGATTTTCATTCTGCTCATTCTTATCTGCCTCTCATATTTTATATTTTTTCTGGAACTTTATCTCAATATTTTCTGCACAGCTGCCAGAATGCCACCGCGCCTGACAGCTGCGACTTTTCAACCAGAAAAGATACCGGCTCATACCGGGCCGCCGGCATCTTTTTTGAATCGGCATCCTTTTTAAGCCAATAGTTTGCCGCAGCCTGATATTCTTCATGTGTCATACTGATATATCCTTCCATTTTTATAATTTCTGCCGCAGCGGGCAAGCCGAGTGCGTAATTCTCTCCGCCAGTTTTCCATAGCCCAGCATAGAACCATCAGAATATTGCCGGTCAGCATTTTTCTGGTCTGAACATCAAAATCTGCGAACATGATACTCCTCTCTGACCTCTTCCGGCACCAGACTTCCTCCCGTGGCCCAGACTATATGGGAAGCCGCCGCCATCCTGTCTATAAGCTTGTTTCTGTCAAGATACTCCAAAGTCTCCAGGGCATTTTCAATCTTCAAAGCCCCCTGAAATGCGGCGCAGGCACTCGGCTCCAGAAAAATGTTTTCGGTTTCCTCCAGCTCCCGCAGGAATCCGTACAGCTTTTCATCCTGAACCGTAAATTCCCCATCAAGAAGCGGCTCCATCATTTTTCCTACAAAGCCTGACGGGTGGCCTACCGCGAGGCCGTCTGCCTCCGTACTGCCGGACAGGCCGATATCCTGAACCGAAATATCATGGTGCAGCCCTGTCCCCATGCCGAGAAGCATACAGGGGGCCTGCACCGGCTCTGCAAAAAGCAATGCACGTCATCACCGAACACCTTCTTTAATCCAAATGTAAAACCGCCCGGCGCGCCTCCGACCCCACAGGGAATGTACACAAACAGCGGATGATCCGCGTCGACATAGATCCTCTTTTCTTTCAGCTGTCCGACGAGTCGTTTAGCCGCTACAGCGTAAGTGTCATACCTTTATATTCCCTCTGATTTCAGTTATCTGGAATTTTACAGGTTATTCCAAAAAAGCCACTTTCCCGCTTCCAATGTCATACAATGCTCCGACAAACTCTGTCTGCGCCAGTTCGTCATTTCCAGCAAAGGCAATGCGTAAACATGCTACCATGTTCCTGATATTCAAAATGCTGGCTTTGCAGGGATCTGTTTCAGAATGTATGGCCGCTACGATTTTATCCGTAATACTTTTTACATACCCGCCGGCATTTCCGGCGATCGCCGCCCCAACTGCTCCGCAGCAGGTATGGCCAAGGACAACTACTAATGTACAGCCCAGATGCTCTGCAGCATGAACATTGCTTTACACAGTTTCATACATTTACAGACCTGACAATCTCCACTTTACAGTGGTGATCCTTTTTCTTTTTACTATATCCAATCCCAACCAGCAGAACCCGGCCGGTATGGCGCTTTTTCTCAGCCATCCTGCCCTGAAACTTCAGAAGATACTTTCGATCCTTAATCTGCCGGATTGCCGCCTCCGGGGTATCGTCCACCTTCAATTCAAGAATCAGGCCGTCATCTCCTGCTCTTTCCGGATAAAAATTGAAATCCGTATAACCCTCACCAGCTTTGTTTTCTCTTTCTACATAATAGCTGTCCCTCGCTGCCAGATAGACGAGGTTCACAATCGCAGTGAGTTCTGTTTCGTCATTGTAATCCAGCAAAGGCGTTTCCGTATCATGAGCAAACTGCAGGATCTCTTCCATGGTCTTCGTATCACCCTTCAGCGTTGCCTGCAGCATACGGTCAGATTCCACGGCAAGGCGATTGATATACCCGAGGCTTTCCTTCTCGCGGATGGTCTTTGCGAATTCGTCTGTCAGCTCTTTATTTGGAATGTGTACTTTTCCATTTTCGTAATTCAGGAAACCATAAACCACCATCGCGGACAGAATTTCGTTACGCGTACCCAGACGCATCGCTGTAGCTGCATACTCCTCCACCTTCGCCGGAACAGCTTCTCCAAGAACCATCAAGGCAACATCCTTTTTCACATCAGCCCTGTCATTGGCAATATAAGCCGCGATCTCCATATACTGTCCCGATGATGTCCAATAGCTTGCCAGACAATTGTTTGATAAAGCCTTGACCACGGAACGTGGATTGTATAACCTCGCTCCACCTGCCGTATGATAACCATCATACCAGATCCGCAGATCCTCTCTGGTAATCGCAGGCGTCGATTCCCTTTTCAGATAGCGTTCATACAGTATATCAACCTCTTCATCTGTAAAACCAAAATATTCACTGAACTTCGGCTGCACCGCCATCGTATACTCATCAAAATTATTGATCGTGGACCCGCTGGAATATTTCGCCGGGAAAGCCTCGCCATTTAAAGTCGCACTAAAGTGCGAGGCGAGGCCTGCATCCTGCATCAAAGAACGATGCAGGACATATATAGGCAGCACGCCCGTCATATAACTAAGCGCGATATAACCTTTGTCCTTCGTCAACGCCGCCAGCCAGTTGATAAAATTTCTCCGATCCTCATCAGTCGTATAGTCTTTATGGAAAATGCAGTCCCACTCGTCAAACACAAGGATAAATTTATTCTGCGTATGCTCATAAATTTTCTGCAAATCCTGAATCGCAGTGCCTTTTTTGCGGAACTTCACATCCGGAAAGGCTTCGCGGAGATCCTCCTGCAAAATCTCCTTCGTTGTCGTGATAAGCTCCTCATAGCTGCTGCTTTCATTCGCAGCCTCAATGAAATTAATATAAATCACGTCATATTGATTCATATACTGCCGGTAATCAAAGGTTTCATCCAGTTGACCCTGTAAAAGCCCTCCTTCATTCTGAGGATCCTGTGCGATTTTCAGCAAATCAAAAATCCCGCTGCTGTCAGTCCCTTTGCTAAAAAATGCACCGATCATAGCAGCCATCACTGACTTGCCAAAGCGTCGGGGCCTGGTAATACAAATATGCTTATTCCCCTGTTCCACCAGCGGAATCAGTTCTCTCAGAAGCATTGTTTTATCAACAAAGTAGGGACTCTCCGCCTCACTTTTGTACAAAGAAAACGCCTGCGTACCATTCAAATAATACCCCATCTGCCTTACACCTCCCAATCTGCTCCAGAGCGTTCTCGGGAACACAAAAACTACCGGGATTCCGCTCTTTTTATATATTCTGCACCATTCCCGATCAAGCCATCTGTGACCGGGACAGGCTAACGAACCATCCCGAACTATATGGTCTCAGAATATCACAAATCCAGAGCGTCTTCAATGGGAGATTTATTCTGTTTTGGGAAATAAACACCGCATTCTATGTCATAAGGGGAACCGGCTTGCCGGTGGGTCCCTTATGACTCTAACTGCACCCGCCCATTCCATAGCCTCAGCATAATCAAATACGCCTGCGATACAGACGATGCCGTCCTGATTCGGACAGTAAAGTCATCCGGCATAAATGAAGCGGACATCTGCGGTCAGCTGCAGTGGTTTATCGACAAACCGATATCCCTCGTGATTACAACAGTATCGGCAACATATGAATACGAAATCCAAACTTAAATAAAATCCAAACTTTTCCATCCAAACCCTCGAGAATAGTGCATTCCCGGCAATGGAAAGTTTGGATTTTATTTTTAACAATCTTACCGCTTCAAGCCACAAAAATCTGTAAGCGACCCATCGCCCTTCTTCCACTTCCGACTGACTTTTTTGTCTGTCTCACTCTCAAGAGTGGCAAGAGCCTTCACCTTTTCTTCCGTAGTAATATCTAGATATTTCTTATGACAAGCTTGTCATAATGTATAATCCGCTGTATCTGCGCAAAGTCATCCTTATCCCGGTCTACCGCAAACAGGCGAATATCATCATTTGCCAGATTCAATCCATCAAGAACCCGAGGATTATGGGTAGTCAGAAATACTTGCTTTCCATTTCTGATAATTTGCTCGCAGAAAACTTCTATCATCTTTTTTGCCAGCCGCGGGTTTAGCGCATGGTCAAAGCTGTCAACCGCAAATATGGATGGACTCTGTGGATGCATCGCCAGACAGAGCATAAATAGAACGTACAAAGCACCCTCGCTTGCGTCATATCCCGTAAATTTCGACGTATTTTTCATATAACGGTCGCTAAACTCTATCACCTGCCGTGTCGTTGGCACGTTTGGATGAATGTTTTTTTTCTTTGGCGCGTCGATCGAAATATCCGATGCCCAGTCAATCATTTCCAGCACATCTTCCATGTAAAGAGACCCAAACATCAGATCTTCTTCCTTTTCTTCTATCAGATCCTGCAGGGCTTCCGCCAGACGTCCGCCATTTAAACCAACCGGTGCCATCTGATTCGTGTCAGGAATAATTCCGCGCAACACGGCTGTCCCGGGTTGAAAAATGCCATACTTTGAAAAATCAGACGCAATGCTTCGTGCTTCCAGAAGCCCCGGCTTATCATCAATCAGGAAAAAGCCAATATAATTATTCATGGATTGAGAGGAAGCATTGCTTCGACCCCATTTTTTCTCGCCATTCTGATACAACGCTTCAGAATGATATTTCCAATACTCGGACTCCTTCGGCGTTGTCAAATGAACGTCGTACTGAAAACAGCTGCCCGTTTTTGTATCTTCCCACTCTAAAGACAGATCAACGGTAGATTTTGCACGCTTTATGCTTTTAAAGGCAGATTTGTACAAATCAGATGTACTTAAGCGAACTCCCCTTTCTCTGCAGGCTTCCAGCATCCACCCGGTCGGTCATCGCCGCGCTTAATAATCCAATCCCTTCCAGTATTGTAGATTTGCCAGAACCATTGGCACCAATAAACACATTCACTTTTCCCGGCTCAAATGAGGTATTGTATAATGATTTAAAGTTACCGAAACTGATATTTTTCAACTTCACGAGCAGGCACCTCCATTCATAGAGGAAGCGTCGCAAATTTCTTCTGGTCATATTATAAACGCTTGGCGAGTCTAAAAAGCGACATCAAAATAAATTTTTTTGAAAATTTCTGTAGGGAAACTCTATTTTTATCCATCTGATATGTAGGATGAGTTAAGTCAGAATTAATCTTGCGATAATCTCGCCTTAACCCACCTGCTGTATACTAAGTCCATACCAGAGTACGAACAATGATCGTTTTGTTATATAGGAGGCAGATCTATGAACCTTAGATTATTGAAAACTCTTATGAAGGAGCAGCTTTCCCTCGCATTGGCGGCGTTTGGCGTTGCGCTGATTACCCTCCTCGTTTCCTGCGTGATGTTTGCAGGAAATACGGCGATAGAACACAGGATTCAGATTTGGATTTACGGCTGTGAGCCGCTGGACTTCTTTTTGCCGCTTCTGGCCTCGCTGCCCTTTTCCTTCACACTGTATTACAAGAAATCGGATGGATTTCTGCATTATTCCAGCACACGGATGTCGCGCAAACAGTATGTGGCACATCATATGCTGGCGGGATTCCTGCTCTGTATGGTAGGAATTACCTTGACCTATTTTTGCGGGCTTCTGTTTTCGGAGTACATCCTGCCATTTGAGGCGACTCCTGGCTACCATTCCGGATTGGAAAGCTATGTGTTTGGTGGCTGGATGGTTTCACATCCTGTGGCGTTCGGTTTTGTATGGTGCCTGTGGAAAGGGTTTAATGCAGGTCTGTTTACCCTGTTTGGGTACGGTTTGGCTCTGTATGCAGAAAATGTTTTTATCGTGAGCATTGCACCTTTTGTGTACTTTGTGGCGGAGAATTTGATTACCTCTCTGCTCCAGATACCGGAGTACAGCGTTGTCACGTCGATCCAGTTGAACCGGCTGAGCCCCAACAGTATGCACGTTTACAATTATTTTGCCGGAACGATTTCCTTTGCCATCATCGCAACCGTGATTATACTGGCACTGAGCAGGAGGGAGAAGAGCCGATATGAAGTTAAAGCTCATAAAAAGTAAGTTATGGAAAAAGGATGATGTTCCCGCATATTTTTTCATTTTAGCGGTGTTTATGGCTATGAGCAGCAGCAACCTGACGCTGACGGTGGCGCAGTCAGCCGGGCTATCTCTGTTCGAATATGTCCTGTGTGCGTTAGCGAACCATTATTATCTGATTTACGGATGGCTGTTCTTCCTGGTATTTGTGACTGGGAAGGAGGTGCGAAACCACGCCAATTCAGAGATCATACGGTATGGTTCGTTTTCCCGCTATAATTCCGTGACACTTACTGCTGCTGCGGTCAGGCTTGCGCTGTTGATCGCTGTCCATATCCTGCTTGCGGCTATCATCGGCTCTTTCAGTCTGGCACCAGTCAACGTCTTTACCGTGAGCGAAGCGTCAAGTTATTATAGTGGCGACTTCCTGGATCTACTGGCCGGCTATCAACGCTATTTTGGAAGCCCTTTGGCGGCATTGGTCTGTGCGGCGGGGTATCTGTGGCTGGGAAGCCTGTTTCTTTACGCTGTGATTTTTCTCACCAGCCAATCCTGGGGCAGCAAGGGAATGCTGACAGCCTGCGTTCTTATCATCGTGAGCGCAATCGTCGGGTTTGTATCGCCGTTTGATGAGTCGCCTTTGGAATTCCTCTTTGTCAACAATTATTATATTCTGCATCATGCGCTGCTGTTGGTTTCGCCAGCATCTGCCCGCCGCGGTGCTGAACGTCCAGTGGACGTTCGTTTAGCACCGACTGAAACGAAGTGTAGAGCGGCCTTCCAATGGCAGATGCGACTTGCCCTCGCCGGGTTTTGCCCCCAATCTCTGATTGTGGGGTGTGGGCATCCTCGCCCTTCGGGCGGGATATCCGCCGACGCGGAGCGAGGGGGCGATTCCATGTTGGCGGTGGCAGTCAATCTGGCAGTCATGGGGGTATTCCTTCTGGCAGGAGCAACCGACCTGCCCCGCAAAATTCGGAGGAAAAAACGAATCCAATTCCGGGAAAATGGAAAGAATTGTTTCACATTCTTCTCCCCTGCACCGAGAAGGGGACTTGTACCGCTCTACCTGATCCTGTTGATCGCCCTCGGGATATTCCCGCAGCTTTCCTCCGGCGGTAGTCTTGTTGATTTTGCGTGGTCACTGCTGCGAGGGTATTCAGCAGAGAATGTCAATCTGATCGAGCTTTTGTATGCGCTTGCCTGGTTTGCCTTTCCGCTGATACAGATCAGCGTGTTCTGGCAGGCGGAAGCGGAAAGGAAAAACGATGCGGCATTGCTCCGCACCGGCAGCTTTCGTCAGTGGCGAACCCTGACTGACCGGGGATGTGTTCGGTTTATCCTGCGCTATTGGCTCTGGTATGTAGCTCTGCTGGCGGGCACGATGACGGCGCTGTATTTTCTGTATGGCTACGAGGCAGAATCGGCGGTGGAGTATTGCAGTTATTTCGGCGTGTCAGAGGCAAACTTTATCGCCGCTCTGCTCGCCTCTGCGCTGCTCAAGCTGCCGGAGCTGCTGTTATTGTACGAGCTGTCTCTTGCTTTGTACGGCTTATCCGGGAATACGGTGCTGTCCTTTTTTGTCCCGTTTCTCGGCTATGGGATGAGGATTCTGCTTCCCTTCCGCTGGTACCCCTTTGGTATCTCAGCGGCATACTAGCTTTTACAGCTTATCCCTAACGGCTGGAGCGGCTATGCTGCCGCCGCACTGTGTATATCGGGGATGCTTGCCGCTCTGAAATTATTCAATATCGCAAGGAGAAAAAACAGATGAATACTGTGATCGAGTTGAAGCATATCGGTAAGAGCTTTGGAGGCAAACAAATTTACCGTGATGTGAATTTGAAAGTAAACGAAGGAGAGTGCATCGGGTTTGCAGGGCGCAACGGCGCCGGAAAATCCGTGCTGTTCCAGCTGATGGTGGGGCTGCTCCTGCCTGACAGCGGAGAGGTTTGGGTCAACGGCGAGCTGCTGGGCAGCGGCGGAGAGGATTTTCCCAAAGACGTGGGGATTCTCATCAATGAAACCGGCTTTGTCGGGTATCTTTCCGGATTCCAGAACCTGAAAATGCTGGCGCAGATACGAAATATCATCGACGATGAAACGATTCGGGAAACCATGCGCTTAGTCGGACTGGACGATGCGGACAGGACGCCGGTGCGGAAATACTCCATGGGAATGAAGCAGAAGCTGGGCATTGCACAGGCCATTATGGAAAACCAGAGCATTGTGATTCTGGACGAACCATACAATGCTCTGGATTTTGAGGCAAACAGGGAGGTCACGCAGATTTTGGAGCAGCTGAAAGCCCAGGGGAAAACGATTTTGCTGACCAGCCATCAGCACCAGTATCTGGAGAAGCTCTGTGACAAGATTTACTTCATCTGCGATGGAGAGATCGTCCCATTCACCGAGGAGATCAGAGAGCAGTACTTCTCTGTTTGAGATTTTTCACCAGAGAAACACTGATGACGGTTGCTAATGCAGCTGGCAAAAGCTTCGTCAGTTTCCGCAATCGCAGTTGTTAGTGCTTTCCATTAGAATGTGATGAGAAACGTCGTGCCGCTGCCCACGCTGCTCTCGATTTGAATGGTGCCTCCGTGGGCAGCGACGGTTTCCTTTGCGATAGCCAACCCCAGGCCGGTGCCTTCCACCTGTTCAGAGGAAGTTCCACGGTAATAGCGTTCAAAGGCGTGGGCGATCTCGTCGGGAGACATCCCTTTCCCATTATCGCCGATCCGGATAATAACATGGCCGTTTTCCTGTGCTATGCTGATTCGGACGGCGATTTTTGTATTCGGGTTGTGGACAAAGGCATTGCTGATGATATTGAGCAGACACCGCCCCATGTAGCGCCGATCACAGTCCAGATAGACAGGCTCCGACGGTGAAAAAAGAATCTCGGAGGTTCCCATCAGTTTAGGGCTTACCTTTCCGATGCAGTCCTGGATCAGTGCGCCAAGCTCTACCTGTTCCCGGTTTAGTACGACCTGACCCTCCATCATGGACTGACTGATTTTCAGATCATCCACCAGACCCTCCAGTGTTTTCTCCGCCTTGAGGATTTCTGCCGCATACTGCTGAACCTCGGCTTCGGCAAAGGCATAGTCTGCGTCTGCCAATAGCTCCCCATACCCTTTTATGGTAGGCAGGGGCGTTTTGATGTCGTGAGAGATGTTAGAAATCCATTCTGCCCGCATTCTATCATTGTAGGCCAGCTTGTCCCGCAATATACGGATACGCTCAAACACCTCCGCAAACAGAGTCTTGCGGGTTTGCATTTTGACTTCCCCGCCGCTGGAAACGGCTTCAATCTCATCCATCATATCCGCTACAGGTGTGGAGATTTTTCTGGAAAAGGCGATAGAGGCAACCGCAACAAACAGCGCCGCCACAACCAGGAAGATAACGACACATTGCATCGCCACAATACTTCCGTCTCCAGTCAGATCAAAGGAATACTTCGTGACAAGGGAGCTGCTGCATCCGATCAGAACCGTATATTCCCCTGCGCCACTGTCGTAAACGCTGGCATACACCGTATAGCCGGGGAGCCGGTCAGAGGTCAGGGTGATGTTCACCAGCTCAAAATTGGTGTAGGTGTCCGGGATGTCAGAGCCTGTGTGATAAGCATAGACCACAGCTCCGTCCCCATCGACGATTTGCAGCCACAGGTCATGTACACCCAGCTGCTCCATTCCTTCTTCCTCCAGAGAGAAGCCCGTTTCCGACTGGCTCAAATACTGGTTGATGTTCAGGATCAGGTACTGTGGCATGGACATATCCAAAGATTTCCCGCTAAAGAGCAGGTAGCACAGGATCGTTCCGACCACCAGCGTCGCCACAACTGCAAAGACAAGGGTTTTCAGATATTCAGTGATAATTTTTCTGTTCATCGCTTTGCGCTCCGATCATCAAAGATGTACCCTCTGCCTTTGACCGTTTTCAGCCATATGGGGTGGGACGGGTCAGGCTCCACCTTTTCCCGCAGATGGCGCATATGAACAGTGACAGTGTTGTCGTACCCGTCATAATCGCTGTCCCACACGCTGCGGACGATCTGCTCCCGGCTCAGCGTGATGTTACGGTTGCGCACCAGATATTCCAGCAGCAGATATTCCCTGGCTGTCAGGGCAACCGGAACCTGCCCCCGCAAAAGCTCTCTCCGGTCAAAATCCAGTGTAAATTCCCCAAAGGAATAGGATGAGGAGGTATCACTGCGTCCTTCATAATAGCTTTGCCGCCGTAGAATGGCGTTGATATGAGCAACCAACTCTTTTGGGCTGAAGGGCTTGGTGATATAGTCATCGCCGCCGATGGTGTAGGAAATGATCCGGTCAGTCTCCTCCGACTTTGCGGACAGAAACAGGACGGGACACATGGAAAATTCCCGTATCCTGCGGCAGACCTCATATCCGTCCATGTCGGGGAGCATGATGTCCAGAATCACCAGGTCGGGCTGCCATTCCAGGCATTTTTTCACAGCGTCCGTTCCCGTCTCCGCTACGGAGAGACTGCGGAACTGCTCCTTTCCCAGAATAACACGAATCATATTGCGGATTCCCTCATCGTCGTCTACGATGAGGATTTTTTTGCCGTGTATGAAATCCATTGTTACAACTATCACCTTTCTTTTTACGACAAAATACCTGATTTCTGATCTCTTATTTTTTTCATCTTCCTGTATCTCTTTCTGTAAAAATACAGCCTTTGCTTCCGAATATAAATCATCCTTATTCCTCCGCTTCGATTGCGTACTCTGATTTTAGCGCGATTGCCTTTGGATGGTCTTCACCCAGAATAGAAATAAGTTGGGCTAAATCTTCCTTAGCGTCTATATATTGCTCCCTATCCATATGATCATCAAATTTTTCAATCAGTCTTTCTACTTTTTCCGGCCGCATATGATATCCGAGCATATCTCTCAGGATTTCATTTACTGAAAACGCATAACTGTCTGAAATATAGCGGACATTCTGCTCATCATCGATGCTGATAATATTCGCATTTTTACAGGAGGACACGATGATGGGAGAGTGTGTCGCCGCTATAAACTGTATATTCGGAAATGTTTCCGTCAGCGCATCAACGATTCTCCATTGCCACTTCGGATGAAGATTAGAGTCTATTTCATCAATCAAAACAATTCCTTCTGCCTCTGGTATCTTTTTCCCAGCGTCCGGATTTAAAATTGCCAGACGATAGGCCAAGTCAATGACCATATTTAATACAGACTGATAGCCCGCACTTAAATCTTCGATCTCCTTTACTTCTTTATTTTCAACATACAATAATTTTTCCGTGTTCAAATCGAAAAAACTTCACTAATTTTTCCTTCATTCATTTTTCCCATAAAGTCCGAGATGATTGTAGCAAACATTTCGTAATTCACAGGAACTCGATTATTCTTCGCGCGGTTCCATTCCATTTGCTTACACCAGGAATAGATAACCTGCAAATTCATTGCCTTATCCAGACATCCTAAATAGCCACATCTTCTGTCATGAAGCAGTTTCCTTCGTTTCTCATTAGCATCACTTCTGGCGGAAACCCAATGTCTGGAAGCATTCTGATAGCTGATCAGAGGCCACATTTTTCCATTGCTTTCATTCGCCAGCTTCTGCGCAACCTTTACAATATCCTTTGGCGTAATAGTAGTCTTGCTGCCCCCCGATTTATCTTTTTTTGCTCTGCTCCACTGATAGGAAACGCCTTCATACTCCATAGTACATTTAATTTCCACTGGACTATGATACGATTTATTAGGGATTCCATTATTATCCTTATAAATGAGGTATCTCACATCGTTTTGATAAATATTCCGGGTTGAGACATCCTCCATTCCGACAAAAAAACCTGATAAAGCCACAGATGCTGCTTCCAGTATCGTTGTTTTTCCGACGCCATTATCACCAAGTATTAAGTTAAAACCAGGCTTAAAGGCCAGGTCGAACTGTTCGAACATTTTAAAATTTGATATACTCAATTCTGTCAGTAACATAGTCTCAACTCCTTATATATTGTTTATTCCTTTTCCGGACACCGTTTCATTCAATTCATGGATAAACACCGGTTTGTGAATTCCAACCGATACAACACCATCCACTGTCATAAGGCTCTAGATCTGATTCTGATAAGTCGCACAAAACAGCTTCTCTACTCAGCAAAACCACATTCAAGCCTCTACCGCACTTTCAATTTTTACATTAAATATCCGTATATCCTCACTGACTTCGTACAAATAATCTTCATCTTCGCACTCGCCAGCCAGTATTTTCTCCTGCATCTTTTTTACAGATTGAAGCACCATTGTGGAAAGCATCGAGTTACGAAAATAATAATCGTTATACGTTTCCCCTTCAAATGAATGTGTCCCCTGTTCGATTTCAATTCCCATTCCTACCAAGTACTCAATCGCGCACAAATATTCCGCATATGCCGCCGCGGTATCATCCGCTTTCTCATTTATTTCATCCATATCCTCATGAAGTGATAGGAACTGCGAATGCCGAATACTGACACACGCCACGATTTTCCCAACAGCACTTCGTTTTTTATCTGACCGAATTTCCAGGTTGATTCCGGATTTTATCATTTTCTCAAACAGCAGTATGAGTTCGCTCACTTTATTGATCTTGTAGCCCTGTGTTTTGATTTCATCACATCGATCCGCTAATAACTGCTCCGTCTGCTCCTTTCGCGAAGCTTCTTCCTGCACCAGATCAATAGGAAAACGCTGTGTCCAAAGATGATATTCTAAATCGCCATCGGCATTTTCTTCAAAAGGATTCAGCATCGTCTCTCTGGCCTTGTACCATGAAGACAGTGCGTAATCCATATATGGCCCAATCTCACTGGTCTGGTCGAAGCAAAGCATGTATTTTGAGCCGCGCTTTTCCAGACGCAAACCAAAATTCCGCTCCAGATCAAACAGTGTGTGCATCAGTTCTTTCTCTGACTGAAAATCCACTCCGTTCAGTGCCGCGATATCCACATCCAGCGCGTCTGCGATCCTTTTCAAAATGTCCGCTTTAGGAACCATTTTTTCATATTCATACTGCCTGATCCGGACATCAGCAGTAGCGGGACTAAACCCCACCTTCATGCCAAGCTCTTTCTGTGTGAGATTTCTCAGATTACGGACATAACGAATTTTGGAGCCTACTGACATAGTTTACCTCTTTCTCAAAGATGTATCCTGCACAGATGGAATCAATGCTGAAAATGAACGACTCGCTTTTTCCAATTTCCAGCCTGTTTTCAGCTTCGTTCCATGCGAGTATTTTCTGTTTGTCCCATTTTACCATGAATAGATAGAAAAGGGAAGCAAAAAAAATTAATTTTAACTCTATGTTTTTCTTGACAGAAATAAATTTATTATTGTATAATGCGTTCTAGAAGTAATGTATTTATTTCTATTTCTTCTTGAAAGGAGGTGATTAAATGTCTGCTACGAGAAGTTTAGAGGAACGCTTATTGGAGATGGAGAAAAAAGAACAGGCGAGCAGAGAAAAAGCAAAACGCTATGCAGAAAAAAGAAAATCCTGCAGCAGCGGCAGGCGGAGGATGAGCGCAAAAAACGCACACATCGACTCTGTCAGATTAATGGAAACGCCCCCTCACTCCGTTCGGCGGCAAATCGTGCCGCCCATTTATAAAATCGCTTCGCGATTGGGCGACACTGGCGGAGCGGTTGAATCCGTCCTTGGCCGACCGATTGAGGAAGATGAACTCCCGAAGCTGATCACATTTTTGCAGCGTCAGGAGCGCAATGGCAAATATTTCTCCAAAGCCATGCAGGCAGAAAATGTTACAGACCCTGTAACAAATTCACGGGGAGATTAGCTCTTTCGGTCTCCCAAGCGCCATTTTAAACGAAGGGCGCATTTATAGACAACCAGAGGTCGTCTGTATAAGTTTGCTGCAAGCAGCAACCGGTCTGCGCGCTTCGCTGCTGGCCGGGCGCGTTCCGTCGGCGGGCATTCCATGCAGGCCAGCCTACGCGGCTGGTTGCGGCACTTCGTGCAGACCAACTTACGCAGTTGGATTGCGGCACTCCGTGCAGGCCAGCTTGCGCGGCTAGAGCACGGCACTCCGTGCAAGCCAACTTCCGCAGCCGGAGCGCGGCATGTTCTACGGAGAGCCACGCCCTTCCGCTTCGCAGAAGAGTGACAGACCATGCAAGCCAGCTTCCGCAGTTGGATCGCGATATTTCACGGGCTGGAATAATCCAAAGAATTGTGAATTATGGCGGGCGGACTGGGCAATCGAATGCAACTCTCATCTCCCGCCGGAAGAGCACATTGATCACCGTTCGTTCGCCCGTCAGGGCAAAGTAGAGTTACCAACAATCCACGAGGGTGCCAACGCCCGGAAAATCGCCGAGAAATTTCAGGCAGGAGAAGCCGATATGCCATCGTGGAAAGCTGAAGAAAACCAATCTGTAAAAGAACAAAATGACGTAATCCGCATGGTTCAGGAGAACCTCAAAAAATTATCAAAGCTGTTGGAAGAATGGAAGGGGCGGTTATATGATCTCAGGCGAAAACGAAGAGCTTTTGAAAATATTAGAAGAATTGACAGCGCGAACAGAAGAACAGCAGGCTCTGATGGACGAACTTTACCAGGAACTGCTGACACGGGAAAACCAAATTCAAAAACTCAACGATCAGATTTCGGAATTGAAGCGTTCAAACGCCGAATTGCAGAAATCGCTGACATCCATACCAGATATGAAAGAATTGCTGCTGATTTTAGAGAAGCAGAAAGCACAAGAGGCAGAGACCCAGCGTTGGAAGACCTTTGCAGTGAGTATGAACAGAGAAAACGCGATGCTGCAGAGACAGAACGAAGAATTGCTGCAATTAATCAGTCCCGTTTCAGGTCGGGACAAAATCGAAGCAAAGACGGACAATCTGTTTTGATCACAGATCATGAAGACAGAATTTTAGCTTCCGACCAGGATTCTTCTGAGGCTCTGGTAAACAAGGGAACATCTCAAATTAGGGAAAATCAGCAAATACCAAAACCGCAAAAACGACAGAGCGTTTTGAAGCGGCTTGATGAAAAGAAAAAAATTGTCGCAGAACGAGAAAAGGAGAAGGAGCAAAATCAGAATCAAAGCCGCCGGCGCGGGCGATCACGATAATAGAGATAATGCAATACAGGCGGCAGCAATGCTAAAATGTCACTTGAAAATGGGGGGGGATTAAGATGCTTGAAAATTATTCGGATGTATTAACGATTGAGGATACAGCGGAAGCCCTGCAGCTGAGCAGACGCTCCGTGATGCTGCTGCTCAATGACGGCAAAATCCGATACCGGAAAATCGGTCGGGTCTACCGGATCAGCAAAAAAGCTTTTCCTGACTTTCCGGTGCCCCTGCCAAGGAGTCGATGCGACAGGATTTGAACCTGCGACCTCTGCGTCCCGAACGTGAGAAGGCCAGCAGGCGTCCATGCACACGAAGATTCCTGTACGTGCCTGTAAGTGCCTGAAATAAAGGCTTTTTGCCAGTCGCTGCTTTAAGAATCCCCGATTTACAAGGATCATTCAAAATCCTGTTTTGGGGAATTTTTAGGGAATTTTCCCTGTGATGAATGATCGCAATGAGGCAATGAGTTTACGGGCTGCACAACGTTCCAACCCATGTCATGTTCGAAATGATACAGGTAGAATATCGTTTTCCTTTATCGCTTGTTTTTTATCGCTTGCTTTTTATCGCTTCTTTTTTCACCGCCTTTTTCTGCCACCTTTTCAAGCGCCCGAATCATCCCGGCTGTTCTAAGAATCCCTCAACAACTGACGCCAGTCACGCTTTATTAAGCATATGCACCCTGTTCTGGCAGAAGCTTAAAAACTCCTCATTCGATCCAATTGCTTTTCAAAAGCGTTCCATTTTTATGATTGCGTTTCAAAAAGCGTTCCATTTTTATGATTGCGTTTCAAAAAGCGTTCCATTTCTGCCGTAGTTTCATTTTCTCCTGTAAATTGTAGATACCGAACCGCCTTCTTTTACTAAAACATCCAAATCTACCAAACGCTGCAGATATCGAAATACTGTAGTTTTAGATTTCCCCGTAATCTTCCTGATAGTCTGGGCTTCAATCGTATCGTGTCGTTTCAAATAATCCACAATTGGAAGCATCTTCACTTTTTCTTTTTCAGATAACTTTCTGCTCAAAATATCCATCATTCTATCAATAGATTCTTCCTCTGTTTCAGATAATGGATTTTCTTTTCCAACCATTTCTGTTAGGATGTTTTCACTGTTTGTGTCTAAAATAATTTCTCCACTTGTATCTCGCAAAGCTTCCGTTTGTTCTTCTTTCGGATACGTATCATAATACCTTCCATATTTCAGCAATTTCATATACAAATCACAGGCATTGCATACCAGCTCCACGCCGCCTTTCGGATTTGCGTTAATCACGGGATAAGGTGCGTCAGCCTGGTCACATTCCATTTTTATTTTGTCAAAACCGCTTCCCCATGATTCAATCTCACCGGAGCGATAAAACACATCTGCCATTTTGGGATTATGAGGAATAGACGGATGGCGTTCGTAAACTTTTGCCACGTCAATTTTATCCGGCCACTGCCCGTCATTCCAGATGGTAATTTTATCATCATATACCCGAATCTGAATCGGTATACCGGTCTCATACGCTTTGTGATTGACAGAATTTAATAATACCTCTCTAAAACCCTCTTTGGGCCAGAGAAATGTTTCAACTCTCTGTAAACCATCATACGATATCAATGCCTTCAGATACTTTGTATAAATCAGGTCAATTGCTTTGTCCACCTGTGTCATCAATGGGCCATGCACATCATCCGAGTAAATGATATCATCTACCTTATTTTGCCCATAAGCTCCCGCCGGCGCAAAGTAGGCTATTTTAATGTACGCGCCTGTCACATATTGTTCTGGGTCTGGATGAAACATGAGCAGCGCCGCCCGAACAAGATGATTGCGATCATACAGCTTTAAATCATGCAGCAGCACATCATCCGGCGCAGACGCCTCCGCTTCCGTCATACGTTTCTTCACAACAGCCTTTTTCCGAAAAGCAGCCAGTGCTTCTTTGCTCAAATCATTTGCGCTGGTATCCGGCATCGGTACCGCATCCCATGTCAGACGGGCTCTTTCCAGCAAAAAGTTTTGCAGTTCAAATCCATTCAGCTCATGAAGAACGGAACCGGAGCGTTTGTAATACTTTCCATCACAGGATATGGCAAACGGATATCGGGGAACGGTTATCTCAATATAGTCCATCGTATCGTCATGAGCAATACAGAGCGGATTTTCCTTTTCCAATATAGCGAGTGTTCGGTACCTTCTGTCAGTTTCTTCCATCCGATCCAGGCTGATCAGGCCGCAGGCATACTGATTTATCAGCTTTGAAGAAATATTTTGAGGTACAGTATTGCCATAACGTATATTATCTCCCTGTCTGCCAGTAAATACTTTTACGCTGGCAAGGACGCCGAGCTTATCATTGATCTTATTCGGCAGCCCTTCGAGCAAATGCTTTGAATCCTTTACTCCGACAATATATCCATCGTCATTTACACCAATATATATGGAGCCTCCATCGGTATTTGCGTAGCCACACAGCCATTTCAGGTATTCATCCTGCCATGACCACTTCCATTCTATGGATTGAGACTCCTGCGAAGATTGGGAAAACGCTTTCCCTTCCGAGTCTTTATAGTTGTTCACGATTACTCCCCCTCATCAAAACCATACACGATCAGAACTTCGTTTCTCCGCTTATTATATACTGAATTTTTCCTGCTGTCATCCAATTTGTACCTGGAAAAACGAATGCTGCGATGCAGTTGAAACAGGCTTTTATCAGATTCTGAAAAGATCTCTGACATCTGTTCCCAGATATTTTTTAAAAAAAATAAAACTTCCCTGTAACCATTTTCCTTTTTGAATCGTGTTATTATTGAAAGGCCTTTTAAAGCGGACTCGCAAAAGTCCTGCCGAACTACAAAACTGTAAAGAATCACATATTTATGTGACAGGGAGCGCCCATGAAAATACCAACAGAGGTATTGCTGGAGCGATACAAGGACAATCTGTTTGCCGCTGCATTCCACATCTGTAAAAATGCCGCGGATGCGGACGACGTAGTCCAGGATACATTCCTTCAATACCATATATCAGAAAAAAGCTTTGAAGATGAACAGCACGTCCGTGCCTGGCTGTTACGGGTGGCCATCAACAGGGCAAAAGATGTCAACCGATCGTTCTGGAGACGGAACCGTGTTTCACTGGATGAATATACGGCAACACTGCCGTTTGAAAGCAGCGAATCAGAAAACCTCTTTGCACAGGTCATGAAGCTGCCGGAAAAGCAGCGGATTGTCATCCATCTGTATTACTACGAGGATTACACGGTTCGGGAAATCGCAGAAATATTGAGTCTGAGTGAATCCAACGTAAAAATCCGGCTCATGCGGGGACGTAAGCTTCTCAAACAGGCATTAAAGGAGGAATGGGACGATGACGAATAAGGAGAAATACAAAGAAGCGTTTTCGGTGCTTCATGCCTCCGATGACATTTCTTTGGAGGTAGAAAAAATGCAGAAAAATAAAAGAAACAGCCGCAGAAAACAGATGATAGCAGCATGTGCCTGCGCAGCAATTGTGGCAGGAAGCATGACTGCTTATGCTACAGATCTCGGCGGCATACAGACCAGAATCCGCGGCTGGATTCATGGCGAACTAAAGAGTGTGGATGTGACCGGCGAAACAGATGGGAGTTACACGTTTACCTGGACAGAAGACGGTACCGTTCAGGAAGCCTCTGGCGGCGGCGTTTCCATGGATGCTTCAGGGGAACAGACCGCGCTCTCTGCGGATGAAGTCCTTGAGAGCTTTTCGACCAGTGTAGAGACCGATGATGACGGCACCATATGGCTTTACTATGAGTCCCATAAAGTGGATATTACGGAATATCTGTCCGGAAGCAGCAAAAGCTGCAAAGTGGCAATCAAAGATAATGGGACAACGACCTATTTCGACATAAAATCAAATGGCAGCGGCGGGTATAGTCTGTCCCGCTCGGATTCACCGGATGGCTCCGCTGACGCATATACAATTGTGGGCTAAAAGAAGCAGAAATGACCGCTCAATTCTGAGACAGTTGAGCGGTCATTTTTAGTATCTTTTTACTTTGCAGCCAAACTTAATGATCATTCAGATTAACTGTACTACCTTCTTTACCGGATATAGGGTAACAATTAATTGCATAGGAAACTCCTGCAGGTTTTCCCATACATTTTCCCGAAAATGTGTTTCCAGCAGATTGAACGGCAGATGTATTTCCATCTCACTATCTTCTCGTAAGGCGATTGCGATATTGCCGTCTAAATCCGGATTGGAAAGATCCAGAAGCTGCGTATTTATACCGGCGTATACAGCAAGTCCCTGAATATAGAAATCCCAAAGATTGATCCCTGTCCCTTCTGCCGCGTCTTCATTTTTTAAAAGGATCGTGACATCGTATACTTTGTCCGGCGCATATGTATATTCGTCTTCCCCGCCATATTTCTCCAGATAATCCAGATATTCCAGTACTTCAGACTCCACCACCGTAATCGAATATCCCTGCATTGAGCCATCCATCAAAATATCTTCTTCCATGGCAACACAATCTCCAACAGCATAAGATTCCACAGGCGCATCACTCCATTGGCTGTTGACAGACTGGTAAGACCTGATATATGCCGTCACAAGCACAATCAGGACAACTCCAGCCGCAGCTACTCTCCACTTTTTCCCTTTCAATTATATCCCCCCTCTCTTCCAATGGTGCTCTAATCTGATACTTTTATCGGTTCCGAGCAGCGACCATTTTCCACTTCTATGATTCTGTCTGCATATTTCAGAAGTTTCTGTTCATCATGGCAGGCTAAAACAATCAGGCAATTCTTCCCTTTTCGTTCAAAAAGGATCTTCTCAAATAACTCGATTCCATCCTTATCCAGCGCATTTAAAGGCTCATCCAAAATCAGGATCTGCGGTTCTTCCATGACAGCTGAAGCAATCCCAAGCCGCTGTTTCATGCCAAGCGAATACTTGCGGTACTTTCTCCTGTCATCCGGGTCTAATCCCACCTGTTCCAGGACGTTTCGTATTGCGCTTTCTTCTGCCTTTCCGTTCAGTTCAGCCAACAATCTCAGATTTTGCATTCCGGTGTAGGAATCTAAAAACACAGGGTTTTCAATCAGAAGCCCCATATGTTCCGGAAATGAAATGTCCCGCCCCAGACATTTTCCATCCACAAGCACCCTGCCGCTGTCCGGATAAATCAGACCGGCGATCATACGCATCAGCATGGTCTTGCCGCTTCCGTTGATTCCTCTCAGGCCATATGTCTTACCGCTCTCCAATGTCAGATTGATATCCTGCAAAACCACTTTACCCTTGATTTTTTTATTCACATTTTCCAGTTGGATCATAACTTATTCGGCCTCCTTCTTCAGAATATCAAAGCGTCTGATACGAACCATCCCTGCCGTTACTGACACGATCATGTATATGCCTGTTACCAGTATCCCCTGTTTCCATAAGACGCCTCCTTCCATCACCCAGCAGCTCCGCATGACCATTGCATAAACTCCCGGCAGCCAGCATACCTGAATATAGGTAGATAAAAGCAGCAATACAGTGGCCAGCATAAAAGCATAAATCCGGTCCAGCAGCAATGACAGGCCAAGCTGCAGCAGATTGACCGCCAGGGAAACAAGTACAGGCATGAAAAGCAGCTGAACCAGGAGACCGGTTTTTTCCGGCGGTGTCTGAAATGTAAAATTCAGTATGTTCTCCATGGCACTTTCCGAATAGCCCGCGGACAAACAGACTCCGGAAATCAGGCACAGCACAAAAGTCACCGCGTATAGAATGAAATAATAAAGCACGGTACTGCAAAGCACATAACCGCATTTAGACAGCCACCATAGTTTCCTGTCCCTGATGCGAATCAAAACCTGTATTCCATGGCCGCACAGGTTTTGCATGGGATAATTGAGAACCAGCAGCGAAGAACACAAAAAAATAAGCAGCCAGGTGATCGGGATCAGGAAAACCTGTTCCCCTTCCATATACGGATATCTTCCGGAGAAAAAGTAGAGAAGATAATCCGCCATCGTCACATCCGGATTCCCTGCCATACCGTTTCCATAATAATTTCGCAGTTTGATGGAGTAATCCGTGAATAAAAACACAGCCAGCAAAGCAGTTACGAAATATCCGCCCTTTTTCTCCCAAATGCCGTGTTTCAGATCATATGCCAAAGTACGCTTAAAGCACTTCATAGTGTTTCCCCCTGTATATCATTACCGCCAAAGAGACACCTGTCAGCAAAAGGAACTCTGCCGCAATTATGGCTCCGCTATGTTCGTTTGCAACTGCCATTGCCCGCAAAAATTTTGCCGGGGAACAATCATATCCGATTCCTGTATATACCACAAAATTCGAATCCAGATATTCCAGAACCATATACAGGCAAAACGGAAACAGCAGCGCCATAATACGATATTTCAGGAAAAAAGAGGATACTGTCCCCAGCACGGCAAAAGCGCCCCCATAGAGTCCGTCCAGTAAAATATACAGCATCACGTAAATCAGCGGATGTGTGTAATAAATCCCTGACCAAAGGCTTCTCTGTAGTAATCCCCCATATGGATAGCAGAGTTCCGGGGTCAGTGAAGGCAGGAACATGGAAATCACCAGGAAATTCAGGAGCAGCGGAGCGACTACGATAGCCATCCCGGATAAAAAGGAACTAACCATTTTTGCAAAAAAATATTCTTTCCTTCCGCATCTGGAAATCATCTGTCCCGTGTATCTGGACTGTAATTCTCCGGCAAGCGACCAGCCATAGGGCAATGCAGCAAATACCGGCAATAGGAAGAAAAAAGCGGTACTTTCAAAAGAGCCTGTATCCGCCCCCAGCCAATGGACAAATGCCGAGCCACTGGTAATCTGCGGATTACCGGAATAGTTCCCCGTCAAAGCATTCAGGCCGGTTGTGATTGCTTCCTTCGCGTGGAAAAGAGAAAGCACACCAAGGATCAGAGCTACAGCCAGCATTTTTTTCTGCAAAAAAGCCTTCTTAATTTCACATCGCAAACATCTGTACATCCTGTCACCTCACATCATATTCCCAAATCTATGATTGTATCTTTATATCTACACCTGATCTGATGGTTCTCCAGGTTTTCCGCAGGGACAAGGAATCCGAGTTTCACTGTGATTTCTTCCCCTTGCTGCAGTGTAAAATAATAAGGCTGATCTTCGACTGGCGAATTTTCCGCTTCGCTAAAATAACAAATACGGTAATTATCGTCGGCGCTCGGGCCTTCCATCCGTATCCCATAAATGTTAAATTCGTTCTTTTTTACGTCGCCTACTGCGTCAACATTCTGAATTCTGACCTCCAAAAGTAAGAAACGGAAGAAAGAAGAAATCTCTCCTTCCTCATTTATAATATCTTCAAACTCAGAATAGTTGTTCAGCCACTCCAAATCATTGTAAGTATTCTCAAGACTTGTCATATTCTCCCTGGTCAGGGAACAGTCTGCGAGACTTGTATATACTTCACAGGCTTCTATGGAATATAATAGTTCTCCCTCCGAGACACTGCCTTCGCCAGCCGGAAAGGCCTCTCCCATAGCGATCTGTTCCAGCTCCGAATCATCCGCTGTCCCCTGTTCTTTTTCCGTTTCAGCTTCGTCTACGGCAGCCGCCGAAACCGTGGCGTCCATTATTTCGTTATTTCTGTCTTTATCATCAACATCTTCCGTATTGTTTTCTGATTTTGTACTTTCGGTATCCGATGTCGTTTCTATCGGAATGGACGCAACCGTGTCTGCTGTTTCTTCGTTTTCTTTACCAGAGCACCCACCCAAAAGCACAGCGCACAGCAATACC
>Ga0192263_1074_pt1 | contig 28055 bp, 36 predicted proteins | sample Koala_Koa23_I3_FD_131257 | JGI IMG/M metagenome (GOLD analysis project Ga0192263, IMG submission 131257) | Enriched cells from koala feces incubated with labeled cellulose particles, San Francisco Zoo, California, United States - Koala_Koa2-3_I3 ... | reverse complement strand
TCGATAAAGGGATAAAGTTCAGCGCCTTCTAACGTGAGCTTTACGCCGTGTCGGGAGCGGTTCAGCAACTTGATGGACAGCTCATTTTCCAACGAGGCGATCATCTGGCTGATGGAGGACTGAGTATAACCCAACGTTTCTGCAGCCTTTGTGAAGCTGCCAAGCTCCACGATTTTCTTCAGGGCAATATATCGGTTCATGGTTTTCAAATCGTCCTTTCTAATAATAACATTAGAAACATTTGTTTTACTTATTATACGGGGACGGGTATAATGGTGTCAACACAAAAAAGAAATGAGGGAATGACCATGAGACAGTTTGTAGTAGATGCTTTTACAGATACCGTGTTTAAGGGCAATCCGGCAGCCATTTGCGTAATGGAAGGCTGGATACCGGAAAGTCTGATGATGTCTATCGCATTGGAGAACAATTTTTCGGAGACTGCATTTGCAGTGAAAGAAGGTTCATCATATCGTTTGCGGTGGTTTACGCCCGGTGGGGAGATCGACCTTTGTGGTCATGCCACCCTTGCTGCTGCGTATGTGATCCTGAGATTTTATGAGGTGGGTCAAACAACGGTGATCTTTCAGACTATGAGTGGTCAGCTGACGGTTGAAAAAGATGGGGAACTCTACAAAATGGATTTCCCTGCGTATGAGTTGAAACAGGTTCCTGTTTCACAGCAGATGATTGAAGCGACTGGAGCCGTCCCGGCTGAAGCGTGGATGGGCAGAGATCTTCTGTGTGTGTTCGATGATGCCGAGATCATCCGAACCATGAAACCGAATCAGGAAGTCGTTAAAAATCTGGATGGGCTGATTTTACAGGTAACAGCGCCCGGAAAAGACGTTGACTGCATCTCACGTTCCTTTGCGCCAAAGTGCGGGGTGGCCGAAGACCCTGTTTGTGGTTCCGGCCATTGTCACATTGCTCCTTACTGGGCAAAACGCCTGAATAAAAGTAATATCATCGCTGTCCAGGCATCCGCAAGAGGCGGAAAACTCTATTGCAGTATGAACGAAAGCCGGGTAACGCTGGCGGGAAGAGCAGCCCTATACGCAATCTCAGACCTGGTGATGGAAGGAATCAGCGTAAATTCGGAGGGAACGCCATGATACAGACACAGAAAAAAACAAGCCCGGTCTTCCAATCCGTGATCGCAGTTACTGCGGCCTGTCTGGTCTTTGCCATCATGCAGGGTATCCATGATAACTATGGGATCATGCTGACAGGTGTTGTGGAACACACCGGGCTGGATTATGCCTCGGTCAGTTTTGTGATCGCAGTCGGTCAGATTTTATATGGGGCAACGCAGCCATTGTTTGGAATGCTGGCGCTGCGAAAAAGCAATGCGTTTGTGATGCTCTGCGGCGTTTTACTTATGGCGGCTGGCCTTATCACGACTCCTTTCTGCGGCAGTTCATTGACACTTTTGCTTTCCTTCGGAATTATACTCCCGGCAGGAACGGGAGCGCTGTGTTTCGGTATCATCATGGGCGCAATTTCTCCGATCATCGGAGAGGAAAAAGCGGCCGTTGTATCCGGCATTTTACAGGCCAGCGCCGGAATTGGTGATGCGCTGATGTCTCCTGCGCTGCAATCTTTGATTCAGTGGAAAGGGATCAGTTTCACAATGCCCGTTTTTTCTGTACCGATTTTGCTGACGATTCCGGCAGTAATCTGGCTCGGAAATAAGGGGAAGAAAGCAGCCGTCGTGCAATCCACGGAATCGGCACGGAAGGAGAAACTATCTCAGATTTTGGGGGCTGCGTTTCATGATCCGGCGTACTGGTGCCTTTTGGTCGGCTTTTCTACCTGTGGTTTTCATATGGCGATCATCGAGACACACCTGTACTCTCAATATGTTTCAAACGGCATTCCCGGAAGGATCGCTTCTCTGACTCTTACAGTCTATGGAATTATGACGATGATCGGAGCAGTGATAACCGGATTTCTGGGGCAAAAATTCCGGATGAAGAATGTACTGGCAAGCGTTTACGGCATTCGGGTTATCATAGCGCTTGCGTTTTTGCTCCTGCCCAAGACCATCCCATTTGCATTTGCGGCAACCGCAATGCTGGGACTGACCGGAGACTCCACGGTTCCGTCTACCACTGGAATCATCAGCAAAAAAGTCGGTGTTGCCCGTATGGCAGTGGTCTATGGCTCCATTTTTATCGGACACCAGATCGGCGCTTTTTTCAGCGCATGGTTGGGTGGTGTACTGGTTGGAACCTCGATTGGATATAACGGACTTTGGGCAGTTGATTTGTGCCTGGCCTCTGTTGCAGCGATTGCAAGCTACAGGATTAAAGAGTAATTACAGCAACTGTCATTTGAACAAATGGATTGAATAAAATCCAGCTCGCTTCATAAATGAAGCATCATAGTTATACGAAAGAAAGACATCTGATTTTGAAAGTCAGGTGTCTTTTTTGTTGCCCAAATGCCGATGTACATACCGGGAAAGGAGGAGCTTACAGGTATGAATGTGTTTGAAGCGGTCAAGCAGTCTGTGACCACCAGGCAGGCTGCGGAGGCTTATGGTATCCGGGTGAATCGAAACGGGATGTGCATCTGCCCGTTCCATGATGACAGAACGCCCAGCATGAAGGTAGACCGGCGCTTTCATTGTTTTGGCTGTCAGGCCGATGGGGATGTCATTGACTTCACGGCGAAGCTGTTTGATATGAACAGCAAGGGCGCCGCCGTCAAGCTGGCCGCTGACTTCGGCATCTCCTATGAGGAACGGGCACACGCCCCGCCCCGGCCTAAACCGAAGATTTCCGCAGAACTGCAATTCAGGAAAACAGAAAGCTACTGCTACCGTGTCCTCTGCGATTATCTCCGACTGCTTGAAAAATGGCAGATAGACTTCGCACCGAGGACGCCGGATGAGGAATGGCACCCGCTTTTTGTTGAAGCCCTACAGAGAAAAAATTATGTGGAGTACCTGCTGGACGATGTGTTCCTGAACGGGAGCATTGAGGACAAAGCAGAGTTTATCAGGCTCCACGGGAAGGATGTGACCAGACTTGAAAAACGACTTCGAGAGTTTACCGCCAGCCGAACAGGAGACCGTGATGCAGACGATGAAAGAGATGGAGGCCATGAGAGCCACACCGCCCCGCTACGACCCCAATGTCGATCTGCACACCGTTACGATGACCGAGCTTTATGACACGGTATTTCCACCCAGGACACCACTCATTGACGGGCTGCTCTACAGCGGCACCTATCTCTTTGCCGGTTCCCCGAAAATCGGCAAGTCCTTCTTTATGATGCAGCTTGCCTACCATGTGGCGATGGGGATACCGCTATGGGATTACCCTGTCCGGCAAGGAACCGTCCTCTATCTCGCCCTGGAGGACGATTATCCCAGACTACAAGGCCGGTTGATGCAGATGTTCGGAGTAGAATCCACTGACAATCTGGTGCTGACCACGCAGTCTAAAACGCTTGCGGAGGGTCTGACCGAACAGATGGAGCGATTTATGCAGCGGCACCCGGACACCAGCCTTGTAATCGTGGACACCTTGCAGAAGGTCAGGGAGATCGGGAACGAATCCTACAGCTACGCTATGGACTACAAGAATATCGCCACATTGAAGGCGTTCACCGATAAGCGCAACCTCTGTCTGCTTGTCGTCCACCATACCCGAAAGATGGAGGCCAGCGATTCCTTCGAGACGATTTCCGGCACGACCGGTCTGTTGGGTGCTGCCGATGGAGCTATTGTCCTGCAAAAAAAGAAGCGCATTGAGAACACCGCCACCATGCAAATCGTGGGCAGAGATCAGGAGGATCAGGAGCTGGAACTTGTATTTGACCGGCAGCATTGCTTCTGGCAACTGACTAAGGCAGAGAAAACCATCTATCAGCGACAGGCCGATCCTCTGCTCTTTGACATCGCCGGTTTTATGATGGACAAGACTGAGTGGACAGGCACCGCCTCAGAGCTTTTGAAGCTACTGTCCTATCCTGACCTCAAGCCACACCACCTGACACGGAAATTGAACGAGGGTGTATCTATCCTTTATAACAGGTTTGGTATCAGCTATGTTCAAAACAAGCGTACCCGAGACGAACGAACCTTCACGCTGAGGAACCTGAACCCGGTAAATGAACCTAAATCACTAACCGAACAACCGGAAGAGAATGTCAACTCTGACTAGTGACGCTATTTTTGTGACGCTGACCGGTCTATAAAATTAGCGTCACAGCGTCACAGTGTCACACACAACTAAATATGACATCAATTCTTCGCCCGATATGGCCATAAACCGTATCGGGCTTTTTTCATTTCAAGGAGGTATGCCTATATGGAGCATGAAAACGCAAATTCCACTTATTCTGTAAAAATCGGAAAGACCACTTATACCGTCTGCGTTAAGCAGTCAGAAACAGCGACAAAGCCGCTGGAAACCGCATTCCGGGACATTTGCCGACATGAGGTATTGGGCGACTTTTCTACCGCTGGCACACTCAATTTAGACAAAATCTCAAAATTATCTTGACAAAGCGTTCCCCGAAGGAACCGGATACCGGGCGCGGACGAGGTTTGCAAAATTTTTCAATCTGCCGGAGTTGATGGCGATGTTCAAAGAAGTGGCGGACATTAAGACCAGTGACCAGCTCGATCTGCCGGTTCCGGATGCGAAGTTTGAAACGGTGGTTGTGCAGCCGTCCGATTTTCAGAAAGAAATGGTGCAGGACCTGTCGCGCCGTGCGGCGGCTGTCCATGCCGGCACCGTGGACGCATCGGTGGATAATATGCTCTGCATCACCTCTGATGGTCGGAAGATCGGCCTTGACCAGCGTCTGATGAACCCGCTGCTGCCGGACGACCCCGGAAGCAAGCTGAATGCCTGCGTAAATAATGTATTTCGCATCTGGCAGGAGGGAACGCCGGGCAAGCTGACACAGCTTTTGTTCTGTGATATGTCCACACCTAAAAAGGATGGTAACTTCAACGTTTATGACGACATCCGCACCAAACTGGAAAACAGGGGCGTCCCGCATGATGAGATTGCCCTTATCCACGATGCTAACACGGAAGCGAAAAAGAAAGAACTGTTTGCGAAAGTTCGGAACGGACAGGTACGCGTCCTGCTCGGTTCCACGCAGAAGATGGGCGCTGGTACCAACGTGCAGGACAGGCTGATTGCCGTGCATCATCTGGATGTGGGCTGGCGTCCTGCCGATATGATACAGCGCAACGGACGAATTATCCGGCAGGGTAACCAGAACAAAGAAGTACAGGTTTACCAGTACGTCACAGAGGGGACATTCGATGCCTACCTTTATCAGACACTCGAAAATAAACAGAAATTCATCAGCCAGATCATGACCAGCAAGTCCCCGGTGCGCTCCTGCGACGATGTGGACGAGCAGGCTCTTTCCTATGCGGAGATCAAGGCGCTCTGCGCCGGTTCGCCGCTGATAAAAGAAAAGATGGACCTCGATGTAGATGTGGCGCGGCTGAAAGTGCTGAAAGCAGACTACCGCAGCAAGCAGTACCGCATGGAGGATCAGCTGCTGAAATATTTTCCTGAAAAAATCGAGAAGATAAACAGTACAATTCAAGGCTTGCAGGAAGACATTGCCATAGTGGAAGCTCACCCACATCCAAAGGACGGCTTCGCAGGAATGACGGTCGCCGGTAAAACCTATACGGAAAGAGTAGATGCCGGTGAAGCAATTCTTGTTGTATGTAAAAACGCAAAATCAGTGGAAGGATATCCGCTCGGCAGCTATCGGGGCTTTCAGATGGAGCTGTCTTTTGACAGTTTTTCCAGTGAATTCAACATTGCATTGAAAGGACACATGACGCACCGAACAGCTATCGGGAGCGACGCGCGCGGAAATATTATGCGTCTTGACAATGCACTGAATAATATCTCTATCAGATTGACAAGCGAACAGAATCGGCTGGGAGAACTGGAGCAGCAGCGGGATGCCGCCCAGGATGAAGTCGGCAAGCCGTTTCCGCAGGAAGCGGAGCTGAAAGAAAAAACTGCACGTCTGGCGGAACTGGATGCTGCCCTCAACATGGAGAACGGCAGTGGGGAAGTAAACCGGGATGAAATGGGTCAGGAGGAAGCTGGAAGTGACAGGAATCCGGATAGTTATGGAAAGGGGCAGGAATATGACGCTCAGCATTCTGTCCTTGCGGATTTGAAACAAAAAGCCGGACAGGTGCCGCAACCGCGCAGAGACAGCAGCTACCGCAGACAGGAGGTGCTCTGATGGATGAAGAAAACAGGGATGTGATGCTGCACTTCCGTGTCAGTCAGGCCGAGTTGGACCGTATCCGCAGAAAAATGGAGGAACAGGGCATTCACAGCATGAGTGCCTACCTCCGCAAAATGGCACTCGACGGCTACTGCGTCCAGCTCGACTACCAGTACCCGAAGCAGATCACGACCCTGCTTCGGCGCTGTTCGAATAACCTCAATCAGTATGCGAAGCGAGCAAACGAGCAGGGCAGCATCTACGCTGTGGACATTCAGGACCTGCAGGAAAGACTGGAGGAAATCTGGAAGCAGCAGAAAGAGTCACTGCAGATTCTTTCGACGATATTGTGAGAGAAAAAGGCATGGGAGAGAGACCCATGCCGGTACATAGCAAAAAAGACATGAAAAAGGCAAAGAAAATGGACACCATGATAGGTGCCCGTGCCCATTGGCGTACAATCAATATTTTGTCCATCGACGTAATAACTATTCGTCTCTGTTGATTATATTTTACATTCGGTTTGACTGGTTGTCAACAGATTTTTGCAGTTCTTTTATCTGCTGCTTTAATGTATGTATTTTGGATTCTGCAAGGTTTTTTTCTTCCATTAACAGATTGAAGTTTTCTTGTAATTCATTATATGCTTGATTGAGATTCTGGTTCGCTGACCATTCTCGGTAAAATAGATGCTTTAAAAGTGTATTTTTAACTTCACGAAAAAGCTGTGTTTCATCATGCAGATCACAAGTCAATTTTCCCATTGGAGAGAGAATGGAAGACTTGGATATGATTTTCGCATTATTAATAATAAGAACACAATCGTGAGCAAAGCCATCAACCCGTCCCACTTTCCGATAGTACCATTTCCCTTCGGGATTATCCGTTGGGTGATATGCTTGCATTAATTTAGAGGAAGAACTTGTAGCTGGGACAATAAACATAAGATTTTTCCATTCTTCAAGAACAAGTGTGGGATGACCATATGACAATTCTGGTGCATAGGATAGCCCAAGATCAACCATTAATATATCACCAACGGAAACTGATTGGCGATTAAGAAAGGTTTTTTTGTCTTGCCATCTATTCAAGCTGTTCGTTATCATTGCCATTTCTGCCGCTGACCAGTCATCTACGTCTGCGTTGAGATTTGACATCATATAAAGATAATTTGCGAGGACATCGCTGGTATCTTTTGCCAATTTACTCCGGTATTCGGGGTCAATGGCAATTTGTCCAAGTTTTTTGTAATCGACCCTCATTTGACACCTCCTAAAATTATATGCAACAGGGTGAGGTAATTATACATATGGGAACAGAAAAATTCAAGCGGAACTATTGAAATTGCGTTATTGATAAATTATCAAAAATCAAGAGACAAGGAAACCTTAGGATGAAGAAATAATTGAGCTTATTTATGACATCCTTGCGAATCTGTGAAGCTTTGATAGAATGGTATCAGAAGGAGGTGCCGTATATGTGGTTAATCAAATTGCCGTTCAAAATTCTGGCTGGTGTTGCTGTATTCCTGCTGAGTTTCCTGATTGCGATAGGGAGGCTGCTCGGAAATGTATCTTCATGGCTGTTGAGCCTGCTGTTTGCGTTCATCGTGGGATGTGCCATCTATTGTGTTACGCAGGCCAGATGGAGAGATGTGGGACTGTTGGCAGGTATGGCACTGGCGGTATTTCTGGTCATATTTCTTGTGGAATGGGTAGTGCTTACAGCAGAACAGTGTCGGGATGCGCTGGGTAATTTTATTCATTCCTGAATAACAAAAGACATGCATTAAAGCGAGGAACGAAGACAGTCATGGACAAACAATTTATGAAAGAGTATTTTGACAAGATGTACGAGGAACCTATTTCCGCAGTGGCAGAAGGCGATTCGGAGTACGAAAAGCACAAGAAAGAAATGTATCAAAAAATAAATGAGTTCGAAGCGATGGCCGGTGGTCCGGATGCCAAAGAGTGCAAGGTTTTAGATGAAATATTGACCAAGTGCGATGAAATGTGGGAATGTGTTATAACCAATGCTTATCTGCTGGGAGCAAGAGACCGGGAGCGGATGCTGAAGTAAATGAAGGAAAACTGCAAAAATCCTGTTGAAATGTTTGATCGAATGCTGCATAATGGTGACATAGAAGTTCGGGAGGGTATTATTGTGGACGAGTATAATGATGAAATGAATACACTGGAAATGAGTCTTGCTTCTGAATGGCTGAGAGCACATGGGCATTCTGATGATGAAGTGATAGACTTTATTCATTACATTGCGCAGGGAGCAGGAGAGGCCGAGAAGGCAGAAGCCTGAGAATTAACAGCAAAAGACAGTTGGGAGAATCGTCGTTCGTGGCGGTTCTCTTTTTTTGTGCAGAGCCGCAAGAAGAATTTTGGCAGCATTGCTGCCTGTGGTTCGCGTTGCGAGCAGGGGGAAAGTCACCCTGCTCGATTAGAAGCAATAAAAAGCAGATGGAGGTGAATGCGGATGGCGGCGACAAGAATCATACCTTTGCATATCAATAAGGGCAAAACCATTGCCAAAACGCTAGCGGACCGGACAGATTATTCGCAGAATGCGAAAAAGACCGAAGATGGAAAATATATCAGTGCTTTCAGAGAGCCGCGCAATTGAATCGCCTGACGGCGATGGGCGCGGCCTACGTCCATGATTCGCTGCAGCGAATCACGGACAATTTATGAGTGCGATCCGAAAACGGTGGACGAAGATTTTATGTTGTCGAAACGGCAGTACGAACACAGCACAGGGCGGCATCAGAAGAACGATGTGATTGCATATCAGATTCGCCAGTCCTTTAAGCCGGGGGAGGTCACGCCGGAGGAAGCAAACCGGATCGGCTACGAGCTGGCAATGAGCTTCACGAAAGGGAAACACGCTTTCATCGTTGCCACGCATACGGACAGGCCGCACATTCACAACCATATCGTGTTTAATTCCACCACTCTGGATGGAAGCCGGAAGTTTAATAATTTCTATCTGTCTTTTATGGCGGTACGGCGAATTAGTGACCGGCTCTGCGTTAAGAATGGCCTTTCCATCATCGAAGCGCGGCCTTACCGGGAGCAGCAAAAGCGGACGACATATCCGAAGAAAGCAACTCACAGAGACGCGATCATTACAGCGATTGACACCGCTCTGCAGCAAAAACCGAAGGATTTTGAAGCACTTCTCAAGCTGCTTTCCGATGCCGGATACGAAATAAAACGTGGGAAGAATATTTCGCTGAAAGGTAAAGGTCAGAAACGCTTTATCCGTCTGCGTTCTTTGGGTGACGGCTATTCCGAGGAAGATCTTCGTGCGGTGTTGGCCGGGACAAAGGAGCATCAGCCCAGAAAGCGGGCAAGAGGCGCGAAAGAAAAGTCATTTGCCGATACACAGCCGAAGCTGCAGCTGCTGATTGATATTCAGGAGAAGATGGAACAGGGGAAGGGTGCTGGATATGCTCGCTGGGCAAAGACTTTCAATCTGAAGCAGATGGCGGAGGCTGTCTGCTTTATTAAGGAGCAGGGCGTCGACACCTTTGAAGAATTGTCGGAAAAAACAGAAACGGCAGTCACCCGTTTCAACGAGCTGTCTGATTCTATCAAGGCATCCGAGAGCCGGTTAGCAGAGATTGCTGCACTGAAAAAGCACATCATCAACTATTCCAGAACCAAAGATGTCTATACCGCTTATCGGAAGGCTGGATACAGCAAGAAGTTTCTGGAAGCACATCGGGAAGAAATTGCCTTGCACAAAGCGGCAAAGGCTGCATTTGACCAGCTTGATGCAAGTGAAGCATCCTCTCGCTCGCAAAAAGGAACGGCAAAAAAGAAGATACCTACAATCAAGCAGCTCAATCAGGAATATGCACAGATCCTCGCGGACAAGAAAAAAGCTTATGCGGAATACCGCACAGCGAGAAAAACTATGCAGGATCTGCTGATTGCCAGAAAGACTGTAGAGACGATTCTGGAAGTGGACCATACAATGATGGAGCGGAAGAAAGACGAACAGACTTTGTAAGCGTACACCGCCCGTGGCTGTCGAAAATCCAGTATTTTCGGCGGCTGCGGGTCTTTTTATTATTCTGTAATTCTTCTTACGAGTTCAAAGGAAATCCACAAGCAGTGACCGCCGTGACGGAAGCCGCAGCTTCCGCAGGGCTTTTGCTTCTATCTGCCGGATTCGTTCTCTTGTGACATGGTACTGCTCACTTATTTCCTCAAGAGTCCAGATTTTCCCATCTACAAACCCAAATCGAAGGCAGATTATATTCCGCTCCCGTTCTGGGAGCGTATCCAATACTTTGCTCATTTCCTGCTGCAGCATGGTATACACAGCGGATTCTTCCGGCGAGAGGGAGTGCTGATCTTCTACGAAATCCCCCAGCTCCGTACCATCATCTTCGCCTACCGGAGTATCCAGAGATAGCGTTTCGCTTGCTGTTGTCAAAATCTGTTCTACATGAGGAATAGACATGTTAAGTTGCCGGGCCAGTTCTGCAGAGGATGGATCGTGGCCAAGTTCCACAGACAGGGATTTTTTTGTTCTCAGCACACGGTTGATCTGCTCATGCATATGAACTGGAACGCGGATGGTGCGGCCATTATCGGCAATGCTGCGTGTGATAGCCTGACGAATCCACCAGGTCGCGTAGGTGCTGAATTTGTACCCCATTGTGTAGTCATATTTTTCTACGGCTTTCATCAGGCCAATGTTGCCTTCCTGAATAAGGTCGAGGAAAGCAAGGCCGTGGTTCGTAAATTTTTTTGCGATGCTGACCACGAGGCGAAGGTTCGCGTTGATCAGCTTTTCCCGTGCTTCATTATCCCCATCAGCGATTTTCTTCACCAGTTCAATTTCTTCATCCGGAGAAAGCAGTGCAAAAGAACCGATTTCTTTCAAATACATTCGCACAGGGTCTTCTGTGCTGACTCCTTCCAGTATTTCGGTATCGTTCAAAAGGTTTGTATCGTCTGTACCCTCCTGAAGCCCATCCTCATCTTCTTCGGAAAGCAGGAGAGTAGATTCTTCTATTATTTCCGTATCATGTTTCGATTCTTGATCGTTTATCTGCATCATCGTCTGCAGAGACTGTTCCTGCTTATCTGTCTGCATAAATAGTACCCCTCATATCCCCTTATTTGTCAAAAACATACCATTATTGTCGAACCGTGTCAATGACCGATACTGGCAGCAGCACGGATATTTTGCGTGACTGCTTATTGCACATTGTCCGTCATTTGTCTGTGGAAGAACCGAAAGATTTGTGGTAGGATTGCATAACGAAAGAACTGGGACACAATATAATAGACATTGAGTCTATTGTGGCTTTGAAGGAAGATGATCGAGAATGAAAAAAGGAACAAAGAGATTGATTGCTGCCGCTCTTGGAGCAGCAACAGGAACAGCCGCAGTGAAGGCCGTGCATAATACATCAAAAAATCTGGCTGACATGGCAATGAACAGGGAACTGCCGGAGACTGCCAGTCAGTCAAAACAGGAGGCGGGAAAGCCGCGCCATTCCGAATCGCGCGCAGGCGCGATGGCGCGGCCTGCATCCATGATTTGCTGGCGCAAATCACGGACAATTTCGGGTTCTGCCAAAGATCAGGAGTTGGAGAATCGGAAGAATGCAGCAGCGGATCGTCTGCGAAACAGTGAATATAAAACGGTTGAAATCACTGCTCATGACGGCATCCGTCTGACCGGTCACTTTCATCTGGTGGAGAACCCCAAAAGAACAGTAATCGCAGTTCATGGGTGGAGATCTTCGTGGGCGAGGGAGTTTGGCCTGATTGCGGATTTTCTATATAAAAATGGGTGTAATGTCCTTTATATCGAGCAGCGTGCTCACGGAGAAAGCGACGGTGAGTATATCGGTTTTGGTTTACTGGAGCGCTTTGATCTGCTGGAATGGATTGACTGGATAAATGCGCAGAGGAATAAGCAAGAAGATTCGCAAGTAAATTCGCAGTGTCAGGATTTATCTGCACTTCCAATTTATCTGTTCGGTCTGTCCATGGGTGCGGCGACCGTACTAATGACCGCCGGGGAGAGCCTGCCGGCGAACGTGCATGGGGTGATCGCGGATTCGGGTTATACTTCGCCGCATGATGAATGGAAGCACGTAGCAGAGAACAATCTGCATTATCATTACAAGCTGATGGAGAAGTACGTGGATAAACTGTCCATGGAACGGATTGGTTTTACTTCGGATGAATATTCCGCCACACAGGCAATGCAGGAATGCAGAACACCGGTGCTGTTTATCCATGGGACGGATGATACCTTTGTGCCAATCGAAATGACCTACGAGAACTACAAAGCCTGTGCCGCTCCGAAGCGGCTGCTGGTTGTACCGGGCGCAGGACACTGCCAGAGCTATCTGCTGGAGCAGAAACGATATGAGGAAGAACTGCTGCGGTTCTGGCAGGAATTTGATAAGGTGGACGCTGACTCATGAAAAAGGGAAAAATCGAAATTCTGAAAGAGTGGATTGCAGAACATAAATATTGCTACGCTATGCTGTATTTGGTGTTCTATCTCGTGGTGTTCTTTGCGCTTGACTTTACGATGGAGCCGAAATATATTCTGCACTGTGCGCTGGACGACCGGATTCCATTCTGCGAATATTTTATCGTATTCTATTTTGCGTGGTATCCGGCGTTCTTCCTGTCACTCGTGTGGTATATGCTGCGTGATAAAGAGGATTTTCAGCAGCTTTGGTTTATCATGTTTATCGGGATCACGTTCTGCCTGATCTGCTATGTGCTGTTTTCCAATGGGCTGAATCTCCACGAAGAAGTACCGAACAGGAACATCTTCTGTGTGCTGGTAAATCTGGTGCGCGGGGTGGATGCGCCGGTCAACGTATGTCCATCGATCCATGTGTCCTCGTCCGTTTCCATTGCACTGGTGACTGCGAAATCAAAGCTGTTTAAAAAGCGCAGAGGGCGTAAGGTTGCAATCATACTGCTGATGATCCTGATCAGTATTTCTACGTTATTCGTGAAGCAGCATTCGGTCATAGATGTGGTATGCGGCGCGGCAGTCAGCATTGTTCTGTATGTGATCGCGTATCATACGAACTGGAGAAAGCTGCTGAAGGGCAGATTAAGAGTGCTCCTTTGAAAAAGAGGAATGATAAGGGAGGAAGATGTATGTCAAAGGATGCTATCGTTTTTATGCTGATCGGATATTTATCGGGCAGCATTTTATATGCACCGTTATTTGGAAAGTTGCTGAAAGGGTGGGATATACTGGAGGAGAGCCGTGATCAGAATCCGGGAACGGCGAACGCTTTTATGTACGGAGGATTTCTGTGCGGGATTCTCACTTTGTGCTGTGATCTGGCAAAGGGATTTTTCCCTGTGTATTTGTATCTGCGAATCGGGAACCGCCCCATCGGAACGGAACTGGCGGTGGTTCTGGCTGCGCCGGTGGTTGGTCATATATTTCCCGTTTTCTTTGTTTTGTTTTTTACGCTTGTTCTGCGAGTACGACCGCATTATTACAGAACGGCACTGACTTATCTCATAACCATGGTTTTGATGATTCCGCTTTGTCGTGTAAAAGGCATCGTATATGGTTTTAGCATCATCACTCTTTCCGTTCTGATTCGTCTGGGAATAAGCCGGGAAGAAAAGGGAGCATTTGAGGTGCAATATCTGTGGAGACACTGATGTGGGTTTGTTGAGGGAGTGCCTGGCAGCGTGTGGGAGCCGCCAGGCGTGAGTTATGAAATGACGTTGGAATCATCCAACATCTAAGGTTTTTCTAACATGAAAATATGACCGAACTATGTCTGAATTATAAAAAATCAAACCATCAGTCTGCAAAATTCTATTCGGCAAATCTTTGTTGTAGTACCCCTTATTTTATGCTAAGATATTCCCAATTTATGAAGAAAACAGCGGCTTTCGTATGCTGCGCAATTTCCAAAACGGAAAAACGGACGGACAGGTAAGTGGGACTATGGACAATCTTCGCTGTGTGGTAGAGAGAATTACATATCAGAATACGGAAAACGGGTTTTCCGTAATTAAGTGCCGCGCAAAGGGGTACAGTGACCTGGTGACTGTGGTCGGAAATATGCCTGATGTCCATGTTGGTTCGGTGCTTACGATGCAGGGACAATGGAAAATTGACGGAAAGTATGGGCGGCAGTTTTCAGCTGAGAAGTGGGAGGAAACACTTCCGGCCACGACCTATGGAATCGAGAAATATTTGGGCAGTGGTCTGATCAAGGGTGTCGGTCCGAAGTTTGCGAAACGGATTGTTCAACAGTTCGGAAAGGATACACTGGAGATCATCGAGACTGAGCCGGATCGACTGCTTGAGGTGGCTGGCATCGGGCAGAAGCGTGTGAATCAGGTCAAGAAAAGCTGGCAGGAGCAGAAAGAGATTAAGAATATCATGCTCTTTTTGCAGAGCAATGATGTCAGTACCGCTCATGCCGCGAAGATTTACCGCACATACGGCAACGAAAGCATCAAGATTGTGGAAGAAAATCCGTACAAGCTGGCGGATGATATATGGGGAATCGGATTTAAGACAGCAGACACGATTGCGTCGAAGCTGGGGATTGAAAAGAATCGTTTTATCCGCTTGCGGAGCGGACTGATGTATACGCTCAATAAACTTTCGGAAAATGGGCATTGCTTTGCTGTCCGGGAGCAGCTGATTGAAACGGCTGTGAAACTTCTTGATGTGGAAGCTCCGGAGCTGGAAATGACGCTTGATGAAATGCTCCGTACTGCGGATGTGATTAAGGACGAGGATGCGATTTATCTGCCGCCTTTTTATTTTTCAGAGACCGGCTGCGCAAAACGCCTGATTCGGCTGATGCAGGGTGACCGGCGCGTGTCGATGGATGTGGAAAAGGTGATGCGCGAGATTGAAAGAGATTCCAAAATTCATTATGACGATGTACAGCTGCAGGCGATTTGGCAGGCGGTTGATTCTAAGGTGATGGTCCTGACCGGAGGCCCCGGCACAGGGAAAACGACTACCATGAATGGAATTATTTCGGCTTACCGTAAGGCGCGGTGCCGTATCATTCTTGCGGCACCGACTGGCCGCGCAGCGAAGCGGATGTCCGAAGCTACCGGGATGGAAGCAAAGACGATACATCGTCTGCTGGAATACAAGCCGCCCGAAGGCTATCAGAAAAATGAAGAACATCTATTGGAAGGAGATGTCCTGATCTTGGATGAATGCTCGATGATCGACGTCATGCTCATGTATAATCTGCTGAAAGCGTTGCCGGAAGAAATGACACTGATACTGGTCGGGGATACGGATCAACTGCCGAGTGTGGGAGCTGGAAATGTTCTGAAGGATATTATTTCATCCGAGTGTATCCCGGTCGTTTGACTTACTCGTATTTTTCGGCAGGCGCAGGGTAGCCGGATCATCATGAACGCGCACCGGATCAACAAGGGTGAGATGCCCGATCTGCGCGGCGGACGCGCTTCTGATTTTTTCTTTGCCGCAAAGGAGACCAACGAGGAAGTTGTTGATCTGCTTGTCAAATACTGTACGAAGAATCTGCCGTCCTATTATCATGCAGACGCATTTTCCGATATCCAGGTACTGACGCCGATGCAGCGTGGCACCTGCGGTGCGGCAAATCTGAATCAGGTCCTGCAGGAAGCGATGAATCCCTGCAACGTTTATCTGAAACGCGGCGGTACACAGTATCGACTGCATGATAAGGTAATGCAAATTAAAAATGATTATGACAAGGAAGTGTTCAATGGTGATATCGGAATCATTGCAAACGTGGATACGGAAGAAAACGAGCTGACCGTGGACTTTGACGGGCGGCGTGTTACCTATGATGTGACGGAGCTGGACGAGCTAGTTCTCGCTTACGCAACGACCATCCATAAGTCACAGGGTTCCGAATATCCGATTGTCGTGATGCCTTTTACCATGAGCCATTATGTCATGCTGCAGCGGAATCTTTTGTACACTGGCGTGACCCGTGCGAAAAAAATTCTTGTACTGATCGGAGAGAAAAAGGCGATTGCTTACGCCACGCACAATGAGACGACAACATCCAGAAACACAAAACTTGCCGAGCGGATTGCGAATGGGTGGAAAGATGTGGTAAAGAACTCGCAGAGATTTGTGGAAACAGAAGATGGAAACGCTTCGCCGCTTCACGCAAGGCAGCTTTCAGGTGAAGACGAGGCAGAAAAAAGCATAATCCAGACTACAGCGGCAAGCAAAGATAAGGGCGCGAATCGGTCTAACAGTCAATCTCAGCCATATACCTATGATCAGGCCGCGGGAGAACTGCCTATGGTTGCCGAAAAAAGAATAGAATACGGCACCAGGCAGCAGGGCAGCGAGGCGGAGCCATTTGAAAACCTCTTTGCGCGGCTGGCACAATCAAATTTTCGCAGCAGATTTATTCTGAAAGCAGCCGACAAAGCTTATGTCCGGGAAAAGGGCATGGACAAAATTCGTTCTCACGCCTGCGATTTTATCAGCAAGAGACTGGCTCCGGCAGAACCGGTCAACGATGGAAAGCAGACGCCGATGAAAGGACACCCTGTATTTATCGCACAGCACGCGACCGCCTGCTGCTGCAGAGGGTGTCTGGAAAAATGGCATCGGATACCGAAAGGGAAAGAGTTGACCAGGGAACAGCAGGAATATGTCGTGAATGTACTGATGGCGTGGATTGAGAGACAGATGAAAGCGCAATAACGGAGCGAATGAGGTGCATGATGGAAATCGCGGAGATGTTAGACGAGATCAAAAGAAAAGCAAAGAAAGATGCGAAGCTGCGGGAAGAATTCCTGCAAACACGGACAGAGAAAAATCCGCTCTCTGCTTTCTGTGCGAAGTGTCGTGAGCTGGGGTATCCGATGTACGAGATGGATGTCATTTCTGCAGGAGAGGAATTTTATGCTGCGATGAAGCGAAGTACAAACGGAGGCGGTGAGAATTCTCCGATGCTGGAAGCGGAAGATGATTTTTATGAGTTATTCTTTGCAGGGTTGTAGTCGATTGAGGAACGCACCGGATAAGCATTACATATGACTGAACAAGGAGGGGCGCGTTATGTTCAGGTTAGTAGGGTTCGATGAAAACACGAAAAAGGCTCATGATCTGTATCTGGAGCAGATCGCAAGCCAGACGATAGCGGACGGGCTGCGCGATTGTTTTCCGCTTGATGCGGAAGATGCGGATCTGCTGATATTTTTACAGCCATGTTTTCCTGAGAATTTTTTTAAGGGATTCGGTCAGTACGTTGGGATGCAGGACGATGAGGCAGCTGGAATAAAATTTGTCCGGGCGAAAGTGAAGCGGATGCTAGAGAAACTGGAAGATTCCTCAAAAGGCTATACCTTTGATGTGTTCGAGGAGCTGCTGTTTGTCATAGCCATTCATTGGGCAAAGGAGAACGTCATGCTCCGCAAGATGCTCGGAGAAAAGAAGACAAACCCCTATATAAACCGAAAACAACAGACAGCAGTAGCAAATGAACTGATGGAACGTTTTGACTATTCCGAGCAGGAAGCAAAGAATATGGCTTCGAATTTGCTCCGCTTTGATAAAATGCTGCTGGAGGATGAAGAAGATGACAATCTGTTCTTCTGGGATGACGATTGTTTGTTTTTCTTTTCAAACAGCCTGATTGATGGAATCAACGGATTAAAGGGGTTCACTGGGGAACAGATGGGTTATGGATATGACTATACGTGTGAAATATTCAGCGACATTGGAATGAAACCGCCGATCATGCTTGTAGGAACGAAAGAGGGCAATCGGATCGCGAATGAAGTGGCGGCAAAGAAATTTGCCGAAAAGATGGCAGACATAATTCCGTCTGTTCCGGCTGATGATAAGTATATGCAGATACCAGATGATATACCGGATGAAGATTTGCCATTCAATTAAAATCAATAAACTTTTGGATGGGAAGCAGAGACATGTTTGGCCTGACACAGGAGGAATTGCTTTTTATGGACAGAGAGGCACGATTAGCAAGGGTGCGTTCTTTCATAGAGGAACACGGTTGGAAATATAATTATTCGGAAGAAGACGGCTGCGGAAGCATTGACTTTGAGTATCGGGGATTGGCTTATCATATCTGGGAATTTGAAGATGGCGAGCGTGGTGTAGAAACAAATCTGCGCCATGGAGGTCGCAATGAAGATATTTTCGGAGACTACGAGAGCGAAATATTGGAAATCATGAAAAACTGGTGATAGGCAGATGCTTCATACTCAAAATTCCGGGATAAAAAGGAGGGCCGAGGTCATGTCCTGTGACCCCGGCGAGTATGAAAAAGAAAGATTTATTTTAAGCACTTGCTGTTTGCTTCTGAAATAGAGAATACTATGGCTCTGTGAAGAAAAAATGATTGACTTGTGGAAAAACCGTAAACAGAGTATGGCGTTTTTGTGTTTTGATGGATACAGCTGAATCTGATTTACGAGGGAGGTACGTTATGATTCAATATATTGTGTATGCCTTGACAATGTGTGTTTTGGGAGGCATTATCAATCATCTGTATACCCGGAACGATAAAGAGGGCAGGTCGGAACAGGATGATGACAACTACGTTGTAAGTGTTCCAAAGGCTCTGAAACAGGCTGGCATCGCTATGTTTGCCATGGGAATGCTTTTATTTATTATATTTTTCGTTTTCGTACTCAGAGGAGTTACCTCGGCGACGACCGGCCATTTGGGAGTTTTTTTGATATTTGCCCTTATTGGATTATATGTGATTCTCTGGTCGGACGCATGGCATATTAAAGTGAATGGCGAGAAGCTCGAAGTGCGCAGATTCCTCAGACGGACACAGCGGCTGACATTTTCCGAGATTGACAGAGTGAAAATGACGAAGAAGTTCCAGCTTGTTCTGTACAGGGGCAAAACAAGAATTGCTGTCGTAGATTTATTGACAGACAATCGCAGCAGGTTTGACGCAAGTCTGAAAAGGCATGAGATACGAATTGAAAAATAGACATGGATTGGGGTTTTTGTTAATGGAACGAATAATAAGATGGGTGTGCGTCAGAATTGACGCTGCCCATTTTTCATTATAAGATGAAAAAATGCTTCCATATCAGTGGATACTGGATGGAGACAAAAATCAAAATACGAGGTGAACGAATATGGAGGAACAGGTTTATATCACAGAGGAAGAACGTGTAAAATGTCAAAAGGTAGTTGACGCTTTTGCTGAACTGTATGAGATGGCGGACGATGTAGTTGTTGATGCTGGGAAATACGGCTTCGTAATGCTGAGAGACTATATACCGTCAATGGGTTTTGCGGAAGATGAAACATTTACCGACAGCAAATCATTATTTGAAGAATTATGGGTGGAATGGTTTGATACGAAGCTGTATCTTATGGCAAAAGGCACTCCGTTATTGGAAAAGGAAGGATTCAAGGGTGTGTATGAGAGCCTGTCAGAAGAAAAGCAATCCGAGCTTACCGGAAGGAAAGCAGATTTTGCGAAAGCAGCAGAAATAAATCTGGAAGAATAGTTTTTTCCTCATCAACGCATAATGGGCGGCGCGACAAAATTGACGCTGCCCTTTTTCCATATTAAGATGAAGATACAGCCATCCATTTGCTGTTTCAAAACGAAATAGATGCCTTATAGCTGCTGGATGGAGAAAAAATCAAAAAGGAGTGGTTGATGATGAAAGAAGAATTGAAGTTTCAGACCTTTTTTGACCAGTACGACTCGGAGTTTACTGAGTATATTAGTATGGCCGGCAAGCCGGATGTAACATCCGAACAGTACCGGGAACTGGTAGCGGAGATGAATGGTATCTATGAAAAATATCCCAATGTGAGAGCAGTGATGGATAGCACAGAACCGCGGAGTCTGACGGTTGAGGAATGCGAGGGCTTGCTGGCAGTCATTGATATCAGGGAAACTTTTTGGAGTATGGAAAGCGAGAAGATTTATTTTCAGGGCTGTGCTGACAGCATCGGTTATATGCGGAAACTGAAAATGCTGAAAGGCCAGCCTGACTGAAAACGATGATGTTGATGTGGCTTTTGTCTGTAACCGTGCATTCGACTGGACTCTCCTGATAATGCACGGTTACAACGTAAGTTCTTCCATAACTGGATGTAGAGAGAACAAATATATCCTACTGTCCATTCTGTGCTTTGTAGTTCTCGCCCCAGTCCCACATGGCATCCAGAATCGGTTTCAGACTGTAGCCTAAATCGGTCAGGGTATATTCTACATGAGGCGGGACTTCCGGGAAAACAGTCCGGATCACAAGCCCACTTTCTTCCATCTGGCGGAGCTGGGCAGTCAGCACTTTCTGCGAAATATGCCCGATGGATTTTCTCAATTCTCCAAACCGTTTTGTTCCGGGCAGCAAGTCCCGGAGAATCAGCACCTTCCATTTATCACTGATCAGAGTCAGTGTCGTTTCTACCGGGCAGGCCGGCAATTCCTTTGCCGGTGTTGTTTTGATGTCTTTTTCTGTTTCCATGATAAAAATCCTCCTCAGAGCTGTTGCATGGTTTCCTTTTGGTAACTATGGCACTTTTTTGTGCTTACTTTACAGGTTCGATGTTCGGCCTTATTATATTAGCAGCGAAAGGGAAAAGCAAGATGGTTCTGATCAGACCGTCTCCCGAAAAGCAAAAATTCCGGAATACCAATGGTAACCTGCAGGTAACTAAGCCACAATATTGTGCTTACTTCACAGATCACAAAATTGTTGATACTATAAATTCAACAAAAGAACACCCCTTACCGGGGAACAAAAAATATGGAGGTATTCATCATGAAGAAAGTAATCGAATTCTTAAACGCGAACCCTGTTCAGTATCTTGCAACCGTAGGCCGTGATGGTAAGGCGAAATGCCGTCCGTTCATGTTTGCCGGTGAGATGGATGGAAAACTTTGGTTCTGCACCAACAATACCAAGGACGTTTACAAAGATATGCAGGAAAATCCGGAAATTGAGATTTCCGTATCCAGCCCGGAGTATGCATGGATTCGTCTGCATGGCAAGGCTGTATTTGAGAACAACATGGCGGCGAAAGAAATGTGCATCCAGAACCCGATCGTGAAGGGTCAGTATCAGACCGCTGACAACCCCATCTTTGAGGTGTTCTATCTGGAGAACGCACACGGCCTGATTGCAGATTTCTCCGGCAACCCGCCGTATGAGTTCTAAAACATAAAAATATTCTTCGGGGCAGGGTGCAATTCCTGACCGGCAGTAGAGTCTGCGACCCGCGAGAGCGGTGGAAACGGTGTGATTCCGTTACCGACGGTGATAGTCCGGATGAAAGAAGATATGACAAGGTAATGCCCCGCAGTCTCTTGATTTGCGGGGCGTTGCTTAATCCAAAGCATATCTCAAAGGAGAAAGATGAGTCAGACAGCAGTTACAAAGAAAACAGCAGCTAAGAAAGCCACCGCTTCTGTTTTAAATACACGCGCTGTGACAATGACAGCGATGCTTGCGGCGATATCCTATATACTTGCATTTGTAGAATTTCCGGTGCCGTTGTCCCCATCATTTGCAAAGATGGATTTATCGGATTTCCCTGCGTTGATCGGGTCGTTTGCATTTGGACCGGTGTGTGGTGTCATGATCGAGTTGGTCAAAAATGCTCTGCAGATGATATCAACGTCAACCGGTGGAGTGGGCGAATTTGCAAATTTCCTAATGGGTGGTTCTTACGTATTGACTGCAGGTATGATTTATAAATGGCGTAAAACAAAGAAAATGGCGATGTTCTCCTGCGTGATTGCCAGTATTGTAATGGGAATCGTGGCAGCGTTTGCAAACTATTTTATTCTGCTTCCGCTGTTCGAGACATTCATGCCGCTGGATCAGCTGATTGCTTCATTTGAAGCATTTATTCCGTTCATCCACACAAAACTGGATGTGGTTCTGTATAATGCCTTTCCGTTTAATCTGCTGAAGGGACTGGTTATCGGCGCTTTTACGATGTTGATTTATAAACGGCTGACCCCGGTTTTAAAAGGGATTCGTTAAGGGAGGATACCATGTGCGAAAATAACTATCTGAAAATGCTTGTTGAAGAAATCCATTCTGCTACGGTGGCGACCATTGGAACGGACGGTCATCCTCAGACACGCACCATTGATATGATGCTTTGGGATGAAAACGGCGTATACTTTCTGACAGCGAAAGGAAAAGCCTTTTATACGCAGCTGATGGAGCAGAAGTACATTGCCCTCTCTGCCACAAAGGATAAAAAATCCGTATCCCTCCGCGGCCGGATTCGGAACATTGGCAGTGAAAAGCTGGATGAGATTTTTGAAAAGAACACTTATATGCAGGCGATTTATCCATCCGATACCCGCAGTGCGCTGGAGGTGTTCCAGCTTTATGAAGCAAGCGGGGAATACTTCGACATCAGCGATCCGTCCCATGTGACGCGCGACAGCATTGTAATCGGTAAGCCGCAGACTGTGGAGAGCGGTTATTTTGTAGGAGAAAAATGCATCGGCTGCAAGTTGTGTTATTCTGTCTGTCCGCAGAAATGCATTGACATATCCACCAAGCCTGTCGTAATTGACCAGAGCCGCTGTCTGCACTGCGGCAGATGTGCGGAGATTTGCCCGAAGCAGACGATTGAAAAGAGAGGATAAAAGATCACAGGCGATCAACAGGAGATTACAGGAGATTATCAGGAATCACCAGAGATTGTAAGAGAGAGACAGTGTGGAACCATGACACAGGACGAACGCAGGATTTATTTGATCAGGGAGCTTCTTTCTGAGGAAAAACAGTACCGGAATATGGAAATTCCAGCAGATGAACAGCAGCAGAAACGGCTTCTGCGGGCGCTGTTCAATATACGGATGCCAAAGCCTGTCAGTCAGGATTTTCTGAAAGTACAGGATCAATATCTGCAGGAGGAACTTCGGCAAAAAGGGATTACAGATGTTGCTGAGCTCACTCCGGTGCAGGACGGCATTTATCTCTGGCAGGGGGACATTACTACGCTGCGATGCGGAGCGATCGTGAATGCGGCCAACTCCCAAATGCTCGGCTGTTTCTGCCCGAATCATGGCTGCATTGACAATGCGATTCACACCTATGCGGGCGTTCAGCTTCGTGCGGCCTGTGCAGAATTGATGACAAAGCAGGGGCATGAGGAGCGAACCGGAGCAGCAAAAATTACGCCTGCGTTTAATCTGCCCTGCGAATATGTAATCCACACAGTCGGGCCGATTGTCACCGGCAGGCTGACAGTAAGAGATAAAGAATTGCTCGCTTCCTGTTACCGCTCCTGCCTGGAGCTTGCGGATCAGAACGGTATCAAGAGTATTGCTTTCTGCTGCATCTCCACCGGAGAATTTCATTTTCCAAATGAAAGGGCGGCAGAGATCGCAGTCAAAACGGTAAAGGAATATAAAGAGCAGACGCATAGCGAAATCGAGGTGATCTTCAATGTCTTTAAAGACAACGACTTACAAATCTACCGGAACATCCTTCGGTGAAACATTCAGCAAGGCATTTTCTACGTCAAAGAAAGTGTCGGATAAAATCGTGCAGCTGAAAAATGAAATCGAGACAGCGGATGCTATCGTGATCGGTGCAGGTGCCGGGCTGTCTGCATCTGCAGGCATGAGCTATAGCGGGGAGCGCTTCGAAAGGACATTTTCTGATTTTCATCAGAAATACGGAATCACCGATATGTATTCCGGCGGGTTCTATCCCTTTGATACGCTTGAGGAATACTGGGCATGGTGGTCGCGGCATATCCTGGTCAACCGCTATGAAGCAGGTGTGGGAAAACCATATACCGATCTGCTGGAGCTGGTGAAAGACAAGGATTATTTTGTGCTGACCACCAACGTGGACCATCAGTTCCAGCTGGCTGGATTTGATAAAAAGCGACTGTTTTACACCCAGGGTGACTACGGTCTGTGGCAATGTTCGAAGCCCTGCCATGACACGACCTACGACAACGAGGAAGCGGTTCGGCAGATGGTTGCTGAACAAAAAGATATGAAGATTCCATCGGAATTGATTCCACACTGTCCGGTTTGCGGTGCGCCAATGAATATGAATCTGCGCTGCGATGATACGTTTGTCGAGGATGAAGGATGGCATAAAGCAGCTGAGCAGTACAATGAGTTTATCCGACGGCATGAAAATATGCACATCCTGTTTTTGGAGCTGGGCGTGGGAGCGAATACGCCGGTGTTGTATTCTTTGCGCACCAGAAGCAGATCAACAAAGAATGATATAAAACAGTGGATTTCAGGACATTTGCGAATGGAACAGGAAACGATGGAAGAAAGGCGGTGCGCGTAATGTTTGGAAGGCGATTATGGACAGACACAGTCAGCACGGAAGACGGTATAAACAAGCTGCGTACTGCGCTGGCAGAGTCCGATGCCGTCATCATCGGCGCGGGAGCCGGACTTTCTACATCCGCCGGTTTCACCTACACAGGAGAACGGTTTCAAAAATACTTTCACGATTTTGCGGAAAAATACAGTTTCCGGGATATGTATTCCGGCGGCTTTTATCCGTTTGACGGATTGGAGGAGTACTGGGCGTATTGGAGCAGATACATCATGGTCAACCGCTATATGAACGCGCCTAAACCGGTTTATCAGGAATTGTTTTCACTGATAAAGGATAAGGATTATTTTGTCCTGACAACGAATGTGGATCACTGTTTTCAGAAGGCTGGGTTTGATAAAAAAAGGCTCTTTTATACGCAGGGCGATTACGGACTGTTTCAGTGCAGTGCTCCTTGCCATCAAAAAACGTATGATAATGAGGAAACAGTACGTCAGATGGTGGAATCACAGGGATATACAATAAAAGAAAATGGCGAAATGGAGCTTCCGGATAACGTGACTCTCAAAATGACAATTCCTTCCGAACTGGTTCCTCATTGCCCAATCTGCGGTAAGCCAATGACGATGAATCTGCGCTGTGATGATACGTTTGTCGAGGACGAGGGCTGGCATAATGCATCAGAACGTTATTCTCTGTTTCTTCGCCGCCACCAGAATGTGAAAACACTGTTTCTTGAACTGGGAACAGGAATGAATACGCCCGGCATAGTAAAATTCAGCTTCTGGCGAATGGTTCACGAGTGGCCGGATGCGATATATGCCTGCATCAACCTGAATGAAGCCTATGCCCCGGATGAAATACGAACGAAATCCATTTGCATCAATAATGATATTGGAAAGGTATTGGAGCAACTGTAACCTGTACGTGGTGGAAACCGGCATCTGCAATGGCAATATGCCGGAAAGGATAAATAAAATGAAATCACTGTATGAAAGAATGGGCGGCACCTATACACTGGCAGAGGATGGGATGTATTATCCTGATCTGATTCTTCCGGAGGAAGAAGAACCGCACTACGGCAAGTATGGCAGGATGCGAAAAACATTCTTGAAAGAACACCGGAGCGGGATGTATTCTTCACTGTTGTTGTCCGGAAAGCTGACAGCACATCTGAATGAGATTGACGATACTGCTCATGAGAGGATGGACTTGTTGGTCAGAAAGATGGCTAAGCGGCAGCACATCGACGAGGCACTGAAAGTTCGCGATCAGATGGGCTGGGTCGGTGCGATGAATAATATCCGTAATGCTGCGGAAGAAATCGTATTGTCGGAACTGATTTATAGTTAAGGCATTACCCATTACAACAGAATTTGCGAAAATGCATAAGATATGGTCTGGGTCAATTTGGCCCAGACCATATGCTTTAAAATGATTGCTGGATGAAGTAAAAGTTTCTGTTTAAATATGGATCATCAGGTCAATATGTTCAAAGAGGATCACCCGGTCGTAGCAGGTCGGGTGCCTTTGTTATTTTACAATCTTTTTTTGGCTTTTTCAAAAATAATTGCGACCTGGGCAGATATAATCGTACTATTATTATAGAGATGCATACGAAAGGTGGCGAACTGCGTTGGATGACAGGCAGATTGTCGAGCTGTATTTTAATCGGGACGAAAAAGCGATAGAGGAAACCTCCGCGAAATATGGGAAAGCCTGCTTTCATATTGCCAATAATATTTTGAATGACTGGCAGGATTCGGAGGAATGCGTCAATGACACATATATGACTGTCTGGAAAACGATTCCCCCAACAAAGCCAGAGTGCCTGTTTGCGTATGTCAGCAAAATTGTCAGGAACCTGTCATTGAAGAAACTGGAATATAAAACGGCGAAAAAACGTTCCCAGTTTGCTGCAGTACCGTTCGAGGAATTAGATGAAGTGCTTCCTGATCACCGCATCAATCCGCAATATGATACGGAAGAAATCGGGAAAATAATATCCAGCTTCCTTCGCAGCGAAAAAGAAGAGGTACGAAATGTGTTTATCCGCAGATATTTTTACTTCGATTCGATCAAGGGTATTTCGAAACGATATTCATTCAGTGAAAGTAAAGTGAAGAATATGCTCTATCACACACGGAAACGGCTGAAAAAGAAGCTGAAGAAGGAGGGCGTTGAAATATGAGGACATCAAAATTAGCGGAAGCAATGAATTATCTGGATGATGACCTTCTTTTGGCATCAGAAACTTATGATAACAAAGGGGGGCACGATGTCCGGCAAGCCTGGATGAAACGGGTCGGCATCGGGCTTGCGGCATCTGTGGCTATTGTGATCGTAATTTTTGGTGCTGTAAATTTAAAGCAGGATAGCAATTTGAAAAGCGACTGGATTGCGCTAGAGGATGTGAAACAGATTCCGGATGTTGAAAAAGTTACCGATCTGACGATTGCTTCGGATAATGATGCTTATTCTTTTGAATCTGTAAAAATCGCATCGGGCGAGATGGTGATCCTTAATACGGGGGTCGTCCTGGAAGAAGATGAGGAAAGTACATTCCTCGGACATTTTACGGGCGATGATATATGCTATACGGTTGGCTACATCTGCGATGGAGCATATACAGAAGTACAAAACAGTGTTACAGATGAGGATTATAGTGGAGGGGTTTCCGCTGATCAGGCCGGAGAGGTCTGCTGGTGTGTTTTAAATACTTCATCATCAGAGGTAATCATGGATGGGAGCATCCGGATAGCTGCAAATGATCTGGTATTTCGAGACTATGGAGAAGGATTCATAACTTTGAATGAAGCGTGCACCCTTGTAATTGATGCGAGCGCGGCGGTATTGAATTCGTCGATACAGAGTGTATACCTGTATGATTATGACACAAAACAGGAAACAGAAATAGGGAACAGTACTAAAATTACGTGCAAAGTAAGCGAGCCTGGCGTATATGTTATATATGCCGTTACTAAGGACGGAGAGGTTGTGAATTTAAAGAATTATGTTACGATAGAAACTGAGACAGGCGAAGGTTCCGGAATTACAACACTGCATTTCAAAAGGAATTAGAATAAGTAGCATATGTGAGAAGCTGCGTTGCCACAGTGAATAGTGATAGTCATAAGGGATTATAGGAAAACCAGATGCTTATAAAAAGCCGATGATTCTATGAAAAAATAGATTCAACGGCTTTTTTGGTTCCTAATATTTCTTTTAGAGAAAGCATCTTTTTTAAACATCAAACCGTGTCGAGTATTTGGTAAACTCCTCAGTCAGCTTATTGATATAAGTACGTCCAATGGGAACGCTCATTTTGTTGGATAGTATGATTTTGGCTTTCGACAGCTTGCTGATATGCTCCATATTCACAATGTAAGAGCGGTGTATCTGTATAAACTCCCTTGGGAGATGCTCAATAATCGTATTAAGGCTGGAGTATTGGCAGTATGTCTCGCCTGTTGTCATAATATCAACGTAATGGAAGCTGCTGGAAAAAACCAG
>Ga0192263_1070_pt1 | contig 29419 bp, 23 predicted proteins | sample Koala_Koa23_I3_FD_131257 | JGI IMG/M metagenome (GOLD analysis project Ga0192263, IMG submission 131257) | Enriched cells from koala feces incubated with labeled cellulose particles, San Francisco Zoo, California, United States - Koala_Koa2-3_I3 ... | reverse complement strand
GAATGCAAAATACGTTGTTCAGGGAGCTTAAAGAAGCCTTTCCTGATTGCATTGACGATGAGGAAGAGGATCTGGCAACAGCGCTGTATTCCGTTGTTTCAGGAGGAAACGCAAGGTTTGTTTTTATCATAGACGAATGGGACGCGCTATTCCGGGAGTTTAAAGACGACGTGCAGCTTCAGGAGAATTACATTCTTTTTTTGCGGAATATTTTTAAAAACCAGGATACGACAGAAGCAACCATAGCAGCTGCGTACATGACAGGCATCCTTCCGATTAAAAAATATGGCACGGAATCCGCACTTTCTGACTTCAAAGAGTTTACAATGGCAGATCCGCTTACGCTCTCACAGTATGTCGGATTCACGGAGGCAGACGTTCAGGAGCTCTGCGAAGCTTATCATGTGAGTTTCGATGAAATGAAGCAATGGTATGACGGATATACCTTTGATGATGAAAAATCTGTTTACAGCCCGAATTCTGTAATGAGCGCGGTAAAATTCCGAAGATTTCGGAATTACTGGAGCCAGTCCGAATCATTTGAAAGCCTGAAACGGTATATAGATGAAAATTTTGACGGGCTGAAGGATGCTATTATTATGATGCTGGGCGGGCAGCGCATTCCCATCGATATCAGCACGTTCCAAAATGATATCACATCATTTAAGAATAAAGACGATGTCCTGACACTGCTTATTCATCTTGGTTATTTAGCATATGACCGCCCGAAAAGGGAATCGTTTATTCCTAATCAGGAGGTGGCTGAAATATTCCGTTCTACGACGAAGGGCGGAAAATGGCGGCCAGTAGAACGGGCGATCGAGCGGGCGGAAAATCTTTTAGACGCCACCATCCGCCAGGACAGTGAAACGGTAGCCAGATTACTAGAGGTTGTCCATGAAGAATGTACATCTGTTCTGAAATATAATGATGAAAATTCGCTTGCATGTGTCATTTACATCGCTTACTATACGGCAGGAAATTACTATATGGTGGTACGAGAACTGGCGGCCGGCAAGGGATACGCCGATTACGCGTTCATCCCAGGGCAGGGGACGGATAAACCGGCTATGATCGTAGAGTTGAAATACGATAAAAATGCAGATACAGCAATCAGGCAGATTCATGACAACCGGTATGGCGGAGTATTGAAAGAATACTTTGGAAACCTGCGGCGGCAGCCCGGCTTCATGCCTTTGAATGGAGCTGCTATTATATTTTGTTTAAAAAAAGCTCTGATATTTCTGTACAATCGGCGGCCTTTCGGCCGCCGGTATCACTTTCCCATGCTATGATTATTTATGAAGTATCCGCATAAGATCTGCCCTGATCACTTTGCGTCCGCGTCCGCCTCAGCCTCTTCCTCTGCCGATGTCACTGCGGATGCGTGCGGCTCCGATACGAGGACAACGACCGCATCCCGGCTCGTGGAAAGCTCTACCTCCGGATTTGACGCGATTGGCAGATCGCCAACTTTGATGGAATCGCCCGGCTTCATCTCGCCGACGTCGATCTCCACCTTCTCAACCAGGGCAGACGGCAGCGCCCTGTATGCAATCTCCTCAAGAACAACCTGAAGAATGCCCGCCTGTATCTTGTCATGATTTAACAGGACGACCTCTGCCACGGAATGCACCTTTTCGCTGCTTACAAGAGCCTGGAAGTCCACTTCGTCGTACTGGCCTTTCATGGAATTGTAATCCATCTCCTTAATCAGGACGTCCATCTTCGTCCCTTCGACGTCCAGATACAGCTGGCTTCCCTTCTTCTTTGTCCGGAACACGCGCTCTGCCTCGCGCCTGTCAATTTTAATCGGGATAGAACCCTCGATCTCCCGGCCAAAAACGTTGCCGGTCACATAGCCTTCTCTTCTCAGTCTTTTCGCTTTTATCGTTTTATCTCTTTTCTCAGCTTTTAAAGTATCCATTTTATCTCTTCCTTTCTTTTCAGCTGATTATCCGCCGGACGAAACGCTTTTTCACTATCTGCAGGACCTTTACTGCGCAGACGCAGGAAAAAAGATTTTTCGTACCGTTCTCTGTTACAGTTGTATTATAACGCACCGGTAAAAAAAGATTCACTAAAAAAGCGGAGATTTTGTCCCCGTTTTTCTGAATATTTTTAATCGGTAAGGGGAGGGCTCTCATCCTATCCGCCTTGTCAAATCTTACTGTTAAAGTATTCCTGCGTCACCTGCAATTGTTTCTTCAGTTCATCGCCCCACGTTACAGGTCACACCCTGACCAAATTTACGTTGTTTTTGCCGTTACAGGTGTGACCTGTAACGGCATCCGGCCAATTAAAATCGCTTCGCGATGGGCCGGATGCTTGCAGCCTCTACGCTTTTGCCCCTCGCCGGGTGGCATCCCACACTTCGTGCGGGATAAGCCCTGACCACGCAGCAAGTGCGTGGTCGGGTTGTGAACAGTAACTCGCCCCACAAAGAATACCAGCGATTAAGAAAAGAGCATCTTGTTTTTTCCGTTTTTTATACGATATACTTATTTCCGGCTCCGGGTAACCGGAGCAGAACCAGACAGAGCATCAATGGTTGCTGTTCACACCAGTAGCGGCGAGAAACACGTACGCACGGTCAAAGTGTGGCCTGGTAACCATCCATTGTTTATGGAGGCAGCTATGGTTGATAAATGGAGCATTACAATTCCCGAGCTGACCGGCGGGGAGGAGCGCGGGGTCTATGTGTATCTTCCCGATTTTTATGAGGATGAGCCAGATAAACGCTATGGCGTACTCTATATGTTTGACGGGCACAATCTCTTTTTTGACGCGGACGCGACGTACGGCAAATGCTGGGGAATGAAGGAATACATGGATTACACGGGAACTCCGCTCATCATCGTCGGGGTAGAGTGCAACCACAGTCCGGATCACGGACGCCTGAAGGAATATACACCCTTTTCCTTTTCGGAGCCGCCCTTTGGGGAAATCGAGGCAAAGGGAAAGATCACGATGGACTGGTACGTACATACACTCAAGGAAATCATCGACCGGCGTTACCGGACTCTTCCGGACCGGAAGCATACCTTCATCGCGGGCAGCTCGATGGGCGGTCTGATGAGTCTGTACGCACTGCTGGAGTATTCCCGGTATTTTTCCCGCGCGGCAGCCCTCTCGCCCTCGCTCTGGGTCTCTCCAAAAGGACTTTCCAGATTGATCGAGGAGGCCGACATCCCGGAGGGCTGTGTGCTTTATATGGACTATGGGGAAAAGGAGCTCTCTAATCATAAGGACGCACTGCACGACTTCGGACAGATCGCGGCGAAGCTGCTGGAAAAGGGTGTGCTGCTGAACTGCCGGATCGTCCCCGGCGGGACGCACTGTGAGGCGAGCTGGGAGCGGCAGATTCCGTTTTTTATGGAGACGCTGCTGTACTGATAATCTGCCCATCCTTCTGCGCGGTCATTCGCTGCGTGCAGCTGCGACTGACAAAAGCGTTCACTGCGCACTGGCAAACAGCGCCCCGCGGCAACCGTGAAGTCTCAGTCTTCGCAGATCGACACGCAGAATAAGAACAGTAAAATAATAATGGTGTACACGCAGACATGCAGAATGGATGAGCATTTTTCGGAAGAGGGGATACGACATGGAGACACAATATTTTTGCGATTACAGCCCTGCGCTTGACCGGCAGATGGAGTGCAAGGTATACGGCCACGCCGGCCGGCCGGTCATTTTCTTTCCCTGCCAGGATGGGAGATTTTATGACTTTGAAAATTATCACATGGCGGATGTATGGTCGCCGTGGATTGAGGGCGGACAGGTGATGGTCTGCGCCGTCGACACGGTTGATTCCGAGACCTGGTCGAAGCCCTGGGAAGACGCGTACTGGCGGATCCGCCGGTATGAGCAGTGGATCACCTATATCACAGACGAGATGGTGCCGTTTTTGCGCGCGCTCGCCAATGAGCGCAACGGCTGGGAGGGCTATCCGGGCGTGATGCTCTTCGGCTGCAGCCTCGGCGCGACACACGCGGCAAACCTGTTTTTCCGCCACCCGGACCTGTTTGACGGGCTGCTGGCGCTTTCCGGGCTGTACTCGACGGAATACGGCTTCGGCAGCTACATGGACGAGGTCGTCTATCAGAATTCCCCGATCCATTATCTCGGCGGCATGTCGAGGGAGCATCCGTACATCGCCCTCTACAACCTCAAGCGGGCAGTCATCTGCTGCGGGCAGGGTCCCTGGGAAATGCCGGAATATACGCGCAATCTGAAATGGATCCTGGAGGACAAGGGCATCCACGCGTGGGTTGACCTGTGGGGAACAGACTGCCGCCATGACTGGGACTGGTGGTACAAACAGGTAGAGTATTTTGTGCCCTATCTGCTCGGAGAAGACAGGGCTGCGTAGGGAGCCTTCGCTCCTGATTACTGGCCGGCGGATCCTAACCAGGATAAACCGGAACCAAATTTTGCCATTTTGCGCAAAAAACGTTCTTAAGCACCTAACCCGGATAAACCGGAATCGAAATTTTGCCATTTTGCGCAAAAAATCGTTTGTAAGTGCCTAAGGATCTGTCACGGAATTATATGCCCATCTTGCACCGCCTGATACGCGAATCGCAAACTCAAAAAGCCTCAGCGCAGCTCAGAGGCTTTAGAATAAAAATAAAAAAGAGAAAAAGAGGATCAGACAAATGAAAAACTTTATTTTTATCTCACCAAATTTCCCGGCAAATTACTGGCATTTCTGCCGGGAACTGAAAAAGAACGGACTGAACGTACTGGGGATCGGCGACGCGCCTTATGACGAGCTGTCCGCAGACCTGAAGAGCAGCCTGAACGAGTATTACAAGGTGGGCAATCTGGAAAATTATGACGAGGTCTACCGCGCGGTCGCGTTTCTCACCTTCAAGCATGGACGGATCGACTGGCTGGAGTCGAACAATGAATACTGGCTCGAGCGCGACGCCCGGCTGCGCACAGATTTCAACATCCCGACCGGTTTCCACACGGAGAACATCCCGAACGTCAAGTTCAAATCCCGTATGAAGGAATTTTATCGCAGGGCCGGGATTCCGGTCGCGCGCTACCATATGGTTGACACGCCGGAGGCCTGCATCGCGTTCGCGAATGAGGTGGGCTATCCGGTCGTGGCGAAGCCGGACAACGGCGTGGGCGCTTCCCACACCTTCAAGCTGGAGAACGAGGAGCAGATGAAGGAGTTCTTCAAGCTGAAGTGGCCGGACACCGTCTATATTATGGAAGAATTCGTCCAGGGCGAGGTGAACTCCTACGACGCCATCATTGACTCAAAGGGTGAGCCGATGTTCGAGACCGGCAACGTCACGCCGGAGTCCATCATGGACATTGTAAATAAATCAGAAAATTCCCTGTTTTACATCCTCAAAAATCTGCCGGACGACACCCGTGCGGCGGGGCGCGCCACGGTGAAGAGCTTCGGCGTGAAAAGCCGCTTCATCCACTTTGAGTTCTTCCGCCTGCTGCAGGATCAGGAGGGTCTGGGCAAGAAGGGCGACCTCGTCGCGCTGGAGGTCAACATGCGGCCGAGCGGCGGCGTGATGCCGGATATGATTGACTTCGCGCACAGTACCGACGTCTACAAGATCTGGGCGGACATGGTCGCCTTTGACCGTTCTACCATGCCGGTCGGCGACCACGCCTACTGCGCGTTCTGCGGGCGCCGTGACGGAAAGGACTTCGTCCTCTCCGAAGGCGAAGTCCTGAAAAAATATGGCTCCCACGTCAAGATGGCGGAGCGTATCCCCGACGCCCTCTCCAGTGCGATGGGCAACCAGATGTTTGTCGCCGTCTTTGACTCCAGGAAGGAAATGAGCGATTTTTATGAGGATATCCTGCGAATAAAGGACGATTCTGCAAAGTAAAAATCCTTTTACCACTCCAGCCGCCCGGTGTCTCTGCGGCGCTTCTCTTCCTCCTGCGCGGTGCGCTCTTCGTATTGCCGGGTAATCTGCTGCCAGAGCTCGTTAGAGAGGACATCATAGCGCCTTGTCACGATCGGGCGCTGCCCTCTGCGGAAGACAAGCTCCTGCCCGATGGGCATGTAGAGCACCTCGTCGAGCGGCGCGTCGAGGCGGGTGCTGATCCTCTGCGCAGTCTTGAGATCCATACCGCCCATATACAGGTAGGTATCACAGTTGTTGATAATCGTCGTCGCGTCGTCTGCACCGTACATGGACTCGAGCTGGGACTCGGACTGGAGCATCAGGGTGACAGAAAGCCGTTTCTCCCGGAAGATGCTGATGTAATCAGCAAAATCGAGGATCCTCCCTCCGGTCGCAAAATCGTCACAGAGCACATGTACCGGGCGCGGAAGCATGCCGTCCGGGCGGTTTTCCGCAAATTCAAACAGTCTCTTGAAAATCTGCGCGTAAAACATATTAATGAAAAAGTGCAGGGACGTGTTTACGGGGCTGGTGGTGATAAACAGAATGGACTTCCGCATGGAAAGACGTTCAATGTCCACCTGTCTTTCCATGCTCATCATCTCCCGGAGTTCCTTGCTGAAAATGGTATCAATCGTCGTATTCAGCACGCCAAAGACGCAGCTGGCCGTCTTGATCGGAAGCAGCCGGAAGCTTTTCCAGCAGGTAACGGCAAATCCGGTCGGATTCCTGCGCGCGAGCAATTCAAATTTCTTATCATAGTTGGTCTCAATCTGTCCGTCTCCGTCCTTGAATTCCAGCCGGTCAATCATCTCCAGCACATCCGTAAAGGTGGCATTCTGGTTTGTCATCATCACATATTTGATCATCGCGGAAAGAAGGGAGATCGCGGATTCATCCCAGTACGGATCTGCGTTGCACCGATCCTTTCTCGGATCTGCATTTACGATGGACTTCGCAAGAAAGGAGATATCCTTATCGGTCTGTACGCAGCTAAGCAGGTCAAAGCCGACATTTCCTCTGGACGGATTCACAAAATCCAGATCCTGCACGGCATAGCCGCGTTTCAGAAAGACCGGTTTGTATTTGTTTACGATGCGCCGCTTTGTAACAGTCGCGATCAGGCTGGAATGATAAGTCTCCAGAAGCCGCGGCTCGGAGATAGACATGGTCTTTCCGCATCCGCTGCCCCCGCATACGAGGACGTTGTTGTTGATGCCGGTTTCAGCCGGATCTGTGCTGTAAATGCAGTTTTCTCCAAGAATCACTCTGTCAGTCATCATAAAATTATACCTCCTCCTTCCGATATCCGCTCACAGAAGTCTGTCAAAGTCGATGATCTCGTCGCACAGCCCGAATTCCACACTTTCCTCGGGCGTCAGGTAATGGTCAAAGCTGGTCGCCCTCTCCACCTCCTCCTCTGATTTTCCGGTATGCTTCGCGAGAATCTGGTTCATCTTTCGCTTGGACTCCATCAGGCTGTCGGAAATAGACTTGATGGAGGAGGAATTCCCACCCACGCGGTTTCCCAGAAGAGGCTCGTGGATCATGGCCTCGCTGTGCGGAAGCATATACCTTCCGTGATTCCCACAGGCGAGCAGAATGGCTCCCATGCTGTACGCCTGCCCGATACAGTACAGACGGATCGGGGCTTTGCTGGACTGAATCACGTCATACATCAGCATGCCCGCATTGATTTCTCCGCCCGTTGAGTTGATCAGGACGTCGATCGGCTTCTGCGGATCCTCGCTGTTCAGTAGCAGAACCTTTTTGACAAACTCGCAGGCGCTCTCCCTGGTAATATCTCCCTCGATAAAAATTTTCCGGTCAGCCATCAGTCTTGAATCAACAGGAACCAGTGTAATACCTCCGCTGCTTTTGATCTGTACATTCATGATCCTTCCTCCTTCTTTTCTGCCTGTCTGCGCTATCCGCAGGAGCCCTTCCGCCAAATGCTCCCGGCGTTTCCTGCGTGATGGTTATAACACACCTTGAAAGAACCGCCGGAAAGGGGGGATAAAAATCGTAAAAAAATTCGGGCAGAAGGAAACCATCTCCTCCTGTCCGAACTTTTTTCTGTCTGAAATTTACCACTGCCGCCTGTTGGCCGCGCCGGTTACGCTCCTTCGCGCACTGCTTTTTGCATCTCGCCGCATCGGTTACGCTCCTTCGCGCACTGTTTTTTGCATTTCACAGCGCCGGTCGCACTCCTTCGTCCACTGCTTTTTCTTCTCACCGCTCTATTCGGTACCCCATCTTGGCGATCAGCTTAATCGTCTCAAATGCAGTGTTCCGGTCAAAGTCTTTTTCGCTTTCCGGCAATTCATCGTATGGCACCAGCTGCGGGGTTGTCTTTTTCTCCACATCCTTTACCTCCCCATACGTCCATCCTTCCCGGATGCGGCCAACGGCCCAGACGTCGTGGACATTTTCGGCGATTTTCTCCGTCAGTGCCAGAAGCTCCTGGGGGAGTACAACTTCGCTGGTGTCAACTGGTTTTGGATTATACATAAAATTCTCTCCTTTTTTATTTGTCGATGGCCTACGCGAATCGCGGGTTCTAAAGGCCTCACCTCAGCCCATCTTCCTCCTCAGCCAGGTGCGTCCCATTGATCACCTTCATCAATGTGTGGCCGATGTTGCTGATCTCCTCCGGCTTCCAGATCGTCACTACGCCGAGCATCTCTCCGCGTTTTCTCTGCATGGCGTTTATTCTGGCGTTCTCATCGGTATCCTTTTCCTGCGTGTCCGCGACCAGAACGGCTGTCGCATTGATCCCAAATTTTCTGGCCAACGTGGAAAGCTTGAAATAGAAATCCTGTTCGAGCTCGTTTCTCGCCTTGCATTCGATAAACAGACTGCGGAAGCCTTTGGTGACGATACAGTCAAACTCATTTCTGATTTCCGTCCCTTCCCAGTCGAGCTCATAGCTGCCGACCACATCGTCAAAGAACCCGAATTCCCTGATCTTATGGTAAGTGTAGATTTCAAGCATTTTCCCCGCCTTTGTCAAAAGCTCTTTCACCTGTCTGGTCGCAAAGGTAAATCCGGCTTTTCCGTCCGCCGTCGTTCTCAGGTTTATGAGATACCCTCTTTCACTGAACCACGTCAGAAGAGCTCTGCTCTGGGCATACCGGGTTCCCGCCGGTTTGTCCGGAACGCCGCCCTGATTTGCGGTCCCCTTATTGACGGGCATCTGCGCATCGGTCACGATCAGGTTGTCAAACTGAATTCTCAGCTCCCGGTTTTTCATGTTCAGGCTGGTCTCAACCTCGTCCGGAAGCATCAGGGCGTAAACGTTGGAAAAAAGCCTGTCAAACTCTGCCTTATAGCCGCAGCGATCCACAATTGTAATCCTGCACGATTCAGCGGAATATTCGCTTACGCAGGAATCCTTTTCCGCAATCCCCTGCTCCTTCAGCGCCTTCAGTACCTTTTCGCAGCCCGGCCTGCACGCAAAGGGAACCAGATAAAAATACGGCAGGGAGATATCATCCTTCTCTTCCTCACTTTTTTTCCGAAATACGGCCAGGCAGTCATTTTTCTGCGTGTAGCTGCCCAGAGCATCACACATGGCTTTCCAGAGGCTCGTGTTTCCGCAGTATTTTTTCCAAAGCTCTTTGTAATCCATGATAAATTCCGGAATTCTTCCGGGCGCACCCCTGGAGAGCTTCAGCGCGGCCATGTCCGACACCGAGATGGCCGGAGCTCTTCTGATATAAGAAAGCATGCTGCAGCCGGCGACGGAGTGGAACTTGATCGTGGACGAATCAAACCGGTAGTTCGGAAGCATTTCGTAAAATCCTTTTCCCTCCAGGAGGTAGGAAAGCTTTGTCTCGTTCTTCTCTGCGAAAATATATTTAGCTTTCTCATTAAAAATGTTTGCACAGACCGTTTTTTCTGCCGCATCAGCCTCTTTTGCCCGCAGTTTTTTCCCAAGATACTTTTCCAGTGCCGGATAAGCCTCCTCTGCCTTTGCAGCGATAAAAACCTTTACCTTCCGGATACGGCCTTTTCCGAGTCTTTTAAGCTTCTGCGCGATATCGTCGGCCGCGGAATCCTCCCCCCTTTGTGAGCCTCCGGTTATCACAGCCGCCCTCTCGCACAAAAGAAGAAAATCCACCGACGCGCGGAAGTTCTTTTTCTCCATGTAATTCACAACATAAGGAACCGAATCATAAAGGCTTCTGAGATCCTGTCCTTTTCTGGCGCTGTACAGATAAAGGATCCTCTTCGGGAGCGCGGCTGACGCGGATGCCACATTATTAAACTCTTTATTTTCTCCGGTCTCATAGGGAATGATCATCGTGATCGTTTCCGACCAGGTAAGGATAAACGGAATCTGCTCCGTCAGCGCCACATCGTCCTGCTTCCAGTCGCGGTACCGGGCACTTTCGAGTACCGGACGAAACATAGCGTCAAATGCCCGCACCTGGGCAGCGAGTGTTTTCTTCTCCGTCGCCGTCAGAATATCCGACTGTTCGGAAGCTTCTAATAATGGCAGCTTCAATCCCTCATACTGGTTTGCCCTCTCTCTGTTTTTCTCTCCTCTCCAGAGATTCTCCAGGCACACATACCATTCCCAGAAAGCTGCGGCGACCTTTTTATCCTCCCCGGCCAGGCTTTTGATCTCCATGATTGTGTTGCCTCCGAGAAGATTGTGGCGTTTCGCGATCTGCGCGTTTTTCTCATACATCCGATGCAGCTCGACGGACATACGGTCCAGCTCATCCAGCCCGTCCAGCTCCTCTTCGGTGGCAGTATCCCATTTTGAAAAATTGCTGCCGTTTCCAAAGTCGGACGAAAGCTTCTGATCCGGCCTGCTTCGGACTATGCACACATGCCTTTTGTGCCTCTCATCCCTGGTGGGGCCGGACAGGCATTCCGTTAAATCCGTGATCCTCCGCCATCCAAGACAAAGCTTCTCCGCCACCCATCTGCGGTGTTCCATACAGACCAGCTTATTTTTCAGATCTGCGTTTTTCTTTGCGGTGCCGCACCCACTCTGCGCAAACCTTCTGGCAGCCTCCTCCGGTCCGAGCGCCGCCAGATCAATGCCGAGCCAGTGCAGCTTGTATTTTATAGAAAGAACGGTCGAGATACAGGCATCATGGTTGTACGGCTTTTTAAATTCTTTCCGGATATCCCGGAAGGCAATATTCCGTTCTTTTTTCCACACCAGATGAGCGTTTAAGGCCATCCGCTCAATCTCTGCGGACTGACCGGATTTCTTTGCGTCCGCGCTGACGTAGACGGAATACAAATCGGGCGCCGGCTCCTGCCCGTCGGCTGCCACCTCTCCGGCTTCCGTTCTCTGTCTGCCAGCTGCCACCTCACCGGCTTCCGTTCTCTGCCTGCCAGCTGCCACCTCACCGGCTTCCGTTCTCTGCCTGCCAGCTGCCACCTCTCCGGCTTCTGTTCTCTGCCCGTCGACGCCCTTCTTCTGCATGCCAGCGTTTTGTTCCTGCTTGCAAATGACCCGATTTTGTATGTCGGAACCACGCTCTTGCATCTTGGCATCCTGCTTCTGTATGTCAGTACCATGTCTTTGCATGCTTACTGCCGCCTCGCAGACATAGCTGACAAGGCCTTCCATACCAAGTGTATCAAGCGCCTCACGGCAGGCCAGGGCCGTCTGCAGATTCAGTTCGTCTTCCCCGAGCGCCACAAAGATATAGTGAGGACGGCCCTCTTCGATGATCGTCCGGATGACAGAAACATTTTCTCTGCGGCTGCCGCAGTTCAATTTTCTTGTCTCGAAACGGATTTTTCCATACATGTCTTCCGTGCGGAACTTTTTCAATGTCCCTTCGTCTGGCGACGCCCCATCCATATTTACACAGGCTTCCTCGCCGGAATCCGCACGGGACTTCCCGCACAGTCGCGCCCCGGTTCCTCCGGATTCTCCAGAATTCTTCCCCTGTGTTTTTTCATCCCCGAAGGCACCTTCTATCTCGAAGAAATCCGACAGCTCCGGGCGTTCGCTAAGATAAAGCTCTCTGTCCGACAACTGCTTCCCATGGTGCTTCCGTCTCGTAAATTCCTCCCCCGCGCTGTCGTCAGACACGACTGTGGCCAGCAGCGGTTTTCCCAGAAGCTGGCCGTTCGGCAGACAGGCGTCCAGAAACTTCTGGCCATAGTTTCCAAATCCGATGGCCAGGACATTCAGCGACGCATCCTCTTCCTTCATGCACTGGTACAACGGCTTTTCATAGAGATGGTACTGAATCGCGAGGCGGAAATTTTTTTCTTTGTTTTTGTCCAGGGACTCTTCCAGATCGGCAAGTACCCACCGCGCTCCCGGGATATGCTTTTTCGCCAGATCAGACGGCAGCGCGAAACAGATCGCCTGGTCGAGGTCTTCGATCAGCTCCTCGCAATTGGCGTAGCGGTACGTCCGCTCGCAAAGACATTTTCGCAGAATCGTCGTAAGGATATTGCGCAGGCGGGGATGCGCATTCGTCTCGGACGCGCGCAGAAGCTCGGATTCGCCGACCAGCTCGCCAAGGCGGCCGTAATAGCTGCTCTGGTAAAGGAATCCGTTCTTTCTGGTCTCTTCGCAGATGGCGATCGCGTAGAACAGCGTCGCGCCGATGGAATACAGGTCGGTCTGGTTGGTGGGAATCTCGTACCCGGACTCCGGCTCCATGTATCCTTTCGTCCCCACTGTCTGCTCCATTTTTCCAAACACGGAACAGATTGAATTAATGTCAAACATCTGGAGCGTCTGCGTCAGCGTTTCATCCCTGAGCTTCTCAAAGCCGAAATTGGATGGATTGATATCTCTGTGCAGCAGATCTGCACAGTGCAGCGCACAGACGCGTTTTGCCAGGGACTCAATGGCATAAAGGATCTGGATCAGCTTGTGCTCCGGATTTTTTCCGGGGTGCTCGTGGATCTCCTCACAGATTTTATCAAAAGTCTCCACCCTCGGCCTGGGAGTCCACATGTATACCGTTCCGTTTCTGCGCCCTTTCTCATCACAGCCATAGTAAATCTCGAAGGCGGGGATAAACGTAGCCAGATCCTGATCCGTACTGTGTTTCTTTACGTCAAGGAGCATCTGATAGGGCTCCAGATATTCCTGTACCGCCTTTCGGAACCACTCGTCGGCGTCATGGAACTCCTCCGACCGGACAAGCTGCCCGTCCTCATCCCGCTCCAGCACATACGCGTTCCATGGATAAAACTCCTTGAGGACGCCCGCCGCGCTGTCTTTATAAGAAGCCTCGTAGCATATGGACGAAGCCCCTTCGCTTAGAACCTTTCTGACCTCAAAAGTCCTGATGAACGTCCCCTGGTCGCCTGTGCCGGACAGCCGGACTGATTTTTTCAAGTACTGCCGCGTCATCATGCCTGCCTTCCTCCCCGGTTCAGATCCATTGTGATAAAACTGGTGTCGTCAAAGCAGTCCCCGTCGGAAAGAAAGGTCTGCAGCTCATCATAGTTCCCTCTTTGCAGCATGACGGATACCTCCGGCTTCAGCCGGTTCTGATCCACCATCTGTTTCCACGCGCCGTCCGAACAGATGATCACCGAATCCAGTCCGTCGACATCCATGACCTTCGTGTCCACCTCCTGGCTGGCTCCCCTGGTCGTCGTCACCGGGCACCCCCAGAAGCTGTCCGCAGGCATCGCCAGAAAACGGCAGCAACCGTTCCCGGCCGCAAGAATCGCCCCGTCCCCCAAGTTAAAATACAGCAGCCTCTGCTTTTCCTTATCAAACAGCACACTCGCAACCGTGCTGGAATATTCTTCCAGCTCCGCCTGGTCCTTTTCGGTCTGCCTTTTCAGCTCACAGAGAATATGCGAAAGCGTAAACCCGGCGATGTCCTTCTTATCAAATTCCAGAAAATAATCTCCTTTTTTCAGAAGCAGATGTGTGATCGCGTCACTCGCGATCCGCGCGCCTGCCTTTGCCCCTTTGCAGGCGGAAACCCCGTCCGCCAGCGAGATTACCGTATATTTTCGATTTTCCCCGCAAGAGAGGGCGTCCTGATTTTCCCCGTTTGTGGAGGCATGATAATCCCCCATCCGGCTCCATTTCGCAATCATATCGTCAAATCCTTCCTCGTCTTTCTCTTTTTATGGCTGGATACAGAGCCAAAGCCTGTCCCACCGGGCGCGTATCCCTTCCCCTGGCCGTGCACCGGGCGATAGCCGCGATCCGGCGATGGCATCTCTGGCCGTGTACCGGGCGATAGCCGCGATCCGGCGAAAGACTGGAAAAATCGCGCCAGCCGTCAGAGGTTCATGTAAGCGTAGGAGGAGAACACTACCAGCACATCAAAAACATTCTTTCCGCTCAAAGGCTGATAATAAGCGGCTTCCAGCCTCTCGTTGACGCCCCTTGCAAAGCTGCGGTACAGTTCCCCGAAATTCTTCCACTGGTCCGGCTCATCCATTTCATGGATCGCATTATAATAGTAGTAATAGGCAGTAATGATGGAAGTCCTGGTCACCGTCTGCGGCGACGGCTCCGGCAAATTTTTCACGAAATTGCTGACTGCCCGCAACAGCTCCAGGAATTCGTCAAACCGCTCCTGGTCCACCTGCGGAAAACGATCACGGAATGTTTCCAGACCTGCTTTGCCAAACGCGTCAACATCCATGTACCACAGGCCGTACTTCTGCCCCCTGTGCGTGGCAGGAATGGATTTCAAAAGATCAGCATATACCCTGGCGGCAGTGGCCTGCTCCGTTTCCTGCTGCATGAATCCCCGGCTCATATCCGTCTTTTGCCCACGCTTCGCTCCCTTCGCAATGGTATAGCTTCCATCAAAGGTGTCGCAATCATAATTTGCGCAGATAAACTGTTCGAATTCGCCTTCCTCCATCGCAAAAATATCAATACCGGAAGATAAGGGAGCTTTTCCTTTTCCGGCTATTTCCTGGTAAATGAGCGTCCGGTTCTCTTTGACCTCCAATCCTTTCTTTCCGCTCTTAAACTGGTTTGTCTTCACCCGATCAATCATTTCTGATGACAGCCGCATTTTATCCCGGCTGGTATGCCGGCCTGCGATGAAATAGACATAAATCACTTCCGCAAAATTTTTGTAATTAATCCCCTGCCCGGACGGGTTCACCTCAAAGTCGCTTATATTTCCACGGTAAGCGGCCGTGATGTACCGCATCAGATTGTTCGAATAGTAGTCCTGAAAAAGATTTTTTTCAATATCCGTCTCGCTCTTAAAATCCTCGCGGCCGGGAATCCCGGAATAGTAAGTCATCCCATACACCATGGCAAACAGATACAGACTTCTTTTCGTCGCTCCCTCCGCCCGGAACTTTCCGGACGCCAGATCGTCTGCGATCTTCAGGATACCATATTTCCCGCCAGGCTTCCGATCTTCCTTTCTGGCAGTAAGCAGATAATAAAATACACCATCGTCGACCAGCGCAAGGATCTCCTCGAGTGTCGGAGCCTTGCCGGACGTGCCCTTTTTCGATACCTTTTTATCTGGAACACCCTTTTGGGCAGAAGCGTTTCCAGGCGATGCCACTTCTGGAGAATCACTTTTGGGCGATGCCGCTTCTGGAAAATCGCCTTTGGGTAATGCGCTCTCCCACGCCCTCTTCTCGAGCGCGGCACGCTTTTGCTTCACATAATCGGCAATCGTTCTCCTGCCGCCGATCCCGACTGACTTCGAAAAATCCCCATACTTCAAAAACTGCTTCAAAATCCGCAGGCGCAGAGGATCATCCTGCCACGGATCCTGCGGAGAGCTCAGCCGGTCTACCAGCCGCTGCATGTACTCGGCAGGAGACGGATACTTTTCATACCGCGCGAACAACGCCCAGACCATTTTATCCTCAAGCTCCGGGAGAGACGGTATATCTGAATCCCTGATCAGAGTTTCATAGTAGGCATTTTCTCTGCCCCTTTCATAAGGAATCCCGCATTGGTCAAACATGTTGAACAGGGCTCTCAGCTTGCTGGAGCGGTCGGATCTCTCCCCCGCCATTTTCACTGCGTCCATCTTCCTCTCAAACGCCCTTCTGTCATAAATCGGCAGTCCGGCAAATTCATCCTTCAGTTCGTCCAGCACCGTATCCATACGTTGGGTAATCGCACCTTTTTCGGTCATCATCCGGGTATCCCTCCATCATTCTTCTTCGGTATAAGCATCCCTCCTCTGCCCGTTGATGGGAGGATTATAAACCATTCCATCAACGGCGTGCAAAGGGGGGATCGTTCTTCCGCTGATCAGCTTTTTACTTCTGAAAGTATAACAGTTTATCCGGCGACAGGCAAGGGAATTTCACAGCATGGTAAATTTCTGTCGCGGGTCACACCTGTAACGAATTTCTAGGTCTGCGCAGAATAATACAGCTCCCATGCGGCTTCCGCCATCAGGCGTTCATATGCGGGCACGTCTGTCCCGCTTCCAAGGAAACACAGCACGAATGCGGGTGCATCCCGTCTGTCCCCGGCAGACCCGTCCACCCTGTGCGTATCCACCGGCGCACCTGACGTCATCCCCGGAAGCACCACCGCCTTGTGCACAGTTCGTTTCACATCGTGGAGAATTCCGTCATCCGCTCCTGTTTCGTGCGCGATGATTGGCACATCGTGGGTGATTCCCGTGTCCTTCCTTGTTTTGTGCGCGATGATTGCCACATCGTGAGTGATTCCGGTGTCCTCCCCCGTTTTGTGCGCGATCACGGGTGCATCCGCAAGGGTATGCAAATAAAAAGGAATCTTCCCATTCAGCCTCTGGTGGGTCAGGATCTGAAACATTTCGCACGAAGCTTCCGGAGAAATCAGCCGCCCCGTATATATCATCTCCAGCAGCCATGCCGCATCCGCCGCTGTCACGTAATTCTCGATCCCTTGCGACGCGCGCCTGGCGTCAAACATTTTCCTGCGAAAAACCGTTTTTTCAAGTCCGAGCCGTCCCCGGATAAATGCATCGAGCTGCTCCTCCCGGATCCGGTCAAATAAAAGGTTCGTGGCTGTATTGTCGCTGACAATTATCATCAGCTCCACCAGATCCCGGACGCAAAGCTCCCGGTCTCCTTTCAGATAGGTCAGTACTCCGCAGGATGGCACGCAATCCTTGTCCCTGACGAGAATGCGCTCCTGGGGGGAAATGGTCTGATCTGCAAATCCCTGAAATACTGCCGCCATCAGGAACAGCTTTATGACGCTCGCCGCCGGGTGCGGCTCATCCGGCCGGTAAGCAAGCGCTTCCCCGGTGTTTAGATTTTTACACACGACACTGACCCTTCCCGGCATCGCCTCCAGGCGCGGAAGCAGATTCTCCCAGGTTTCAGACCAGGTTTTTCCTTTGCCTGTTTCCATGTGAACTTTCCCTCTCCTTTTCCTCATAATTCTCGCAGACAATTTTCTGTGTTAAGGCAAGTATACCAACTGCTTTCATAAAAGGCAAGGGAGGATTGGTTCCTGTTCACAACCCGGCCGCGCAAATTTATGATATGTTTATGTCCCTTTCCTATTTGTAAAGCGATCCGCCATCTTAAAGAAAATCACTGCCGCTCCCGTGCTGGCCGCGGTTGCGACAATCCCCGGCCCGACGACTGCAGACGGATTCACGCTCCCATACTGCCCCCGGTATGCGATGACCGTGAGGGGAATCAGCTGCAGAGAAGAAATATTCAGTATCAGGAAGGTGCACATTTCGTTGCTGGCGGTATCCCGGGGCGCACTCTCTTCCCTTCTTTGCTCCTCCAGCTCCTCCAGCGCTTCCATCGCCTTTAGTCCATAGACAGTCGCGGCATTGCCCAGACCAAGTATATTCGCGACGAAAGTGCCCGCAATCTGTCCAATCGCCGGATGGTCTTCGGGAATATCGGGAAACAGGAAATAGATCACCGGCCTCATTCTCCGGGTAATCGAATGGATCAGACCCGCGTCCTTCGCGATCTCCATCAGACCGCTCCATAGCGCCATCACACCAAACATGGTAACGCACAGCGCCACACCCTCTTTCGCGGATGAAAGCACCGCCTCCGAAAGAGCATCCGTCTCCCCGGTCAGGATCCCGTACACAATTCCGACAAGCAGCATGGTTCCCCAGATCACATTCATTTCTTTCTCCTCTCACATATAGTTCACAGGATTCTGCACTTCATCGTTCTGGAGTGTTTTTTCTCTAAATGCCTTCCTGTCACACGACAGAGCAGCCCCCTGTCCAGAACACTTTTCCTTATCTTATGATTCTCCCTGCCGGAGAATGCCGCAGGAAAATATGTGCTGGAAAAATCTTTGACTCATCCCGCTGAAAAAGCTGTTGAAAAATCCCGCAGGAAACTCTCATTGAAAAATCCGCCAGAAAATCCCGTTGGAAAATCCCGCTGAAAAATCGCCGAAAAAAATCCCCGGAGAATATCCGCGAAACCCATTGCGCCAACCACGAAATCAGTGTAAAATCATGGCAAAAAGATGCCATATCCGGTTTTGTTTTATGGTTTTCGGAAAAAGGCCGAGGAAAGAAAGGAATCCACGATGGACTGTATTATTATCGGAATTGCCGGGGGCACCGGCTCGGGAAAATCGACATTCACCAACCGCCTGAAGGAACAGTTCGCGGACAATATCGCTGTCATCTATCACGACAATTATTACAAACGGCAGGACAACGTCCCTTTTGAAATTCGAAAGATGGTAAACTACGACCACCCGGACGCGCTGGAGACAGACCTGATGGTGAAGCATCTCGAAATGCTGAAGAACGGGGAGGCCATCGACTGTCCGGTCTATGATTACAGCCAGCACAACCGCTCCGATCAGACCTACCATATCGAGCCGCGTCCGATCATCGTGGCGGAGGGAATCCTGCTGCTCGCTGACCAGCGTCTGCGTGACCTGTGCGATATCAAAATCTTTGTAGAGGCGGACGCAGACGAGCGCATTCTTCGCCGGATCGTCCGCGATGTGAAAGAGCGCGGGCGTGATCTTGACAATATTGTCCAGCAGTACCTCACCACAGTCAAGCCCATGCACTATATGTTTGTCGAGCCGACAAAAGCCACCGCCGATCTCGTGATCAACAGTGGCATGAATGACGTCGCGTTTGATATTGTGCAAACCAAGATCCGGCTCCTGCTGGAGGCCGGGACGCATGAGTAAACCATGCGGCTCGAGCCAGGTCGGTAAAACGCCCGGATAAAACAGGCAGCCCCGGTCAGCGGCATGCGCACATAACCGCGCGGTTTGAACCAGGTCGGCAAAACGCCCGGATAAAACAGGCAGCCCCGGCCAGCGGCATGCGCACGTAACCGCGCGGTTTGAGCCAGGTCGGCAAAACGCCCGGATAAAACAGGCAGCCCTGGCCAGCGACATGCGCACGTAACCGCGCGGCTCGAACCAGGTCGGCCACTGGCCGTGCCTGTCGGCATTCTCAGGGTGCCGGCCTCAGCATTTTTCTCCTGTGATGCTTCCGGCACAGGGCGATGTAGCTGTCGTTCGCGCCCAGCACGACCTGATCGCCCTCCGTGATCATCTCGCCCTTCTCATTAAAGCGGGCGTTGCAGGTCGCCGCCTTTCCGCACCAGCAGACCGTCTTGATCTCCTCGATCACATCCGCCCAGGCAAGCAGCCACATGCTCCCGGGGAAGAGGTTCCTCTGGAAATCGGTCCGCAGCCCGTAGCAGATGACCGGTACAGTCAGGTCATCCACGATGTGTACGAAAAATTCCACCTGCTCTTTGGTGCAAAACTGCGCCTCATCCACAACCACGCAGTCGTATCTCCGGATCTCTTCAGATGTCATCTGCACCAGATCTTCCACATAAAAGCAGCGCTTTTTCAGCCCGATGCGTGAGGAGATCATTCCCTCCCCATAGCCGCCCCGGCGAGGAGCGCTTTCACCCATGGGCAGTTCGTCCTGCCCCTGAACCAGGTGAGGGGGCGTTTCCAGGTCTCTGTTGTCCAACCGTGGCTTCGCAAGCAAAGCCTGCTTCCCCCTCTCGAAATAATTATAGTCTACCATCAGCGCGTTGGCCGTCTTGGAACTCCCCATCGCGCCATAGCGAAAATACAGCTTGGCCATTTCATTTTCCTCCCATCCCGAAATCATCCGCCCATCCTGCATCACCCGGTTCGGACAGGCCATATCCGAAATTTGCCATTTTATACAAATCACAATCTCCAGAAGCTTCTCGCCTGGCTCGGCGAAGACAGACACAGTTTATCAAACCACGCTTTCAAAATCAATGCAGACATTTTTTGCATTTTGCCGGAAGTAAACATGCACTTTAAGCATTTTACAAGAAACTGACAGATAACTGTTTACGCAATATGAGATGTATACACACCCAATCCAAGATTGGGGACATTCCCCGGCGAGGGGCATAGCCCTGCGAAGTACACGGCATATAATCCCCCGTGTATACAGGTCAAAAAACGCATTGACCAGAGAAGAACTTCGCTGTAAAATAATGCAGATGATTTGTTTTGATACCGTCTTCGCACGAATAGCGAAGAATATGCCCTGCATCGTTCCATCAACGATCCTTACAGAGGGAGGGATCTTATGCGGATTGCAATTGCGGATGATTTTTTAAATGACCGGGAAAAGCTGAGCCAGGATATCTGTCGGTGGGCCGCTGACCACCAGATGACGCTCTCTTCGCCCCCGGCGCTGTTTGACAGCGGGGAAGCCCTGCTTGAGGGTATGAAAAAGACTGCTTTCGATGTGATTTTTCTGGACATCTATATGGGCGGTATGACCGGGATGGAGGCCGCCAGAAAAATCCGGGCGCAGGATCCGGGCTGCCGGCTGATTTTTATTACGCAGACCGCGGACTTCGCAGTAGAAAGCTACGACGTAAATTCCTCCTGGTATCTGCTGAAGCCCTACAGCTACGAAAAGCTTTCGGAAGCCCTCTCCCGCTGCTGCGGCGATTTTTCCGGGCAGGAGGAGTCGCTGACCGTTCCATGTGAATACGGTTACCAGAAAAAACTGTACATCCACGACATTGCCTGGACAGAATACGGAAACCGGCGCGTGACAATCCATAAAAAGAACGGCGAAAATCTCACTGCCAATATGCGCCAGGGCGACCTCGCGCAGGTTCTCCTTGCGTTTCCATGCTTTTGCGACTGTATGAAGGGAGTTCTGGTCAACCTGGAGTCGGTAGAACAGCTTCAGAAGGACTGTTTGCTCCTCAAAGGGGGACAGCTTCTTCCCATCAGCCGCCTGAAATACCAGGCCGTCAGGGAGCAGTTTCTGGCCTGGTCCTACGCGAAAATCCGGGGAGAGAATGTATGATTGAAGTAATCTTTGCACAGATGGCCACCTCCGTGCCGATTCATTTTTTTGCCTATGCCCCCTTTCTCGATCATCTGCACTGGGGAAAAGCGCGAACCCTTTCTCTGGTATTGATGGCGGAAGGTGTCTGGCTCCTTCTGACCTGCGTGCTGACCAGCCTTGGTCTCCCCATGTCCGTCATAGACCTCACTTCCATGCCTTTGTTCGGAATCCTGTTTTTCTTTGCAGTCGACGTTGACCCGTTCAAGGTTCTGTTTCTCTATATTTTCAGTGTGGACTATCTCATGGCACTGCGCGGAGCCGCCTCCTTCATTGATCTGGTATTATTCGGGGACACCGGAGCATTTTTCTATACCTGGCAGTCCGGAGTCATCATCATCCTCCTTTACGCGCTGACACTGCCCTTTATGATCTGGAACTTCCGGAAAACCGCGCGGATCGCGATGGAGACAGACGCTCCCGGTGTCTGGAACCGGGCCTGGCTGCTCCCTATGATCAACACGCTGATCGTGTTCCTTTTCACCTATGCCCCCACAGTCGTCCTACGACGTCAACTCGCGATTTCTGCTGGCCCGGATCTCCCTGTCACTGTGTGTATTTTTTTCTTATTATTCCGTCCTGTACACAATTGATCTGCTTCAAAAAGAAATCGCGGCAGAGGAGCACGAACACTACCTGGAGCAGCTTACCCGGCTGCAGGCCGCGCAATACCGGAATCTGGAATCCCGCATTGAAGAAGCACGCCGCGCCCGCCATGACCTGCGCCAGCATCTGAACGCGATCCAGGGCTATCTCGACACCGGAAACCAGGACGCCCTGGCTTCTTACATGCAGCTCTACGGGAAAACCCTGCCAAGAGAAGCCTTATCTGCCTACAGCAAAAATCCCGCCGTCGATGCTGTCCTTGGTTTTTACACGGAAAAAGCCTCCTCGTCAGGCATCCGAATGGACATTTCATTTGCCCCGATGCCCGAAACAATCATCCCGGAGCCCGAATTCTGTGTACTGCTCGGCAACCTCCTGGAAAACGCGCTGGATGCCAGTATGCCAGAAGACCCACACGATCGTGCTGTGCCGGACGTCAGTATGCCTGAAGATCCGCATGATCGTGCCATGCCGGGCGCCTGTATACCAGAAGACCTGCACGATAGTGCCGGGTCAGGCGCCTGTATGCCAGAGGATCCGCACAATAGTGCCACGCCGGGCGTCACTTGCATATCACCGAAAAATCCGCCTTCCATCACCGTCCACGCACAGATGTCCGGCAGCAACATGTTATTCCTCACCGTGGATAATTCCAGTCCGGCTCCCCCGCGCATGGAAGATGGCCGCCTTCTTTCCGGCAAGCATGACGGCTATGGAATCGGGACGGAGTCCGTGCGCAGCATCGCAGAAAAATACCATGGGGACGCGCGATTCGAGTGGAAGGACGGCAAATTCCGCGCGTCCGTTATGCTCAGTGTGTAGGAATTTTCATCCCCAGGCCATACACATTTTTACACGAATCTTCAGGATTATTCGCTACAATGAATACTGTACTTCTCTCCGGACAGTGTTAAAATGCTGTTTATGCCTGTCTTATACTCCTCATTCCGGGAATGAAACGCACAAAAATAAGAGCCCCCAAACTGGCTCCTATTTTTCTGTGTTTCATTCAATTATCTATCTGCCGTTTCCGTTTTTGCTCGTTCTTGCCAATTACACCTTTTCTATCACACAACTATGCTTCTTCGCATTCGTTCCCTTAGCGTCTTTGTCGTAATTGATTCCCACCAGAAGCAGATTACCGAAATGCTCCTTCAGTTCACCGTCATAGCGGTTCTCGTGTATCTGGCGGATTGCGGTATCGGCATCCTTATCATACTTAAGCTCGATGATCATTGCAGGCTTATCCACACCCCTGCGCGGGAGAAAAGCCAGATCCGCAAAACCTTTACCTGAGGGCAATTCTCTCACTATACTGTAATATCGTTTTGCCGTGTAATATGCTATAGTAATTGCACAGCTAAGAGAGGCCTCGTTATTATAGTTTAATACTGATGACACTGAGCCGTGTATCTGCTCTAGCGCATCCGCAACAGCATCTGAATTGCCTTCGAGGGTTGCTTTAAGCAATCTCTCTGAATCAGATAGCGCTTTTCCAACGGTTCCCCATTCTTTTCCACTGACAGCATCCTCAAACGCTTCAGCAACCTCCAGGTTTGGAATGTATGCCTCTCTGTCTTTCGAATCGTAAGCCAGATATCCAAGATGAATCAGGAGCGTCAGCACATCATTTCTATTATTAAATGAAGTAATATCATTTTGAAAGGTGCTTATTTTGACGCTTACCCGTTCTCCACCAAGCATTGCAGTAATGGCATCCTTCAAACCGTCAAAATCCATTCCGATATACTCTTTCAGGCTTTCAAAGCTTTCTGTTTGCATCCAGTAGTTTTGTATTTCTTCTTCCTGCAGTGCATTCATAACCGAATTAGGACTATAAACATGTTTCATACGGCTAAAAGAATATCCGTCATACCAGGACTGCATTTCATCAAAGCTCACCTGGTATTCATCACAAAGATGCTTTACTTCGTTTTCTGTGAAGCCGACATACTCCGCAAGTCTTTTCGGCGTTGTCATAGAATATTCCTTAAAATCTGTCAGTGCAGACTCCGTCCCGTATTTCTTAATTGGAAGAATACCCGTCATGTAGGCAGCTGCTATCGTTTCATCCGTCGCTGTTCCACCCTTAAATAGTCCGCGCAAAAGCTGTACGTATTCTTTTTGAATCGCCTCATCATTTTTTGCTTCGCGGAATAATGCATCCCATTCATCTATTATTACAATGAATCTCCTGTCTGTTTTTGAAGCGATTGCTGTCATAACTCGCGGCAATGATTTTTCGTTTTCAGGAACATATCCTGAAAATTCACTTTTCAGCTCGGAAATCACACTACTCTGTATATCATTAACTACATTCTTTATATCATCTGTAGTAGAAACAAACCATGTAATATCCAGGTATATCACATCATATTTGTTAAGATACTTCTCAAAGGAATCCCTTTTCGATATTTCCAGTCCTTCAAATAGAGACCGTGAATCACAGCTCTTATCATAATAGGCGCAAAGCATTTTCGCAGCAAATGATTTTCCAAAACGACGGGGGCGGCTGAAGCTTGTCAGCTTCTGAGGGGTATTGATCGTTCGATTCACGAAATTGATCAGACCCGTTTTATCAACGTAGGTTCCGTTTAATATTGTCTGAAATCCTTTATTACCTGGATTTAGATAGATTCCCATGAGCCGGTTCCTCCTCTCTATAATATCTAATCAAAGAGTTTCCGGCTGAACCCAGTCTTGCACCTCACTCACTGTGGCGTCCACCAGGTCAGCAATTGTTGCCACATTCGTGTGTGCCGCAAAGAGCTTCCTGGAAAGTCTCTTCTTTACTTCAATTTCTCCTTTTTGAAAGCCTTCCCGGAGCCCCTCTTGTCTGCCTTCCTGCCTGCCTTCTTGTCTGCCTTCTTGCCAACCTTCTTGTCTGCCTTCTTGTCTGCCTAATTCCCTGTTTTCCTGATCTCGCATAAGTAAGGTCATATATTCTCGCCTCCATTCTTTGTTTTCCTGAACGCTGTTTACTTTGTCCTACAGTTTCTTTACAAAAGAATCATCGCTTGTCGTTCCTCCTACATATTTTAAAAACGCTATTGCCTCCTCTGACAAATCCCCAATTGTTCCATATGTATTAAAAAACAATTTTGTGGTCTGATCGTTTAATGCAATCGTATGGTCTTCTTTACAGAAATTTTCAAACGTATATCGGTAGTAATCCTTTCCAAACAGATCGAAAGTGCAGATAAATATCACGTAGCTTTTATTAAGCTTCTTATAATGTTCTCCCTTTTCAATCAGGTTCAGGTCAATCATGCCCTGATAATAGCGGCTGCGTTTCGGCAGTTCTCTGGTATCCGTTGTCTGGACTTCAATATTGTATACGGTATTTTCGTCGTCCTGCACGTACACGTCCAGGCGAACACTTCGATTATCATAGGAGATATCAATCGTCTTTTGTTCCTCAGGGTATTCGATTTTTAAAATCTTGAAACCCAATAACCGTTCCAGCATCCCCCGGCAAAGATCGGGATCGCGCATGACCTTTGCGAACATGAAGTCATCTTTCAGTTCCAATTCTTCCCATTTTTTCTGTCTTGCCATAAAGCTCTCCTTTTCTTCTTTAATCAGATTATACAGGGAAGCCACCGGAAATTCAAGAAAAATCAGCCTCTTTTCAGGAACAAGTGTGAAATTCCGCATTTCTTTCCTGTCATGCGGACATTTTACTACAGAGATCGTTGTTGCGCAACTCTTTATTTATTAATATTTTATTATTAAAATTTATGTATTATATCATATATTATATTTATGTTGTATCGTTTTCTTCGCCATTCGTTCTTTTAATACATCGCGAGGCAGGCGCTGCTCGTATACGGTATCCTTGGTTGTTGATGGCCAATAGATTCACAGCATATTCCCTGGCTTGCTCTTTCTCCCTGTCCAGCCAAGCCCCCTGGCCCACTCTTTCAAGCCATCCGCCTCTTCTTTATCACCCCCGTTGATGGTTCGCAGCATATCAAGGAAGCCATAAAGGCCGCCGCAGTCGTCCACCACATTCAGCCCATCCGCCGCTACGCACGCAGGTCTCCCTTTCGCATCGACCTCGGCCAGCACAGACTTCAGGTCTTCTGGCACCTGGCACATATCGCTGCCAGTAAACGCGCCGTCCTCCGTCTTATGGTATATCTCTTCCAGGGTGATTTTCACGCACCAGTTGTCACCATAATCATAGAGATAGTACAGCGTGTCAAAGAACGGAGAAAGATTAATATTCAGATCCTGGAATAAGTCCAGACACTCCATAGCCCAGGCATGTACCTGCTCTTCGTGCATTTTAATAACAGCATCATACGGCTTCTTATAAGCTTTCTCTACCTTTTTCTTATAAGTGTTCGGGTGCACCCATGACAAATGATCGAGCTGGGAATAGCTCTGCCTCCAGCTGCGAAGTTCCGTGGCCGCTTTTCTCATATCGTCCACGCTATCATACAGCTCTTCATCTTTCATCTCTTCCTTCAGCAGTTCCAGCTTGTCGACCACATCGCCTTTCCATGCCCTCGCGCTATCCCGCCCGGCAGCGAACAGCTCACGGATGGTCAGCCGCTCTACAAGGAAGTTCCAGTCCTGCTCGACGGCTACTTTCTTCAGTATTTCCCCCAGCGTCGTATCGTCCTTAAAATCGGGGAACCGTCCACGAAAGCCCTCCATTTCCCACAGATTGCCCAGATAAGAATCACCGACTGAGTACTGGCGGAACGGGGCAGAATATTTCTTTTTAAACCAGCTCTTGACGCTGACGCCTTTCTTATAGTCGTCATCCCAATAAAGGTCGCTCATATCGTCATCCGGAAACCGGAACAGAACTCCGCACAGATCCGTATAACCGCCGAGGGTACCCGCTGTGAGTGCGTCGAAGTCCTCCTGCGGTATGGAGAAATTGTGCAGATGGCTGTTCTGCCAGCCGAAGAGCTTCTGGATGGCGTAATGCAGGGCGTGAAGGTTCATGGTTCCTGGAACAAGGATGTCGCGGGATATGGCGGATTGTGCCTTTGCCAGCTTAAGCAGCTCCGCTCTGTCTTCCGGCCGCATATCCATATCCTCATCAGCTCCGTAAACGAAACCGCCAACCAGGGACAGATGCAAAGCATAGACGGCACCGTATTCGTGATATGTGTCCCCAACCGCAGCATTTACCCTTGCACGGTCAGTAAGTTCTTCCGTAACCGCTGCTTCGAAGCGCAGGTTGGATAAGGCAGATGATGCGGCTTGCTTAGATACCAGACTATCCATTGACACAGATATGCTGTCCCCATCCTCCTTATGCATCCCCTCAGCTGCCGTTTCCATCCGTTCCCTATAGTCTCTGGAATACTGTGAGTCCTCGGTCTGCTTTACTCCGTAATTCCCACGAGAGTATGGCATATAGGCGTACACGGCATCTTTTGTTATATTCAGTTCCTCTGCAATCTCATCTACGCTCATGCCCCGGTTTAAAAGCTCCTTCACCTGCTTAGAGGATTTGCTGCTCCAAAGGCCAGCTGTGATAAGGATACGCTGCGCCGTCACCATCGAAGTATGGCAGTTCTGTGCTGTCTTCCGGACGGAATGTGTCTCCTCATAATCAGCGGTTACCTGGGCGTATAATCCGTTGGTGACTTCCTGCTGCTCACTGGTGATTGCTTCATGTTCGTTCATGGCTGTATGTTCGTTCATGGCTGTATGTTCGTTCATGGCTGTATGTTCGTTCATAGTAGTTACATCTTGCTCCTTCATGGCGGTTGCCCCTTTCGTTGTTCTCAATGAGTACAGTATAACGGGAGTGCATATAGTTGTCAACCTAAACTTTCGGCCTCAAAAAAATGGTGCCGGCTTACCCACAAAATAAGAGCCTGCCACGGCTCTTATTTTTATAGGCCAAACTATTTTTCAGTCTGTACTTTACGTACTTCTTCTTCCGAAAAGCCCAACAGGTCAGCTATCTCATGCGTTTTATAACCAAGAGCTGTCCATTTCAGGATCAGTTCTCTATCACGTTGCATGATTCCCAGGTCAATCCCTCGTTTTTCGCCTTTTGCAAATCCCTGCTGTTCGCCTTTTGTAAATCCCTGCTGTTTACCTTTTGCAAATCCCTGCTGTTCGCCTTTTTTGAACTCCTCTAATATCCAAGATTCAAGAGCGGTACACACATTTATCGGCCCCCTTCCACGCGCGCCTCTTTTCATAAGAAACGATGATTCTGTGATTTTTCCAATTACCGCAACCAGTTCAGGCTGAAGGTTTTTATCCTTATAACGCTCTTTCACTGCTTCAACATTCCCTTCAAAAAATTCTCTGGAAATATCAAATACAGTTCTGACATCTTCGTTATTGAAAGTATATTTACCGCTGTCGCGAACCTGGAGAAGATTCATCTTGTAGTCCGAAAAGAGTTTCGCCATCGGTTCCGGCATATCGACAATCGTGTTGTCTCTTTTCATAAAGCTTTTCACCTGATTTCCTGTGGCACTTTTATTATATCAGATTTTCACTAAACTACAATCAGAAGATTCCCATTTTCTGCAGGTACGAATAATGGCTTCAAGCATCCCCTTCGAGCTCTGACAGCGCATCCAGGTATCCCGCCACCCGCCCACGCATCTCCGGGGACAGCCGCCCGTATTTCTCGACCATAATCCCCAGCTCCGTGTTCTTTCCGACAAGAATATACTCCTGCTTCCTGCTCCTGCCATCTGGATAACTCACACCGGACAGCAGTTCCTCCGGCGTAACACCCAGTACCTCGCATATGACCAGAATCTTCTCTGATGCGGGGTTGTACTTCTTCCGCTTCCAGTCACTGATCGCACTCTGCGCAATGCCTGTCTTCTCCGAAAATTCCTTCTGTGACATCCCGCGTTTTTCGAGTAGTTCAAAAATTCTCTCACTGATGCTCATAAAAGCTCCTATCGTTTAATCGGATTTATTCGGTATATCGAATTATACTATTGATTAGAGTATACGTCAATCATATTTTAGAAGTTTATATATTTTTTAGAAGGTTTATACTACTTTTCTGGGATCAGATCCTTAGTATACCCTCTGACCGTTACAGCTACTGAATTCAAGCTAAACCTTGGAAAGTACCTCGTCCTTGCGGAATCCTCATTGAGACAGCCTATAGAAACAGTGTTGATTACATCGTTACCAGAAACACCAAAGATTTCGTCCGGTCTGTCATACCTGTTATCACTCCAACAGAATTCATGGAAAAGATAACTGGCAGCGAAGGTGGCTGGTGTTGATGCGACCTATAAAATTTTGAAAATCAATACCGGCAGGACAAACGAAAAAAGCCCTGTAGATGATGTGATTCGATTCTGTGACTTGCTCGATGTGTCCGGCAAGGATATCGTTGATATAGACGCATTCCTCGGAAATGAGGAGTTTTCAGAATATTCCGACTGTTAGTTGTGACTAGCTTGCAGTTAAAAAATAACCTGTGCGGTAAGAATCCGGTTTACATCCCGGAAAGCTCCCGCAGAGGTCTTTTTACAAAAATTACAATTTTCTGTTTTTTCGAACAAATCAGGTGGGCGACACTCCCACATCGACTGAAATCAAAGAGTTTCCGGCTGAACCCAGTCTTGCACCTCACTCACTGTGGCGTCCACCAGGTCAGCAATTGTTACCACATTCGTGTGTGCCGAAAAGAGC
>Ga0192263_1069_pt1 | contig 29475 bp, 22 predicted proteins | sample Koala_Koa23_I3_FD_131257 | JGI IMG/M metagenome (GOLD analysis project Ga0192263, IMG submission 131257) | Enriched cells from koala feces incubated with labeled cellulose particles, San Francisco Zoo, California, United States - Koala_Koa2-3_I3 ... | reverse complement strand
CCGGCCAGCAGCAATATGACGGCAGGCTTTGCAAACTCCGCAGGCTGAAAAGACAGCGGTCCGATGGACAGCCAGCGTCTGGAGCCATTGTACGCGTCCCCAAACAGCAGCACCGCGCCGGAAAGCGCTATCGAGAGCAGGTATACAGGCCCTGAAATTCGTTTCAGCGCGTGGTAATCGACATGGGAAACGCCGACCATCACGGCAAGCCCCAGTGTCATCGCAAAAAGCTGTTTTTTTAAGTACCAGGCCGAATCGCCAAAGCGAACCTGCCCATTGTACGAGCTTGCACTGTACAGAACTGCCAGGCCGAATCCGCCAAGCAACAGCACCAGCAGAAGTAAAATAGAATCTTCTTTTTCCATAATGGAATGTCTGATCAGATCCTCACCTCATTCATCCAGCTGATTTACCAGTTCCTTAAACCGTCTGCCTCGTACCTCATAATTTGGGAACATTCCCCAGCTTGCGCACGCCGGAGAGAGCAGCACCGCGTCCCCGTTCCTCGCCTGTTCCGCACAGAACGTCACGGCTTCTTCCAGAGAATCCGCCAGCACACAGTTCTCAAAGCCGCATTTTTTTGCCGCCGTGGCAATCTTCTCTCTCGTTTGTCCGATCAGTACCAGATACCGCACCTTCCCATCAAATGCCTGTATCCATTCCTCATAAGAGGAGTTCTTGTCATAGCCTCCGCCAATCAGCAGGGTCGGGCGGTTCATCGCCTGGATACCCTTGATCGCCGCGTCCGGATTGGTTCCCTTCGAGTCATTGTAATAAGCTACCCCCTGTTTCTCCGCCACAAACTCAATCCGGTGTTCTACAGCCTGAAAGCTTCGGACGCTTTTTCGGATCACGTCGTACGGGACACCGTACATAATCGCCATCGTGGCGGCGGCCATGACATTTTCATGATTATGGCGGCCGAGAATATTCAGCTCATTCACAGAACAAAGCACCGTTACGCTCTCCCCATCGGCAAAGCAGATGCTATCCCCGTCAAGATAGATCCCCTTATCCAGTTTATGCAGACTGCTGAAGTAAATGACCTTCGACTTCAGCGTCTTTCCAAATTCCCGGAGAACCTCATCCTCGTAATTCAGAATGCAGGTATCCTCCCCGCCCTGATTTTTTGTGATCAGCTCCTTGACACGTATATACTCCTCCATGGTATGGTGGCGGTTCAGGTGATCCGGCGTAATATTCAGGATCGTGCTTACCTTCGGCTCAAAATGTTCAATGGTCTCCAGCTGGAAGCTCGAGATCTCCGCAACTGTAATGGAATCCTCCGTCGTCTGCCAGGCCGCTTCCGTATAAGGATTGCCAATATTACCAACGATAAATACGCGATCCTTCCGGGGCAATCCCTCACACTCCTGCGCGTTCTTTTCAGGATTGTCCAAAATGCTTCCGTCTGTCACAGGAGATTTCAGGAACTCTACATAATTCTCCATAATCTCGCCGAGCAGGCTGGTCGTTGTCGTTTTGCCATTCGTACCGGTGATGGCCAGCACATCGCCCCTGCCACATTCCCAGGCAAGCTCGACCTCTCCCCAGATGCGAATTCCTCTCTCCCGCAGCTCATTCACCAGAGGCAAGTCTGTCGGCACCCCCGGACTTAAAATGACCAGGTCGATTTCACCCATCAGATCCGCCGGAAGCGCACCCAGGCACACGTGCAGTCTCGCCGCGTCAACCGTCAGCGAGTCTGTCGCCTTTTTCTGCAGATCATTCTCATCCAGCTTCTCATTCCCATCATACAAGATCACCGAGGCAGTCTTTTTCTGCATAAGCAGACGTACTGCGCCGATCCCGCTGATTCCTGCGCCAAAGACAAGGGCGCGGCAATTTGTAAAATCCATATCGCTTCTTATCTCCCTTCTCAGCCCAGCGCATACAGCGCCAGCAGGCACAGAAACGCGGTCACGACCGCAAATACTGTCACAATTCTGGTCTCCGACCACCCGCAAAGCTCAAAGTGATGGTGGATCGGCGCCATCTTGAAAAAACGTTTCCCACCTGTCTTTTTGAAATAAGTAACCTGAATGATGACGGAGAGCACCTCTATCAGGTAGATCAGCCCAATCATCAAAATAAAGATCGGCAGCCGAAGCAGATATGCGCTTCCTGCGACAAATCCGCCAAGAGCCAGAGAGCCGGTATCCCCCATGAATACCTGCGCCGGATAGACATTAAACAGAAGAAAACCGATCAGCGCGCCCGCTACCGCAGCTGTGATCGGCTCAATGCCGCCATCAAGCATCATGGACGCCGCCGTGAAAAAGATCGCCACCATCAGCGTCACACTGCTCGCGAGCCCATCCAACCCGTCGGTAAAGTTAACCCCGTTGACTGTCCCAATGATCACAAAGTAAGCGAGCGGCACCGCCAGATACTGGAACAGCCCGCCAAAGGAATCCCCTGTCAGCATAAAGCCGCCGGTAAAGGGGATGAGCAGTTCCAGGCAGGACTTGTCCATTACCCAGAGATAGACTATAAAAATCGTCGTCACAATAAACTGGCCGAGCATTTTCTGCTTCGGATACAGCCCGTCCGAGCGGTGCATCACGACCTTCAGATAGTCGTCCAGAAAACCGATCAGCCCAAATCCCAGTATCAGAAACAGTACCGGGATAATCCTTGGATAGCGTCCGACATAAAAAAGAGAAATAACCGTAATGCTGATCAGAAAAATCACGCCGCCCATGGTCGGCGTACCGGTTTTCTGCAGATGGGACTGCACGCCCTCCTCGCGCTCCGTCTGTCCGACCTTCAGCTTCCGCAGAAACGGAATCACAAAAGGACTCAGGATCACACTCACCGCAAATGCCGCAAATAACGGAATAAAAATATCAGGATTCATCTTCCTGCCGCTCCTCTCCTGCCCCGGATCAGCCGGAGCTTAAAATATGGTATTTATCAGACAGGAACATTTTCAATTCCTGTCCGCCTGCGCAAGTCGTTTTATTTTACCTTGTGCAGGCTCCTCTATTTTTACCACAAACTGCCCGTCTGCGCAACCCGGTTTCCGGCCGCTGCCAGCCAGCTACTGCTCACTGACCACTGCCTTCTCAATCCCCAGATAGGGCAGGATGTTCTCAAAGATATCCTTCACGACCGGCGCGGCGATGGTGCCGCCGTAGTAAGTACCCTGCGGGTTGTTGATGACGCACAGACAGATCACCTGCGGATCGTCGGCGGGCGCGAACCCGATAAAGGAAGAGATATATCTGCCCTGGCCGCGCGGCAGGGTCTCAGACGTGGCCGTCTTCCCGCCGATGCGGTATCCCTCGATATAAGCGTTTTTTCCGGAACCGCCGTCCACGACCTGTTCCAGCAGGTAGCGCATGGTCTTGGAGGTTTCTTCGGAGAGAATCCGCTCATCCTCCGCATATTGGAAAACTTCCAGAAGCGTGCCATCCTCGTCTTTTACACTCACGCCAAAATGCGGCGTGATGCGCGTTCCGCCGTTGATGATGGAGCTCGCGGTCGTGATCAGCTGAATCGGCGTGATCTGGAAGGACTGACCGAAGGAAATCGTGGCAAGCTCTACCTGCCCGACATTTTCCTCCCTGTGCATGATCGTCGCGGCCTCCCCTGGCAGATCAATCCCGGTTTTCTCATTCAGGCCGAACTGGTTAAAGTATTTAAAATAGTTCGCAACGCCGAGGCGCAGCCCGACCTCGATAAAGACCGGGTTGCAGGAATTTTGCGCCGCCTCCAGAAAGGTCTCCGACCCATGCCCCGCCGTCTTGTGGCAGCGGATCCTCCGGTCATCCACAAGCTTATAACCCGGACAGTAAAAGGTATCGTTAAGCGTCACCACACCTTCCTCCAGCCCGGCAGCCGCAGTAATGATTTTAAAAGTCGATCCAGGCTCGTAGGTGTCATTGATGCAGCCGTTGCGCCACATCTGGTTCAGCGCGTCCTGCAGCTCCTCATCAGAAAGAGGATCCGCATCCACAGCGGCCACTGCACTTTCATCCGCAGAATTCGCTTCCTGGGCAGCCTTCTCCCCATCATTCAGTTCCAGGTACAGTTCTGTCAGCGTGTACGGGTCATTCAGGTCAAATTCCGGTACATTTGTCATCGCAAGAATCTCTCCGTTCCGCGGATCCATGACAATGATGGAGACACTGTCCGCCTGTTTTTCTTCCAGGACGCGGTATGCCGCCTGTTCCACATATTGCTGAATATTATAATCAAGACTGATCACCAGGTCGTCCCCGGCGACCGGCTCCACGCGCATCTCCGCTTCATCTTCGATCTCAATCCCGCGTGCGTCGGTGAGCGTCAGGATCATCCCCGGCGTCCCGGAAAGGACGTCCTCATATTGTACCTCCAGCCCGATAATCCCCTGATTATCTGAGCCGGTGAATCCCAGCACCTTCGACGCCATACTCCCAAACGGATAAGACCGTCGGTAGTCCTCGTCAACCTTCACACCGTCCAGGCCATAGCTGCGGATCGCATCGCCGATTTCTTTATCGACGTTGCTTTTGACGCGCTCCATCGAGCTGTTTTTCTCCACCCGTGCGCGCACAGTCTCCTCCGACAGGCCAAGCTCTTCGCTGAGGACTTCAACCACCCGCTCCGCATCAGTAATCTGACTGTGGATGACCGAGACAGTGCAGACAGTCCGGTTATCTGCGAGGATCGTCCCATTTCGATCCAGAATCCTGCCCCGCGTCGCCTTGATCGACCGTTCCCGTTCATGAAGCTCATCCGCAAGCTCCACATAATAGCCGGAACGAGCGATCATCAGATAAGCCAGTCGGCCGACCAGAGCCAGCAGCGCCAGCATACAGCCAATAAAAATCAACAGAATTTTTCTGCGGTGAAAGGTCCTTGTTTTCTGCATAAATTTCGCTCCATCGAGGACGTCCCTGCTTCATAACAGTCTATTCTCAATGAGGCAAATTCATGCTGCCCTCTTTGCCTGTCCCGGCATATCGGCCGGCTAACCCCTTTGGGCACCTGTTCCCGGAAATACAGCCGGCTGATCCCTTTGGGCGCCTGTTCCCGGCAAAATTGACCGGCTAACCCCTTTGGGCACCTGTTCCCGGTAAATCGGATGCTGTTCCTACTCTTCTTCCTCTTCCTCCGCAATGTCGGTCGGATCTACCGTGGTAGAGCCGGATGTATCCTCCAGGCTTTCCTGGAGCGGGGTCGCCATGTCCGGATTGCTCGCGATTTCCTCCTCCTCTTCCTCGTCGTCACTGCTCGTGGCGATGCTTGACACCGCGTTCATATAGCCGTCATACACGGTTCCATCTTCATCTATATATGCGCCCGCAATCACATTCCCATCTTCATCTACGACCTGCCCGTCCACGACACGCGCGTTATTGTACAGATTGCCATAAGAATCAAACGCCTGGAATGTGACGACGGAATCTGTCTGAACCACGTCTTCCTCTGTCAGCCCCAGCTCGGCGAGCAGACTGTCGGTAATCTCTTCCGTCGCGACAATTCCCATGTAAGGAAAGAGATCCAACGCAATGCTCTGGAACAGGTTCTGTGCGTAGCTGCTGCTTGCCTGATTATCCACATTCGGCTCGTCGACAACCACATAGATCACGACCTCCGGATCGTTAATCGGCGCAGCACCGATAAAAGATACCAGATACAGGCCGTCCGCCCGTTCCCCTGTTTCTGTATCAATCTTTTCCGCCGTACCGGTTTTCCCGCCGACGCGGTAGCCCGGCACTCGTGCTTTCTTGCCGGTACCATCCTCCACAACGCTCTCCAGATATTCCTTAAGAATATCCGAGGTTGAGGAAGAAATGACCTGTTTCAGAAGCAGGGAGGAATTGTCTTTTACGATCGCGCCGTCCTCGTCGAGGATCTTGTCCACAACATGCGGCTGGTAGTAGTAGCCCCCGTTAATGACTGCGGAAAAAGCCGCAATCTCCTGAATCATCGTACAAGTAAAGCCCTGGCCGAAGGAGCAGGTCGCAAGCTCCACCTCGTTCATGGTCGACTGCGTATAGATCACACCTGCGGATTCATTCGGAAGGTCAATCCCCGTCTTCTTCCCAAAATTAAACAGGGACTGGTATTTCAGAAAATTCGACACATGCATCCTGGCCGCGATCTGCATCAGGGCGTCATTGCAGGAATTTACCAGTGCATCCTCAAGCGTTTCCAGCCCATGCGCGCCGGGGTAGACGTCACAATGGATCTCCGTATCGGTAATGTACTCCCCACCGTCACAGGTAAAGGTATCGCTCGTTGTGATCGCTCCGATTTCCAGGGCAGCCGCAATGGTGATCGGCTTGTAGGTCGATCCGGGCTCGTAGCTGTCCGAGACACAGAAATTCCCCCACAGGTCATAAAGGGTTGCCGTATACTGGGTCGTCTCGACGCCGTTTGCATCGGTAGAGGCCACTGTTTCCTTCATCTCGGCAATCTCCGATTCCGTATACCAGTCATAAATGACAGACTCCGGATCCTCCAGATCATAGCTCTGGTTGGTCGCCATTGCCAGGATTCCGCCCGTGTTCGGATCCATCACAACCACGCCGACATTCAGGGCCCCGTGTTTGGCCGTCCCATCGTCGTTGTCATCGCCATAGGTCTCATCAAACTCCGCGATGGCCTCCTCCACAATTTCCTGGATGTTCACATCTATCGTTGTCACAAGGGTGTAGCCATTCTCCGGTGCGATCGTCTTGGTCTGGTACTCGGTATTCTCGTTGAGATAGCCAAAAATACGCCCGTTCGTCCCCTGCAGCTGCTCATCGTAATAAGCTTCCAGCCCGACGATCCCGTCCCCCAGGCTGTTCGCAAACCCGATGGTATTGCTCGCAAGCGATCCGAGCGGATAATGGCGGATATATTTTTCCTCAAACCAGACGCCGGTCACCAGGGATCGTTTCTTCTTTTCCTCCTTTTCTGACTCGCTCAGATCATTCGACGACGTGTCCGCATATTCGTCAATATAATCCTCATAAGCGCTCTTTTCGTCCTCCGTCAGATACTGGTCCTCATCTTCCGCTTTTACCTTCAGCACCTGGTACTGGCTGTCCTTCGTCTCATCAGAGGTGATCAGAGATCGCAGCCACGTTTCGTCAAGTCCAAAATATTCACTGAGCACTTCTATGGTAGGCTCCAGATAATCCTCCTGGTTCTGATTGATCGCGTAGCAGTCCAGCACGAGGTTGTAAACCTTTTCACTGTAGGCAAGCACACGGCCATTGGTATCCTGGATCTCACCTCTTCTGGCGTAAAGGGTCTGACTGTCATAATCATTCTGGGAAAGCACCTGCTTTGCGTAGCTGCTTCCCTCCGTGATATTAATCTGTGCAATGCGCAGCAGCAAAACCACCAATCCGCACAAAACGAATGCAAAAACAGCCAGAAGCTTTTTTTGCATTCGTTTTGAAAATCTGCGTTCTTTTTTTACTCGATTAGCCAAATCTATTCTCCTACTCCGCAGGTATCTCGGAATACTGTCTCACATAGTCGCCATCTTCCACTGAATACGTCACAACCTGTGACGCGGTAGCCAGCTGCATCCCCAGTTCGTTGATCGCCACCTCTTTGACATGTTCCAGATCCACGCTGTTCATCACGCGGTTATACTCCGAGTCGTTTTCCAGAATCGCGGAGTCCAGCTCTGCCTCCAGAGAAGCCACCTCCTCCTGAAGGATCGTATTTCTCGCCCGCAGCTGCAGGAAATTTACACAGACAAAGACTGTGATGACCGCCGCCGCCGTAAGAAAAATCACATAGGCCAGATTCATCTGGAGCGCGCGTTCCCGATTTCTCTGTGTGGCCGGGCTGACCTCGGGAGTGTGTTCCTGCGGCTTTGCATTTGAAAGCTCACGCCGGATCGTCTGTTCTTCAACATCCAGCTGACGTACCGCTGTCCCATCCACATAAGTGTAGGAATTACGGCTCCTGTTTCCCGTCCGCGTCTGTCCGCGCCGACCGTTCGAAGAAGCTCTCCTTGTGTATCCCGTTCCTGCCATAACTGCCCCCTCTTTCAAAAACTCGAAGCTTCGCGCTTTTTGCCCTGCTGTTTATCTCCACCTCTTCCTGTGAGGGAAGAATCGGTTTGCGTGTAATTACAGTTCCTTTTGATTGTTTTCCACATATGCACACCGGAAATTCTTTCGGGCAGGTACATGGATTTTCCAGATCCCGGAACTTATTTTTCACAATCCGGTCTTCCAGTGAGTGAAAGGTGATCACGCAGATACGCCCTCCCTCGTTCAACAGATCCACCATGCCCTCCAGAGATTCCTCCAGAACCTCCAGTTCCCGGTTCAGCTCAATGCGGATAGCCTGAAATGTCCTTTTGGCCGGGTGTCCTCCACCAGCTCTCGCTCTCATTGGTATCGCCGCTTTTATAACATGAATTAACTCCCCAGTCGTTTCCAGTTTTTTTTCTTTGCGGGCGATCACAATATGTCTGGCAATGTTCTTTGCGAACCCTTCCTCCCCATAGTCGCGGATGACGCGGTAAAGCTCCATCTCGCTGTACTCGTTCACAATATCCGCTGCCGTGGTAGTCTGACGCGTATCCATCCTCATATCCAGAGGCGCGTCCTCCCGATAGGTAAATCCTCTCTCTGCCGTGTCAAGCTGGTAAGAGGAGACCCCCAGATCCAAAACAACTCCATCTACAGATGCCACACCGAGCTTCTGGAGCTCGTCCTTCATATAGCAGAAATTGCTGCGTATAATCGTCACGCGGTCCTTAAACTCGTCCAAACGCCTCGTAGCCGCGCAGATCGCGTCCGCATCCTGATCAATCCCGATCAGCCGTCCGCTGCCCGTCAGCCGTCTACATATCTCCAGGGAATGACCGCCGCCTCCAAGCGTACCATCCACATAAATTCCATCTGGCCTTATCCGCAGTTCCTCAATGCACTCGGACAGAAGTACTGATTTGTGATGAAACTCCATATAATCCTCCCCATGCGGACTATGCCAGTCTTATAACGTTCCGCAGGAAACACCTGCCATCCGCTACAGTTCCGCTCCATGACACGTCCGGCGTTACAGGGTTAAATCCAAATCTGACATCTGCTCGGCGATCTCATCGACATCATCGTAAGTATTGTACTCAATCCACGTTGCCTTATCCCAGATTTCAATACGATTCACGTTGCCTGAAAGCACCACATCCTTATCCAGCTTCGCAAATTCTCTTAAATTTTGTGGTAAGAGAATTCTCCCCTGCTTGTCCAGCTCGCATGTGGATGCGCTTCCCGTAAAGAAACGTGTGAATTTTCTGGCGTTTTTCTGTGTAAGCGGCAGTTTTCGCAGCTTTCCTTCGAAGATCTCCCACTCAGTTTTGGGAAAACCAAACAGGCATCCGTCCAATCCCTTCGTCACAATAAATTCATCGTCTAAAAGCTCTCTGAATTTCGCCGGGATGATCAGTCTGCCTTTGGAATCAATCGTATGATTGTATTGACCCATAAACATCATGATGCACCTTCTTCGCTGTGCCGATTCGCGGAATGATCTCCCACAATCTCCCCAAGAATCACCACAAAGTACCACTTTCTACCACCTGGTGCATATGATAACCCAGATCTCATGAAAAAACAAGTGTTAATTTTTGAAATTCCCCCATATGCTCAAATATTTTTCTGCCAGTCACAACATCTTGTGGATAGAATCGGATAGGTAAAGAAAAAACGGGCGGAGTGCAACTGCCTCCTGCCCGTCTTGCTCTGGTATTCTGTTTTTTCTTCCACAGAGTTTCGAGGACCCGCGCGGTACCCATTACCCGGCGGCAAGCTCGATATACTGTTCAATCAGCCGGTCCACGACCTGGCTCTGCTGATAGATTTTTTCCGTCCTTTCTCCATTGCCAATGAGGAAATTCAGCCGTTTTCTCTCCTGTTCAATCTGTTTTATTAATTGTTCTTTTTTTGTCATCTTCCTTTGTTCTTCGCACTTTCCCAATGATAAGCAGCGCCAGCGAGGCCACTGCGAGGATGGCGGACAATACCTGCGATACCGGCAGCCCGGTTCCGAATAAAATGAGCTGATCCGTGCGCAGGCCTTCTATCCAGAAGCGTCCTGTGCCATACAGCAGCAGATAGGCCAGAAAAATCTCCCCCGGCTCCATTTTTCTCCGAAATGTGAGAAAAAGAAGCACCGCAAGCACTCCCAGATTCCAGAGTGATTCGTAAAGAAAGGTGGGGTGAACCTGGACATATTCAACACCGTCAATGGTCTCCAGATGCGCCCACATCGCGTCCGTAATCTCTGAGGCGCGCACATCGCTGACGGGAAGCTGCATCGCAAGCAGGTTATCCGTGTAATCCCCGAATGCCTCCCTGTTAAAAAAATTCCCCCATCTTCCCAGCGCCTGTCCCCACACCAGGCCGACCGACATGGTATCCAGCGCCAGACGAGCATTGATCTTCCGTTTATGGCAAAAGATCAGTACGGCAAGGACTCCGCCCGCCACCCCGCCATAGATTGCAAGTCCTCCCTTCCGGAGGTTAAAAATCTCGGCGATATGGGTGCTGTAATAATCCCAGGAAAACACAACATAATAAATCCTTGCGCAGACGAGAGCCACAATAATTGCGATAATTCCCAGGTCGAAATAGTCTTCCTCCTTCTGCCCTGTCGTCTTTGCCACTTTCATCACCAGCCACAGACCCGTCATCATCGCGACGGCCAGAACCACCCCGTAGCAGGCGATCGTAAGGCCGCCCACCTGAAAGCTCTTGATCACATTGTTCAGCGTGATTCCCAGGTTCGGGAAACGGATTGTGCCTTCCATAGTCTGTCACCTCGTTATCATCGCATGGCGTGGCTCACACAGCAAACCGGAAGAGGATCACATCGCCGTCCTTCACGACATAATCCTTTCCTTCGAGTCCTACCAGCCCCTTTTCCCTGGCTGCCGAAAGGGAGCCGCACTCCAGAAGGTCCCGGTAGTTTACGACCTCAGCGCGGATGAAACCGCGTTCAAAGTCCGAATGGATCTTACCGGCCGCCTGCGGCGCCTTTGTTCCTTTCCTGATCGTCCAGGCCCGTGTCTCCGTCTCACCGGCGGTCAGAAAGCTCAGAAGCCCGAGCAGGCTGTAGCTCGCCTTTATCAGTTTCTCCAGACCGGACTCTTTCAATCCCAGATCCTCAAGAAACATTTGCTTTTCATCCTCCTCCAGCTCCGCAATCTCCTCTTCAATCTTCGCACAGATCACAAAAACCTCACTGCCGGTCTGCTCCGCATAAGCACACACCTTCTGGACGTAAGGATTGGAAGCAGCCTCGTCGGCGAGATCGTCCTCCGCCACGTTCGCCGCGAAAATGACCGGTTTCGCCGTGAGCAGATTGTACCCGGCAAACCACGCAAGCTCGTCCTCATCCTCCGTCTGATATGTGATGGCGAGATTCCCGTCCTCCAGATGAGCCTGGAGCGCTTTCATAAACGCGAGCTCCTTCGCCGCAGCCTTGTTATTATTTGCCGCGCGTCCCATCTTCGCAATACGGCGTTCCAGAATCTCCAGGTCAGAAAAGATCAGCTCCAGATTGATCGTCTCAATATCGCGAACCGGATCGACCGTTCCGTCTACATGGATGACATTCGGATCTTCAAAGCAACGTACCACATGGACAATCGCGTCCACCTCGCGGATATTCGCCAGGAACTGGTTGCCCAGCCCTTCGCCCTTCGACGCCCCCTTGACGAGCCCGGCGATATCGACAAACTCTATCACGGCCGGCGTCACCTTTGCGGAATGATAAAGAGCCGAAAGCAGCCCGAGCCGCTCGTCCGGGACAGCCACCACGCCCACATTCGGGTCAATCGTACAGAATGGATAGTTGGCAGCCTCCGCTCCCGCCTTTGTAAGAGAGTTAAATAATGTGCTTTTGCCGACGTTCGGCAGTCCGATGATTCCCAGCTTCATTTTAAGATACCTCGTCCTTCCTGTGAAAGCGTCCCCGAAGGACAAACTCACTTATAAGTCGTATAACGTGACATTACGTTCAACATTTTCTTTACATTTGCGCTCCGGTCTCCCCCGAACACAGCGGAGCCTGCCACGCAGACATTTGCGCCGGCAGCAAGGACCTCCTCCAGGGTGCTGTCATTGATGCCGCCGTCCACCTCGATGTCAAGATCTGTACCCATATCAAGAGCCTTCCGGCGAAGTGCGCGGATTTTGCCTGTCATCTCCGGGATGTAGGCCTGTCCGCCATACCCCGGATTGACTGTCATAATCAGTACCATATCAAGATAGGGGAGCACGTAGTCCAGTGCGCAAAGAGGTGTAGCCGGATTCAGCGCAACTCCGGCACGCAGCCCCATCTCCTTTATTTCATGGATGGCTCTCTGCAGATGACGGGCACTCTCCGCGTGGACCGTAATGCTGTCCGCCCCACAGCCGGCAAAATCCCGGATGTATTTCTCCGGCTCCACGATCATCAGATGTACGTCAAAAACGCAGTCCGTCACGGAACGGATGGAGGAGATGACCGGCATTCCAAAGGAAATACTTGGCACAAACACGCCGTCCATCACGTCTATATGAAGATATCCGGCGCCCGCCTTCGTCACCGTCTCTACCTCGCTGCCTAATGTCTTAAAATCCGCCGCCAATATGGAAGGCGCCAAAATATTCTTCCGGTTCATTTCCAATCTCCCCTTCCTTTGTAGTCTGATAGCGTTCCGATCTCTGTCACACCCGGACAGAAAAAGCGTCCGTCTGGTCAGGTGTGGCCCGCCGCATAATTTTTTCTCCTGCCCTTTAACTCTTCCGCCAGAAGTGCATAGCTCTGGTATCTCTCACTGTGAATTTCTCCCTTCGCTACAGCCTCCTTTACCGCACAGTCCGGCTCCTTTAAATGCATGCAGCCCTGAAACCGGCAGTAAGGCTCATAGGGCGCAAATTCGTGAAAGTAATCCTTCAAATCTTCATATTCCATCTCCTGCAGGTACAGGGAACTGAATCCGGGCGTATCCAGAAGGTAGCTCGGGGCAGCAGCCTCACCCGAACCGGGCGGATCCAGTACAAGCAGCTCCGTATGTCGGGTCGTATGCTTTCCCCGGTCGATCTTTTTGCTGATCTCCCCGACCTCCATGTGATGTCCGGACAGAAAGCGGTTCGTCAGCGAGGATTTTCCCACACCGGAAGGGCCCGCGAGTACTGTCGTTTTTGCCTCCAGCAGAGAGCGCACTCTGTCAAGTCCCTCGGCGCGCTCCACACTCACGAAGCACACCTCGCAGCCGCAGCCCCGGTAGATCGCCTCCAGCGTATTCATCTGCTTTGCATCGGCCAGATCCGTCTTGTTGAAACAGATGATCACCGGGATATCCTGGCGGCTCATCAGAATCAGAAAACGATCCAACAGGTTCAGATTCGGCTGCGGATGCGTAACCGCAAACACTACCATGGCCTGATCCACGTTCGCCGCAGCCGGACGGACCAGCATATTCCGCCGCGGAAGCAGCCGGTCGACATTTCCCGTCTTATCAGATGTGTCCAGTATGGAGATTTCCACATCGTCACCAACCAGTGGCTTTATTTTTTCCTTTCGGAAAATTCCCTTCGCCCTGCATTCATAAATTTCACCGTCAGCGGCATGCACATAATAAAAGCCGCCAACGCCCCGGATAATCTTTCCACGCATTCATTCACCCTGAGTAGTGCCCGGATGTCCACTAAATCTACGACACCTCGCTGAACGTGATCCCGCTGTATTCGATCTTGCTGGTCACCTCGCCTGTATCCTCATCAAGCAGATAGACATACGCAATGCCTGTCGTCTCGCCATCCACGCCGGCGACCTGCAACAGATAAGGGAAGGTCGTCGTTCCCTCAAAAATGGTTCTCTCCGTGCTGCACTGATACAGTGTGATCCTCACAGGCTGCCCCGTATAGCCGGACGGGGCTTTCAGAGAAGCGTTGCATTGCCAGGTGCCGCTTATGGTAAGCTCGTCCTCATCCGTCGACGAGGATGATGCCGAATCCGAAGTCGTGGTATCGGAGGCGTCCGTCTCCGAGGTGGATGTGTCGGAGGATGCTGCATCCGAAGTCGACGTGCTGTCATCTATAATTGTAATATTATCGTCATCTGTCGTATCGGAAGATGTGGAAGGCCCGGTACTGATGTAGATCGTGACCGTACTTCCCTTCGGTACCAGTCCGTCCGTATCATCCGCACTGGTACGCGTGACAAGGCCCTCGCTGATGGTGTCGCTGGATTCATATGCATAAGCAGCCGTAAGGCCGAGCATCTCCAGTGCTTCCTCAGCACGCTCCACGGTATAGCCGGTCACGCTCCACAAGGTCTTGTATTCTACCTCCTCGTCCTCCTCTGTCTCTTCGGGTCCCTGGCTTACGTAGAGCGTAATCACATCCTGGGCACTCACCATCTCGCCGTATTCCGGATCTGTCGAGATAACATAACCACTCGCCACCGTATCGCTGTACTGCGTCTGGTCAACACTGTACTGAAGTCCGCGCGAGATCAGCAGCGCCTGTGCCTGTGAAAGCTCCATATTGCTGAGATTGTCCAGTGCGAATTCCTCTGCCTCCTCCGTCTCGCTCTCGCTTTCTGTCTCGACCGGCGCCTCTGTGGGCGCCTCCGTTTCCATGGCGGTCTCCACCGTAATGCCGTCTCCATCGGAATCTGATTTGTTACTTCCCGAAAATCTCATTACACCAAGCGCATTTGCCAGCAATGCCAGAAAAACGCACCCGACTATGACCGCTATGATGATGCCGCCTAACGTTACCGCTTTTTCCAGCTTCGGATTCAGGTCACTGTCCGTATCATCGTCTTTTTTCTTTTTTCTGGCGGACGGCTCATAGCCCTCCTCCAGATGATAGCTATCCTCTTCCTCCCCGGTATCCGCCGGATAAGCCTCCGGATCATCATATCCACCGTAATAATCCTGGTCCAATGGGTCATCGAGTCCCCAGCGTTCTTCCTCATAAGAGGAGCCCTGCCCTCCCTGAGGCACATCCTGATACTGGCTTTTCTGGTAGTAGCTGCCAGGCTGCCAGGCACGATTCTGCACGGATTCAGTCTCCCTTTCGTGCATATTCGCCGCAGCGCCCACATCCATTGATTCATCATATGCCGGAAGATGCTGCTCCTGGCGGGTCTGCTCCGTTTTGAGCTGCGCTACCTCCTCCTTAGATATCACGATCGTCTTAGATGTGCGATCCTCCGTCGGCCAGGTCACAAAATCTCCTTCCGGATTTACAAGAGATTCTCTCAGGTCGCGGATCAGCTCTGTCATATTCGGATAGCGGCGATCCGGGCTTTTCTGCGTACATTTCAGTACAATCTGGTTGGTACTGTAAGGAATCTCCGGGAACTCCTCCCTGGGGCCATGCATCTCATCCTGCAGATGCCGGAGGGCGACCGCTACCGCCGTGTCCCCGTCAAATGGGACATGGCCGGTCAGCATCTCGTACATGGTGATTCCGAGCGAATAAATGTCGCTCTTCTCATCGCTGTACCCGCCCCGGGCCTGTTCCGGAGAGCTGTAATGCACGGAACCCATCACGCCGGATGTCATTGTATTCGCAGAGGCAGCCCGCGCGATGCCAAAATCTGCCACCTTGACCTTTCCATCGGTGGAAATCATAATGTTCTGCGGCTTTACATCCCGGTGGATGATCCCATTGTTGTGCGCCGCCTCCAGGCCTGCGGAAATCTGCAGCGTAATGCTGGTCGCCTCCCGGGCAGAAAGACGGCCCTTATCAGCGATGTATTCCTTGAGCGTAATCCCCTCGACCAGCTCCATCACGATGTAATTAATCCCGGCCTCCTCGCCCACGTCGTAGATGTTGACAATATTGCCATGGGCCAGGCCTGCGGCGGACTGGGCTTCGACCCGGAATTTGGAAATAAATACCTTATCCTCCCGGAACTCTTTTTTCAGCACCTTGACTGCCACAAAACGATTCAGCTTATGATCCTTGGCTTTGTAGACGTCCGCCATCCCGCCGGAGCCGATTCTGGAGATGACTTCATATCTGTTTTGAATAAACATACCCTGGTTTAACATAAATATTTCTCCATATCAGACCTCGGCAAGAACGACCGAAATATTGTCCTTTCCGCCATTCTTATTTGCCTCATTCACCAGATGACACGCCGCTTCCTTCGGCGAATGATACTTCCTGACAATCTCCAGAATCTCGGCGTCCTCCACCATATTGGTAAGTCCGTCCGAGCACAGCAGGATGCGGTCCCCCTCTTCAAGCTTCACGTCAAAAAAATCAACCCGCACCGGCGCCTTTACGCCGATCGCCCGGGTGATCACATTTTTATCCGGATGTGTGCGCGCGTCCTTCCGCTGGATTTCCCCCATCCGAACCATCTCCTCCACCAGAGAATGGTCCCGGGTAATCTGCGAAATTTCCTGGTCAATCAGGTAGAGTCTGCTGTCGCCAACATTGGCGACATACAGGCAGCCGTCCTTGACCGCCGCCGCGACAACCGTCGTCCCCATGCCCTCGAGCGCCTTATCTGTCGCCGCTTTCTCGATCACACAGTCATTGGCGTAATGAATCGCCTCAGAGAGAAGCGCGATCGGGCGGTCGCCCTTTGCCTTCTCCAGAAACTCGATGATCGACTCCACCGTATAGCGCGAAGCCAGATCGCCCGCATTGTGTCCTCCCATGCCGTCCGCGACAATCATCAGATTCGGCAGATTGCCGACCGGCTGTTCGGAGGCGTAAATAAAATCCTGGTTAGAGGAACGTCTCCTGCCAATGTCCGTGATGCTGTAAACCCTCATTCTGCTAGTCCTTTCTCCATGTAGCCCTTGCGAAGCTGCCCACAGGCGCCCTGAATGTCACGCCCCATTTCTCTTCTAATAGTACAACACGTTTTCCCACATTTTTCAAGTATATTTTTAAAAGCGGCCACCGTCCGGCGGTCAGGCGGGGCATAGTCCCTCTCGCTGACGGGATTGACCGGAATCAGATTGATGTGGCAGGGAAAGCTCCCAAGAAGTGCCGCAAGCGTTTCGGCGTCCTTTTTGGAATCATTCAAGCCGCTCACCAGACTGTATTCAAATGTCACTCTGCGCCCGGTTGTCTCAAAATAATACCGGCAGGCGTCCAGCACCTCGCCCAGCTCGTACCTTCTCGCAATGGGCATCAGGATCTGGCGCTTTTCCTGCGTAGGCGCGTGCAGAGAAAGAGCCAGCGTAATCTGAAAACTTTCTTCTGCAAGCTTCCGTATCTTTTCAGGCAGGCCGCAGGTCGACACCGTGATGTTTCTCTGGCTCAGGTTCAGCCCATTTTCATCCGAGAGAAGCCGCAGGAACCTGGTCAGGCCGTCATAATTGTCAAGCGGCTCTCCCGTCCCCATAACGACCACATGGGTAACCCGCTCGCCGGTCAGACGCTGGATCGAATAGATCTGGTCAAGCATCTCCGATGGTGCAAGATTCCTTGTCAGCCCGCCGATCGTCGAAGCGCAGAACGAGCACCCCATGCGGCAGCCGACCTGAGAGGAGATGCAGACGGAATTGCCAAAATGGTAGCGCATCAGTACACTCTCAACCACATGGCGGTCAGACAGGCCAAACAAATACTTCTCCGTACCGTCCAGTGAGGAAACGCGCCGGTCCAGGAGCGTATGAGAGGTGTATTCATACCGTTTGCGCAATTCCTCCCGGAAGCTTTTGGGAAGATTCGTCATCTCGCCATAGTCCCGCGCAAGCTTCTGATGCATCCACTGATAAAGCTGCCGGGCGCGGAATGGTTTCTCCCCGAGCGCGGCCACCTCGCCGGACAGCTCCGCAAGTGTCATGCTTTTGATGTCACGCCTATCGTCATTCTCAATCATCGCACTGTTATCCATCGTTTCTCTGCCAAAATTCGACTGTACTGCATGTTCCATGCACCACTATCCATCGTTTCTCTGCCAAAATTCCGACTATACTGCATGTTTCAAGCGCCTCTATCCCTGGCGCCCGCGGCTCCCCACTGCAGATCCTCCGGATTTCGGATCTGTCGCGGAATCATATGCCCATCCTGCACCGCCTGATACGTAAATCGCAAACGCAAAAAGCCTTGGCGCAGCCCAGGACTTCGCCTGCCTCTTGCCCACTCATTCCCTCCGCAGCCTCGCGATAAAAAATCCATCCGAAGCATGCACGCCAGGAAGCAGCTGAAGGAAACCGCCCGCCGTCGTGCGGCTTTTTAGCCCATCACAAATATAGGGATCAATGCTTTCCAGGTGGAAAGGAAAATTTTCCAGAAACCATTTGATATTGTACTGGTTCTCGTCAGCGCCGATGGTACAGGTGCTGTACACCAGAGTCCCGCCCGGACGTACATACTCCTGCACATTCGTCAAAATCCGTCTCTGGATTCTTATAATGTCCGCCTGCTGCTTTTCGGACATTTTGTATTTGATGTCCTGTTTTTTGCGGATCACGCCAAGGCCGGAGCACGGAACGTCCGCAAGCACGATATCCGCTTTTTGCCGCGATTCCTCATCCGGCAGGGTCGCATCCATCCGCATCGCCCGGATATTGATCATCTCCGAGCGTTCGATCGCTTCCTGCATCAGGCGCACCTTTCTCTCCGAAATATCCCGCGCCTCCACATAGCCGCTTCCCATCAGCTTTTCCGCCATATGAAGGCTTTTGCCGCCCGGAGCCGCACAGACGTCAATGCAGTAATCGCCCCAGTTTGGAGCCGCAATCTCGGAAACCAGCATGGAGCTGACATCCTGTACCTGGATCCATCCCTTCCGGAATGCGGACACGGCTCCGATGTAATTATAATTGGAAATCTCCAGCGCATAATCCAGGTAGGGATGCTGCCTTACCGTAATCCCCTGCGCGGCAAGATCCGCTGTAATCTCCTCCATGGAAGCCTTCGTGAGGTTGCAGCGCACCGTCGTACCTCTGCTCATATGCGAATCGTGGCATATGATCTCCGTCGTCTCATATCCAAACTGTGCCACCCATTTATTCAGCATCCAGAGCGGATAGGAATACTTCACCGACAGATAATGCAGCGGCTCCTGATCCGAATCCGGATAGCGTACCTGCGAAAGCCGCCGGGCCGTGTTGCGCAGGACGCCGTTTACAAATCCCTTGAGATTATAGAACCCTTTTTTCTGCGCCAGGGAAACCGCCTCATTGCAGACGGCGGAATCCGGAACGCTGTCCATATATTTGAGCTGATAAACGGACATCCGCAGCAGATTGCGGATCAGAGGCTTCATATTATAAACCGGCACATTGGAAAACTGCTCGATAATATAATCGAGCTGAATCATATGCTCCAGCGTACCCTCCACTGTCCTTGAGATAAATGCCCGGTCCCGCTTCTCCAGATACTGATATTTTTCCAGAGTCTGGTGCAGAACTACATGGCTGTAGGCTTCCTCCTCCGTAATCTCCATCAGGACGCCCAGACATATCTCACGTAAATTCACCGGCTTTGTCATCTGCGCCTTCTCCCTCCTGAAAGAATCACCAGCCGAAGCAGCTGCAGTACAGAAGCCGCGAGGCTCGCCACGTAGGTCAGAGCCGCCGCCCGGAGTACCCGTCTCCCTGAGGCAAGCTCCTGATCTCCCAGAAGATGGGTATCCTCGAGAATCCGCATCGCCCGCGAGGAAGCGTTGAACTCCACCGGGAGCGTGACCAGCTGAAACAGAACCGCCAGTGTGAACAATACAATCCCGGCTGTAATCAGCGGCTGAAAGGAAAAAATCCAGCCAAAGAAAAAGATCGGCCAGCCAAGAGAGGAACCAATGTTCGCAGCCGGCACCAGAGAGCTCCGGATGCCGAGCGGCGCGTATCCCACCTGGTCCTGCACAGCATGCCCGCACTCATGCGCGGCCACGCAGACCGCCGCCACTGAATTTGACGCATAAGTGCTATTTGAAAGCCTCAGCGTCTTCGTGCGCGGATCATAATGATCCGTCAGCTCCCCGGAGACCCGTTCGATAGCCACATCATAAATCCCCGCGCTCTGCAGAACCTTCTGCGCAGCCATCGCCCCGGTCAGATTGCGCATGCTGCGCACCTGGTTATATTGGCGGAATGTGCTTTTTACATGCGCCGAAGCGGCCAGGGAAAGCACTAGCCCGACAATCACAAGCAGATAGGTCCAGTCAAACATATAATAGCCATAAAACATCATACATCCCTCCTGCTTCCCACTTTATCACAAAAAAGAATGTCCGTAAAGCACCCGCCCCCGCTTTGAACCTTAAGACTTTCTAAGTTTTCTTCAGAACTGCTCGCCCACCTTCACCGGGTACCCGCGCAGAAACGCGTCAATGCCCATCCGCTTTTTCCCCTCGGGCTGCACCTCCAGGATCGACAGCACTCCGCTGCCGGTCCGGACGTGCAGGGCATTCTTCAGGACGGCACAGACTGTGCCGGGAAGTCCGGCGCACGATGCGCCCTCCACAGCCTCCGCTTTCCAGATTTTCAAATGTTTTCCATGGAACATCGTCCAGGTGCCGGGCCAGGGATCCAGCCCGCGGATCCGGCACTCGATCTCATGTGCGCTGCCGGAAAAGTCAATCCTCCCGTCTTTTTTTGTCAGCATGGAGGCATACTCAGTCGGGCTTTTCTCCGGCTGTTTTTCAAAATGCGCCGTCCCTTCGCCCAGCGCGTCCAGCGTCCGGATGAGCAGGCTTGCCCCCACGGTGCTTAGCTTGTCAAACAGGCTGCCCCCGGTCTCGTCTTTGTCGATCGGAACAGCCTCTCTTAAGATCATGTCACCGGTGTCCAGTCCCTCGTCCATACGCATGGTCGTCACACCGGTCACACTCTCGCCATTGATGATCGCCCACTGGATCGGCGCAGCGCCGCGATATTTGGGAAGCAGGGACGCATGGACGTTGACACAGCCATAAGGCGGAAGGTCCAGAACCGGCTTCGGGATGATCTGGCCGAACGCCACGACGACAATCACGTCCGGAGAGAGCTCCTTCAGCACATCCAGCCATCCGGGATCCCGTATCTTATCAGGCTGATATACCGGGATCCGGGCATCGACGGCAAGCGCCTTTACCGGCGGCATCTGCAATGCCCCGGAACGCCCCTTTGGCTTATCCGGCTGGGAAAATACCGCCTGCACCTGATAGCGCTCCGAGTCGATCAGGGCCTTCAGCGTACCCACCGCAAAATCCGGAGTACCCATGAAAACAACGTTTTTTATCATATTCTCCTCACCTCGTCCTCTATTTTGTTCCGGCGCGTCGATACTCACTTGCCATCCGTCCCGCCATCCTCCGGCTCATCGGTTACTTCAAACAAATCTCCTTCAACCTTTTCCACATACATGATCCCTTTGAGGTGGTCGCACTCGTGGCAGATTGCCCGTGCGAGCAGCTCCGTGCCTTCAATGATCCTCTCATGCATGTTCTCATCAAATGCCTTTACTTTCACATAATTCGGCCTGGTCACCATTCCCGCCTGCCCCGGCAGACTTAAACACCCCTCCTGCCCGGTCTGTTCACCGGACGTTTCCAGAATCTCCGGGTTGACAAGCACAAGAGGGCTGCTGCTATTGCCATCAGCATCCGTATTCCCATTGCCGTCCCCCTCTTCCCCGATATCAATTACCACAATCTGCTTCAGGATCCCCACCTGGGGAGCGGCCAGTCCCACGCCGTTCGCGTCATACATCGTATCTAGCATATCCCGAATCAGTATTTTTGTGCGCGGCGTCATCATCTGCACCGGGCGGCATGCCTTTGTCAATATTTCATCTCCGTAAATTCTGATATGTCTCAGTGCCATTTCTCAAAATCCTGCCTTTCCTTTTTCCTTGTAGCTGTGAAGCTATGTTACAGGCCATATCCTGGCTTAATTTATTTTATCTTCGTCTTAGCAGGTGTGACATGTAGCAACTGTAGAAAATTTATCTTTCAAAAGTAATGAAGATATCGTGAAATCCGCTGTTCATCTCTATATACTGCTCCATATAATTTTTAACCGCCGTCAGAGCCCCTGCCTCTTTATGGCGAACATAAATCGCCATACGGTATACATCCTTAATTTTCGCGACCGGCTCCCTGGAAGGCCCCATCACGTCCGCCTGGTATTTCGCGGCCACCTGCCGGGCAAATCGCGCCAGATACGTGGCCGCCTGTGAAAGCTTCTCCTCATCCTCCGCAGAACAGTGAACCGTCATCAGAGAGCCTGCGGGCGGATATCCGGACAGTCTTCGGTAATCAATTTCCCGCTCATAGAACGACTCATAGGTCTGCGCGGCCGAGCAGGTAATCGCATAGTGGTCCGGGTGATAGGTCTGGATCACCATTTCACCGGGGATCTCCCCTCTGCCCGCGCGCCCGGCCGCCTGGACCAGAAGCTGGTATGTCCGCTCAGCGGCACGGAAATCACTGACATTCAGTGACATATCCGCAGCCAGCGCACCGACCAGAGCAACCCCGGGAAAATCATGCCCTTTCACAATCATCTGCGTGCCGACCAGGATATCCGCCTCATGCCGCCCGAAGGAGCGCAGAATCTCGGCATGTCCGTCCTTTCCCCTTGTCGTGTCCGCATCCATCCGCAGGATGCGCGCTTTGGGAAATGCGTCGGCTACCACTGCCTCGATCTGCTGTGTACCGGCTCTGAATCCGCCGATAAACGGGGAACCGCACACAGGACATTTTTTTATGGCCGGCTGCTCATATCCACAGTAATGGCAGACAAGCCGTCCTCCGTCATGCAAAGAGAGCGAAACATCACAGTGCGGGCACTTCATCACATGCCCGCATGAGCGGCAGAGGACAAATCCGGCGTATCCTCTCCGGTTCAGGAACAGCATGCTCTGCTGTCCGCGCTCCAGTGTGGTGCGCAGCTTTTCTGAAAGTGCGCGGCTTAAAATCGAGCTGTTGCCATCCCGGAGCTCCCTGCGCATATCCACGACAGTCACTTCCGCGAGCCGGCCCCCGGTCGGCCTGCTCCGCATCGAAAGCAGCCTGCTCATCCCCTGCGCGGCGGCATAATAAGACTCCATGGACGGAGTCGCGGAACCGAGCACCAGTATCGCTCCCTCCAGCGCCGCTCTTTTCCTCGCCACCTCCCGCGCGTCATAGCGCGGCACCGATTCACTTTTGTAGGACAGCTCATGCTCTTCGTCAATGATAATCAGGCCGAGATGTTCAAATGGTGTAAACAGTGCGGAACGCGGGCCGATCATGACATCAATGTCGCCCATCTTCGCCCGTTCGAACTGGTCATACCGCTCCGCCTGCGTCAGGCGTGAATGCAGGATCGAAATCCGGTCGCCGAATGCATGGTAAAAGCGGACGACATTCTGGTAGGTCAGCGAAATCTCCGGAATCAGCAGGATCGCCTGACGGTGATGTCGCAGTGTATCTGCGATCAGTTCAATGTAGACAGCTGTCTTGCCGCTGCCCGTCACTCCGTGGATTAAAAATTCGGCAAAGCGCCCAGGAGTGCTCTCACGGACCGCGTCCACTACCATCTGCTGCTCCTGGCTGAGAGAAAACCCGGTGACAGATGTCTGTATATTTCCCTCCTCTTCTGATTCCTGGCGCAGCTCTCTGAGAATCGCCGGAGTCCGGTAAATCTGCTCTGACTCGCAGCGGATGAGTCCCTTTTCCTCCAGATAGCGCAGCACCGGTCTTGTGATACGCAGCGTCCCCGTCACTGCCTCCTGCGGGAGTGCCGGCTCATCCAGCAAAGCCTCCAGAAGCCTCACCCTCGCCGTCTGATGCTTCTTCCGGAACTGCTCAAGCTCTTCTCGGACCCTTTCGGGCGCCACCGCGAGTACGACCCTCTTTTTCTTTTTTTCGGGAACCGTATTTCGGAACGGAAGCACGGTGTGCAGGGCCTGGAGCGTCGTCGAACCATAATAATCACGCATCCAGAGCGCCAGCGAGATCAGCTTTGACTCCGTATTTCCCATCTCATTCACCCGCCGGAGAATCGTCTTAAGCTTTTCGGGAGGGCAGGACAGTTCCCCTGAGATGCGCAGCACATATCCCTTCGCCAGCCGGTTCCCATTCCCGAACGGAAGCTCCACCACATCCCCCGGCTCCAGGGCCGCCGCGAGCTCGGTTGGTATCCGGTACTGAAAGGTCTGGTCAAGCTTACTGTGTGAAATATCAATCATGATATCTGCGTATAAATCCATCTTTCATCCCCTGTCCATGTCCGCGCCCTCAGAGCCTGCTCACAGAGCGTCCTCCTTCAGAATCTCCTGGATCAGCACTCTTTCATCCATCGGATACTGAACGCCCCGGATCTCCTGATAATCCTCGTGACCCTTCCCGGCAAGGACGATGATATCACCCGGCTCCCCGTGGTGGATTGCCCAGGCGATCGCTTCCTTCCGGTCCGTAATCTTTATATATTTGCCGTCTGTCTTTTCCATGCCGGTCACGATGTCCTCGATGATCGCCTCCGGCTCCTCAAAGCGCGGATTGTCCGAGGTGATGACAGTCAGATCCGCCAGCTTCCCGGAGACCTCGCCCATCTCGTAGCGGCGCAGCTTCGAGCGGTTGCCCCCGCATCCGAAGACACTGATCAGACGGTGCGGGTGATACTCGCGCAGCGTCTCCAGCAGGCTCTGCAGCGCCATCGCATTGTGCGCGTAGTCAATCATCAGCGTAAACTCATCGGAAACCTTCACCAGCTCCACGCGCCCCTTTACTTTCGCGCTTTTGAGCGCTCTGCGGATATCTTCCATACCAACCTGAAAGTGACGGCAGATTGCAATCGCTGTCAATGAATTATATACACTGAATTTACCCGGAATGTCAATCTCCACATCAAAACGAGTCTCTTTTTCCCCTTTCCACGACACCGTATATGCGATTCCAAGATACCCGGGCCGTGATACCAGCTGCATATTCTCCGCACGAATCCCGGCATTCTCAGACAAGCCAAAGGTCTCCACCTCACAGGTATGCCCCTTCAGAATCGCCTCCAGATGAGGATCGTCCGCATTTAAAATCCCATACCTGCACTGCCAGAAAAGGCGGCTTTTGCACTCCAGATAATCCTCAAAGCTCGCATGCTCCGCCGGTCCAATATGATCCGGCTCGATATTTGTAAAAATGCCCAGCTCGAACGGAATCCCCGCCGTGCGCTCCAGCATCAGCCCCTGGGAGGAGACCTCCATCACCACCACCTGGCAGCCTGCGTCCGCCATGCGGCGAAAATATTCCTGGATCGTATAGGATTCCGGCGTCGTATTGTGCGCCGGGATCCTCTCATCCCCGATAATCGCCTCAATCGTGCCGATCAGCCCGACCTTATACCCTGCCGACTCGAGAATCGACTTCACCATATACGTCGTCGTCGTCTTCCCCTTCGTCCCGGTCACGCCGATAATCCGCATCTCCTTCGCCGGATAGCCAAAATACGCCGCCGACATCCGCGCCATGGCCAGACGTGTGTCCGCCACCCGGATCACCGTCACGTCCTGCGGCGCCTCCACCTCATCCTGCACCACAAGGACCTTCGCGCCCTTCGCCACCACATCAGCCGCATATTTATGTCCGTCTGTCACGGCGCCCTTAATGCAGAAAAACAGAGAACCCTCTTCCACCTTCCGCGAATCATTGACCAGGTTCTTCACCTCAGTGTCCGGCGAACCCTGCACACACGTATACTCGATCTTCTCTAAAAGCTTCGTTAACCTCATCTTCGGTCCTCCATGATCTTTTTATCATAATATGAATGGAACAGCATAAAGGTCTGATCCGGCTGATTGCTATGTCTTCTGCAAGATATAGTAAACAGCGAAAGTCGTTTTACTTTGCGCCGTTGCTGTATGCCAGTGGCGCATGTTCCATGTCCCATTATAAATTCTTTTTACCGAATAAACGCGTCATACCATTTCATGATAGACTGGTCGTCGTTCTGATATAAATTATCGCCCAGGATATAATCCAGAATTTCTTCCTGCGCATAGGAAAGCTCGTTCCGGCGATTCGCATTCTTTGGATCCAGTTTCGCATAGCACAGCATCTCTATCGCATGAATACAAAATTCTGATGCTCCTAGCTTATCATTTTTATTTTTTTTCGGATTGCCCTCGCCACCTCACTTCCTGCGTTGGCGATCTGCTCTCCAACCGGCATATCCCACCATGTTTTCAAATCAGCCATTTCTTCACCACCTCTTCAATTTTCTCCGATACAGCCAGACACATTCTACCACGTTTCCCGGATATGGACAAGAAGCAAAATGCCGCCCGCCTGTACTAACCCTTTCTGACGATTATCTTATCCAAAAGATGACAAAATCAGAAAAACGCCCGGCCTGCATAAGACAAAGCCGGGTATTTCAAATATGATATGCCGAAAATCTGCTCAGTTTCCTCACTGAAAATCAATAATCTCCGTCCATCGCCGCAGGAAAGCCTCCTCCTCGGGAATGCCCTTAGTCAGCTGCGCGGCCGCCGCGATCGGCAGCCATTTCTGCACGTACTGCTTCGCCGTGTCGCTCTTTTTGCAGAAAAGATCCAGATAAAGATCAGCCTTTTTCTGATTTTTCAGTGCGAATTCCAGATAAGTAATAGCCACATCCCCGCTGGCGTTGCCCTGTGTCGCATGCGCCCAGTCCACAATCGTCATCGTGCCATCCTCCCGGACAATGACATTGCTCGGATTGAAGTCGCCGTGGCAGAGCTTCGTATGGTTTGGCATAGCATTCAAGCGGGTATGCAGCTCGTAGCGCGTGGTAGCGTCGAGCTTCTCCTTCAGGCTGTCAATCTTCCGAGCAAATTTATCCTTCTGCAGCGTCAGCCTCGGTGCTTTTTTCGCATGCATGGCCAGCTGCGCGTCCACAAACTGCTCCATGTAGGTCTCAATATTGATCGGGTCATTTGCCATTTTCTCTTCCAGAGTTTCTCCTGCCACATACTGAACGGCGAGCGCCCACTCCCCGTCAATCTCAGTCACCTCCAGCACCGGCGGGATGTCCAGTCCGCTCTCCTCCACCCTTGCGGTGCAGAGTGCCTCGTTAAAAACGTTTGCCTTTCCGTGTTCCTTTGTAAATACCTTGATGATGCGGTCTCCGTCCTGATAGACGACCTTGTATGGACGTGTTACTAATAATTTTTTATCCTTTAAATTCATGGTATTCCTCCCCGTATAATAAGTTCAGAGCTTTTTCTGACAGCTTTGTAGTCTGCCTTTCTTCAGCCCTTACATATGAGCCTGGGCATCCCCACTTTTTTACAGGAGATACCCTCCCTTCCTTTTCGATTTTGCCTGACAGGCATCACTGGCTGTCTTTCCCGTCTTTCCTGTTTTTCCCATAATAAGCCTTCAGGTAAATCTCCTTCAGCTCAGACATCAGCGGATATCTCGGGTTCGCCCCCGTGCACTGGTCGTTGAACGCCTGCTCGGTCATCTCATCCAGGGTGTCCAGGAAATACTGCTCATCCACGCCGTAATCACGGATGGTAGGCTTGATTTCAATCGTGCGCATCAGCTCCTCCAGCTTGTCAATCAGCTTATCCAGAATCTCCTGATCCGTCTCGCCGGTCAGGCCGACTGAACGGCCGATCTCCGCGTAGCGGGCAAGTGCGTGCGGATACTGATACTGTGAGAAGGTACCCATCTTCGCCGGAGCCTCCGCGCTGTTGTAGCGTATCACGTCCATGAGTACCAGTGCATTGGCGATGCCGTGCGGAATGTGATGGAAGGCACCCAGCTTGTGCGCCAGAGAATGGTTCACGCCCAGGAACGCGTTTGCAAAAGCCATACCTGCCAGGCAGGAAGCGTTTGCCATGTGGTCTCTTGCCTCGATGTCGTTGCCATCCCTGTAGGCTCTCGGCAGATATTCAAACACCAGCTTGATCGCGCGCAAAGCCAGGCTGTCTGTGAAATCAGAGGCCATGACTGATACGTAAGCCTCAATCGCGTGGGTCATGACATCAATTCCGGACGCGCAGGTGAGTCCCTTCGGAGCGCTGATCATATTGTCCGTGTCTACGATCGCCATGTCCGGCATCAGCTCGTAATCCGCCAGCGGCCATTTGATGCCGGTCTCTTTGTCTGTGATGATCGCGAACGGCGTCACTTCAGAGCCGGTACCGGAGGAGGTCGGAATCGCTACAAAATAAGCCTTTTTGCCCATTTTCGGGTAGGTGTAAATCCTCTTGCGGATATCCATGAAATCCATGGACATGTCTTCAAAATCTGCGTCCGGGTTCTCATAAAGCACCCACATGATCTTGCCCGCGTCCATCGCAGAGCCGCCGCCGAGAGCAATGATGACATCCGGCTCAAAAGCCGTCATTGCCTTTGCTCCGGCTCTTGCAGAGGCCAGAGACGGATCCGGCTCTACGTCTGAAAAGCAGGTGTGCACGATGCCCATCTCATCGAGCTTTTTCTCGATCGGTCTGGTGTTACCATTTTTATAAAGGAAGGAATCAGTCACGATAAACGCACGCTTCTTGCCCATCACCGTGCCCAGCTCATCTAAGGCTACCGGCATGCAGCCCTTCTTAAAGTATACTTTCTCCGGAGTCCTCATCCACAACATGTTCTCTCTCCTTTCGGCGACAGTCTTGATATTGAGCAGGTGCTTCACGCCCACGTTCTCTGATACGGAATTGCCGCCCCAGGAGCCGCAGCCAAGCGTCAGCGACGGAGCCAGCTTAAAGTTGTACAGATCACCGATGCCGCCGTGAGAGGAAGGTGTATTGATCAGAATCCGGCAGGTCTTCATCGCCGCCGCGTGCTTCGCCATCTTCTCGGTCTCGTTCGTATTGATATAAAGGGAAGAGGTGTGTCCAAAGCCGCCGTCCGCCACCAGACGCTCAGCCTTCGCGATCGCCTCGTCAAAGGTCGCCGCCCTATACATGGCCAGCACCGGAAAAAGCTTTTCATGCGCAAACTCTTCGCTGATATCTACGGATTCCACCTCGCCAATCAGAATTTTCGTCCAGGCCGGGACCTCCACGCCCGCCATCTTCGCAATAGTATAGGCCGACTGTCCCACGATCTTCGCATTCAGCGCACCGTTGATAATGATCGTCCTGCGCACCTTGTCCAGTTCGTCGCCCTGCAGGAAATAGCAGCCGCGATACTGAAATTCATCCTTCACCTGCTGGTAAACGCCCTCCAGAACCGTCACTGACTGCTCGGAAGCACAGATCATACCATTATCAAAGGTCTTGGAGTGGATAATGGAATTCACCGCCAGACGCACATCCGCCGTGTCATCGATAATGACCGGCGTATTTCCCGCGCCCACGCCCAGAGCCGGCTTTCCGGAGGAATAGGCCGCCTTTACCATGCCCGGTCCGCCGGTCGCCAGAATGATATCCGACTTTCGCATCACCAGGTTCGTCAGCTCCAGGCTCGGAACATCAATCCAACCGATGATCCCCTCCGGGGCGCCTGCCTTTACCGCAGCGTCCAGAACGACCTTTGCAGCCTCAATCGTACTCTTCTTCGCGCGCGGATGCGGGCTGATGATGATCGCGTTTCTCGTCTTCAGCGAAATCAGCGTCTTGAAAATAGCCGTCGACGTCGGATTGGTAGTCGGAATCA
>Ga0192263_1040_pt2 | contig 29776 bp, 25 predicted proteins | sample Koala_Koa23_I3_FD_131257 | JGI IMG/M metagenome (GOLD analysis project Ga0192263, IMG submission 131257) | Enriched cells from koala feces incubated with labeled cellulose particles, San Francisco Zoo, California, United States - Koala_Koa2-3_I3 ... | reverse complement strand
TGGGCGGCGAGACTCCGGTGCTGGCCGGAACGCTTACGCGCGACCAGATCGCTGATTATCAGGCTTCCGGGGACTATCTGAATATTCAGGATCGAAGTGGAATCATTACAACCTATGACAGTTCGCTTACTGCGCTGCAGACGACAGATTCCATCTACGATTTCGGCAGCTATGACGAGGATGAGACCCTGATCGAGCTGCTGGAGGAAAGTACAGGATATAACGTCTACAGCTTTAAGGGAGGCTATGCGGAATATTACGACAGCAGCACAGGTGCCTGTGGCGTGATTGACCGCTATGGCAATGTGATCATTCCGGCTGAGTATGATGATATCCTTTATTCCAATGACACGGGTTCTTACGTGGGCGGAGGCTATTTTGCGGCAGAATCCGGTGATAATTTTATCTATCTCACCTCCGGCGGTACGGTAACGGCCAGCTATGCATGCGGCAGTCTGTACTGCGACTATAATGGGATGTCGACGAGCATTAAACAGGAGGACGGCAGCTACGTACTGCTGGCGGGAGATGGAACTCTGACAGACCTGGGGTCGAGCTATAGTTACCTGACCGTATTTGGCAGTGACGGCATGTTCTGGGTGGGATACACGGGATCTGGATATGATCTGCTCGACTGGCATGGAAATGTGCTTTTTTCAGGCAGTGACAGTGACGGTTACTCCATTTCCGCAAATGGAAATTATCTGATCGTGCAGAACGGTTATACATCTTCAACGCTTTATCTGGTAAACGGCGCGTCCATGGTGAGCATCGCGGACAGCGTCGGGGGAGCCGAAGAGCTGGAGGTATCCGTTGGGGAAGCGGCATCTATGGAGGCATACACTGGGGAGCCCGCCGTGGAACTGATCGGAGAAGTGTGGGGAACATCTTTTGCGGAAGGTACTGACCTGATTCTGGTGACAGATGGCTCTGCCTATGCACTGTTTGACACGGGCAACAATCAGCTCACATCTGCGGCTTATACCAGATATTTTGACTATGAGGATGGCTGGTTGATCGCTACCTCCGCTGAGGATGGCAGTCTGGGCCTCATTTCTTCCGAAGGGGGCGTGGCGATCCCCTGTGGATATGATTACATCCAGGTATTGAATGAATACTGGGTGATTGGCTATATTGGGATTCCGAATGGAACGGATGAAGATTATGATTACTATTCGGACGGAACCTATTATCTGATCGAGGAGGCGACGATTTATCATCTTTCAGATGAGGAACTGACTTATGTAACGCTGAGCCGTGACCAGATGGAGAGTGCATATGTGGATGGTGAATATATTAATATAAAAAACCGTGAGTCGGGCACAATTACAACCTATGACTCCACCTTTACAGCTGTGGCGTCAGTAAGCAGCCTCTATGATTTCAGCAGCCTTACAAGCTTTGCTTTGCTGATTAAGCAGCTGCAGGACAGTACAGGCCTGAAGATTCTGGATTCTGGCTTGCATATGCAGGCAATGGAGGATGGCTATCTGAGAGTATATACTTACGAGGATGATGCGACAAAATATGGTGTTATCGATATGAGTGGAAATCTGATTGTCCCGGTGGAATATGATAAAATCCAGTCTTATTCCAATCCAGAAACCCGTTATTGGGCGAGAGGTTATTTTGCTGTCACCCAGGATGGGATGGCCGGATATGTGACGCAGGATGGAGTGGTTACCTGTGAGATCAAATATGAGGAAGATAACTTCGACAATAATGGAATTGCGGCGAGGTATCATAATGAAGATGGCACTTATTCTGTGGTGGCGGCAGATGGTACGGTGACGGATGTGCAAAGCTATCCGTCGGCCTATGGCGGCGGCCTGTTCTGGAGGGTGAGCTCCGCCGCGGGAAGCGGCCTCGACCTGTTGGACTGGCATGGAAATCTCCTTTTTGAAAATGTGGTAAACGTGGATGTGTCAGACGATGCCCGTTTCATCATTGTTCAGGAAACCTATGACGATATGCCTCTGCTCTATGCAGTAGATGGCGCATCGACGGCTGATGCCGTGGCTGCGGCTGCGGGCGAGGATTCAGGGGCTGATACGGAAAGCTCATCTGAGGACAGCTCAGGGGAGGAGACGGATCTGGAGAAGGCTGGGGCGGCTGAAACTGTGTCAGAGGCAGATACTGATACTGCAGAAACAGTGTCCGATTCTGCTTCTGAGGCTGCAGAAGCAGAGTCAGATTCGGGTACGGAATCGGAAGATGCATCTGGAAATGATACAGCCGGTGCTGCCGTATCCCTCCTTGAAAGCGCTCTGGTGCTTTTGGACAATGGCCTTGAAGCGAATGAAACGAACAAAGACAGCGTCCTGGTGCTGCTCCAGCAGGCACAGACGCTTCTGGAAGCAGAGAATCCGGATGCCGCTGCCCTTATCAGCAGTGCGGTTACGCTGCTGCAGGCGGGAACTGCAGATACGACCTCCGTTTCCACATTAATCACTACGGCGATGGGAATGGCAGGAACGGGTTCTCTTACGTCGGAGGATGAATAAACGCATAATTATAGCAGCGGTCGGCTCCTGATAATATACATTAATTCTGCATAATATGCAGTTTTCGTGCATAAAATTTGCATAATTATTCAAAAACGCTTTACAAAACAGGAATATGGTGATATAGTCGATTTTGTTTTGACTAATGAAACGAAGGAGCTTTAGCGAAAATGATAAAAGTGGGAATTATCGGGGCGACCGGCTATGCGGGGGGCGAGCTGGTGCGTCTTCTTCTGGGACACAGGGACGCCGAAATCGTCTGGTATGGTTCGAGGAGCTATGTGGATCAGAAATATGCGTCCATTTATCAGAATATGTTTCAGCTGGTGGACGCAAAGTGCATGGACGATAATATGGAAGAGCTTGCAGATCAGGCGGACGTGATTTTCACGGCAACCCCGCAGGGGCTGTGCGCTTCTCTGGTAAATGAGGGGATTCTTTCCAGATCGAAGGTCATAGATCTGAGCGCGGATTTCCGGTTGAAGGATGTACATGTATATGAAGACTGGTATGGGATAACCCATAAGGCTCCGCAGCTTCTTGACGAGGCGGTGTACGGCCTTTGTGAGATCAACCGTGAAAAAATCCGGGGCGCGCGCCTGATCGCGAACCCCGGCTGCTATCCGACCTGTAGCACACTTGCCATCTATCCGCTGATGAAGGAAGAGCTGATTGACCCGGCAACGCTGATTATCGACGCAAAGTCCGGCGCCTCAGGCGCAGGGCGCGGGGCGAAGACGGACAATTTTTACTGTGAGGTCAATGAGAATATCAAGGCTTACGGCGTGGCGACGCACCGGCATACGCCGGAGATTGAGGAACAGCTTTCGGTTGCGGCGGGAAGGTCGGTCGTGCTGAACTTCACTCCGCACCTGGTGCCGATGAACCGGGGAATCCTTATCACTGCGTATGCGTCATTGGCAAAGGCAGTCACTTACGAGGAAGTGAAGGCTGTCTATGATCGCTATTATGGTAAGGAGCTTTTTGTGCGTGTCCTCGAAGAGGACGTCTGCCCGCAGACAAAATGGGTGGAGGGTAGCAATTTCGTCGATGTGAATTTTAAGATTGATCCGCGCACGAACCGCGTGATCATGATGGGCGCGATGGACAATCTGGTCAAGGGCGCCGCGGGGCAGGCCGTGCAGAATATGAACCTGGCCTTCGGGCTGGATGAGGCCGAAGGGCTGCGCCTGGCGCCGATGTTCCCTTGAAGTGGTGCGCATGGGCGGGGCAGTACCATGTACCGGTGCCGACCTATGAGAAAATTGCTGCAGCGCTGCGTGAGCGGGGATTTTGATGCACAGAGCCGGCTGCCAGGTTTATTTCGGAAAAAACATTCGGAGAGCGCAGCATTATCAGGAAAAATATTCGGAGGAAACAGGCTTTATGAAAATAATAGAGGGCGGCGTCACTGCCGCAAAAGGATTTAGCGCTGCGGGCATCGAGGCGGGCATCAAGAAAAGCGGAAAAGATATGGCGATGATCTACAGCGAGACTCCGTGCCGTGTGGCGGGAACCTTTACGACCAATCTGTACAAGGCCGCTCCGGTAAAGTGGGATCAGGCGGTTGTGAGAGGATGCCAGAAAACGGACGGCAGCCATGTGGCAGAAGCGGGCGGATCTGACAGGACAGCCTCTGCGCAGTCTGAGGCAACAGAGGACAGGAAGGAAACTGCCATTGCGCAGTCTGAGGCGTCAGGCAGTATCAGGAACCCGGGCGGCTGGGCGCATGTGGTCGTAGTGAACAGTGGTATCGCGAATGCCTGTACGGGCGAGGAAGGCTATGGCTACTGCCGCGATACGGCGGTAAAGGCGGCGGAATTGTTCGGCATTCGTGAAAACCAGGTGCTTGTCGCGTCGACTGGCGTAATCGGGCAGCAGATTCCGATTGACAAAATCTGTGCGGGGATCGAGGCGATGAAGCCGATGCTTTCGGAGAATGCGGCCGGAGGCTCGCAGGCGGCAGAGGCGATCATGACCACGGATACGGTGAAAAAAGAGGCTGCCGTACAGATTACACTTGGCGGAAAAACAGTGACCATCGGCGGCATGTGCAAGGGCAGCGGTATGATCCATCCGAACATGTGCACGATGCTGAGCTTCCTTACGACAGACGCGAATATCTCGGGGGAGCTGCTGCAGAGGGCTTTAAGCGCCAGTGTGCCGGACACCTACAATATGGTTTCCGTGGACGGCGACACTTCGACCAACGACACCTGCCTGGTGCTGGCGAACGGTCTTGCCGGCAACGCGGAGATTACAGAAGAAGGCGAAGATTACCAGACATTTTTCGAGGCGCTGAATGAGGTAAATACCCGTCTCGCGAAGAAGATGGCCGCGGACGGCGAGGGCGCGACGGCCATGTTTGAGGTAAAAATCATCGGCGCTGAAAGCAAAGCGCAGGCTGTGACGATCTGCAAATCGGTCGTTTCCTCCAGCCTGGTAAAGGCGATGATCTACGGGCACGATGCGAACTGCGGGCGCATCCTCTGCGCGATGGGCTATTCCGGCGCAGAGTTCGATCCGGACAGAGTGGATGTTTCCTTCGAGAGCGCGGCGGGGAAAATCAAAATTATTGAAAACGGCGTGCCAAACGGCTACAGCGAGGAGGAAGCCACGAGGATTCTTTCAGAAACCGCCGTCACCGCCATCGCAGATCTCAAAATGGGCGACCAATCCGCTACAGCCTGGGGCTGTGATCTGACGTATGATTATGTAAAAATTAATGCGGATTACAGGAGTTGAAAGAAAGGCGAATGATAGCTATGGAATCAACAGATATGGAGCTCTGGCTTGCGAAAGCCAACGTCCTGATTGAAGCTCTGCCGTACATCCAGCGCTTCCAGGGGAAAACAATTGTTGTAAAATACGGCGGGAGCGCGATGGTGGATCACGAGCTGAAAAAGAGCGTGATCCGCGATGTGGCGCTTTTAAAACTGGTGGGCTTCCGCCCGATCATCGTGCATGGCGGCGGCAAGGAGATCACAAAGTGGATTGGCAGGGTCGGCCTGGAGACACAGTTTGTCAACGGCCTGCGCGTCACGGACAAGGAGACGATGGAGGTGGCAGAGATGGTGCTGAACCGGATCAACAAGGGACTCGTCTCCATGATGGAAAAAACCGGGCTGAAGGCGGTCGGCATCAGCGGCAAGGATGGCACAGTGCTCAAAGTGGACAAAAAGCTTGCCGACGGCAAGGACATCGGCTATGTCGGAGAGGTAAAGGAGGTCAATACCCGGCTTCTGGACACGCTTCTCGACAATGATTTTATCCCGGTCATCTGTCCGGTTGGCTCGGACGATGAATATCATTCCTTCAATATTAATGCGGACGACGCGGCCTGCGCGATCGCGACGGCAGTTAAGGCCGCGAAGCTGGTATTTTTAAGCGATATCGAAGGGGTCTACCGCGACCCGCTCGACCACACGTCGCTGATCAGTGAGCTGTCCATTCCGGAGGCGAAGGAATTTTTAAAGAGCGGCAACGCCGGCGGGGGCATGCTGCCGAAGCTGCAGAACTGCATCGCAGCGATCGAGGCGGGAGTTTCGAGAGTCCACATTCTGGACGGCAGGATCGAGCATTGTCTGCTGCTCGAATTTTTTACCAACAAAGGAATCGGCACCGCCATCATCGGCGACCAGGAAGAGCGGTATTTTCAGGAAGACTGACAAGAAGGAAATGATTCCGGACATGCCAGGAGAGGCACATGGAACGGCGGACAGTAAGCCGCCATTCTGCCAGGATAAAGCCGGAACAGAGCTTATATAAAACAGAACATAGCCAATAAATATGGAGAGAAAAAATAATGACCAGCAAAGACTACATGGATCTTACGGAAGAGTATGTTCTCCACACTTATAACCGGTTCCCGGTCGTATTTGAGAAGGGCGAGGGCGTGTACCTCACCGATGTAGACGGAAAACAATATCTGGATTTCGGAGCCGGGATCGCGGTATTTGCGCTCGGCTATGGCAACCAGGCCTATAACGACGCGCTGAAAGGGCAGATTGACAAGCTCATCCACACCTCAAACCTGTTTTACAACGAACCGCTGCCCGAGGCAGCGCGGAAGCTGGCAAAGGCGAGCGGCCTTAGCAAGGTGTTTTTTACCAATAGTGGTACGGAGGCAATTGAGGGTGCGCTCAAGGCCGCACGGAAATATGCGTATCTGAAAAAGCAGCTGAAGGGCGGAACGGGGGCTGCGGCTTCTGATGCGGGCAACGGACCGGCTGCCGGCAAGGACGCGTCAATGGAAGGAATTTCCCCGGAAGAATCGTCTGCTTATGAAATCATCGCAATGAATCAGTCCTTTCACGGCAGAAGTGTCGGCGCTCTTTCCGTGACCGGAAATCCACACTATCAGGAAGCCTTCAGGCCGCTGATGGGCGGCGTGAAATTTGCGGATTTCAACGATCTGGAGAGCGTAAAGTCACAGATCACGGATCGTACCTGCGCCATCATTCTGGAGACGGTACAGGGGGAGGGCGGCATCTATCCCGCGGAGCCCGCATTCCTGAAGGGAATCCGCGCACTGTGCGATGAGAAGGACATCCTGATGATTCTGGATGAAGTTCAGTGCGGCATGGGGCGGACCGGCAGCTGGTTTGCCTGCCAGCAATACGGAGTGCAGCCGGATATCATGACAAGCGCGAAAGCGCTCGGATGCGGCGTTCCGGTCGGCGCGTTCGTGTTGAGCGATAAGGTCGCGAACGCCTCTCTTGTCCCCGGTGACCACGGCACGACCTACGGTGGAAACCCGTTTGCCTGTGCGGCCGTATCGAAGGTGTTTGACCTTTTTGAAGAACTGCACATTTTGGAACACGTACAGGCGCTGACCCCTTATCTGGAGCAACAGATGGATGCGCTTGTGGAGAAATACGATTTTCTGACCGTTCGCCGCGGGATGGGATTTATGCAGGGCATTGAGGTGGAAGGCCGCCCGGTTGGCGAAATTGTAAGCAAGGCGCTGGAAAACGGACTGGTCATTATGAGCGCCGGCAGCAATGTACTTCGCTTCGTGCCGCCGCTTGTGATCGAAAAAGAGGATATTGACGAGATGGTGAGGAGACTGGAAGCGTCGCTGTGATATGACAGGCTGCATCGAGCCTTTATGGCCTGCGACGTGCGCGCCGGCCAGATTGCGCACGCATGATGAAAGAAGCAGGTGTAAATGCCGCCTGGATCATATATCAATATAGGAAAACGTCTGACTTTGCGGGAGAGAATACCGCGGTGCCAGGCGTTTTTGTTTCGATATGATTAATCAGAACTTGTAAAATTTTGCAAAATCAGCTGCGTCCGCGTCAAGCCCATAAATCCCCTTCGCGGTCAATATCTGTTCCAGATCCAGAGTGCGAAGAAGAGCCTGGCTTTTTATAGTGAGATTAGACCATGCGTCATGGATCTCGTCGATGCTGGTGTAGCTCTGCTTCGCCGCGCCAGCTTTGTGGAAATACTCGTAGGAAACATAATTGGCGTCCCGGATATAGGTTGCCAGCGGCCCGCTGATCGGGAAACTGCGGCAGCCGATGACCTGCGCGCTGGCACTGTCTACGAATACGAAAATGACTTCGTCAAAATCTGCTGTCACATCGTTCCAGGAAGAAATAATGCCCGGCAGGAGAATCACATCGCCCCACGGATAGCTTCCGAATTTACAGAACATAAAGATGCCGGTTTCCAGGCAGCCGATGCGGAGCTTCAGATCATTGTGGAAGCAATTCTGCATGTCTTCATCGTTAAAGCCTTCCCAGTGCACCGTGATAATGACCTTGTTGCCAAACAGATAGCCAGTCTGGCCGTCTGGAATGGCATCACTGCGGACATCCATAAAAATCGCTTTTTTCTCATCCGGGATCTGTGCTGTCACACAGGCTCCTCTCTGAGGTGTATTGACTTCGGCAATCACGACTTTTCCAAAATTGTTAAGATACATAACTCACGTCCTCCTTCGTATTTGCCTTCATGTCTGGTTTTGCAGGTCTCTGAAAACTGCAACCGAAAAAAATATATCATGGAACAGCAGAATATACAAGAAGAAAATGTAGAATCGAAAAAATTGGGGAAATTCACGAAAAATAGAAATGAAAGGGAAATTGCACATTTTTTATTAAGAGAAGGGTACACTATCGTCAGATACTATAAAGCTGAAGCACTTTTAAAAACGTAATCATTCAGAACAGCCAGATAGCTGCTGCTGTCCGGGTTTGGCCGGCGCATTTCTGAACTGTTGCCAGAATACTATCCGGGAGGAATAGGTCGATGTGGGGGATTTTGACAGCAATTGTTTCAGGCACGCTCATGAGCGTGCAGGGCGTATTTAATACGGAAATGACAAAGCAGACGAGCCTCTGGCTGTCCTCTGCCTTCGTGCAGCTGACAGCCAGAGGCTCGTCTGCTTTGCGGCCTGGCTTTTTACCGACCGGACGAATGTGATGACTCTGACGGACGTAGAGCCGAAATATATGCTCCTTTCCGGTGTGATTGGCGCTTTCATCACGATCACGGTAGTAAAAGCAATGAGCGCCTTAGGCCCGGCCCGCGCGGCGATGCTGATCGTGGTCGCGCAGCTGATTATCGCTTATGCTATTGAACTGATGGGTCTGTTCGGCGTGGAGCGACAGCCGCTCGAAGGACGGAAAGTCATCGGCATGGCAGTTGCGGTAGTGGGGATTATCATTTTTAAATGGTGAGCATTAGGTCGCTTATAAACGATTTTTAGCGCAAAGATGAGAGCACATTTATGGTTTTTATCTGTCTGTGCTTCCAGATCCTGGATCACATTGCGTGATGTTTCAAGCTGGAGCCGTTCCCAGTTTGCCTTTGGCATCAGGTCAAAGCGGTAAAAAGTATCCTTTTTGTAATCACGGAAAAAGTTTCCGGTCTCAAACATACGGTATGGGCTTGCTGCTGTAAACCCGGCCAGTATTTTATCGGTCAGCAATTGGCTGGCACTTACACACTTTTCAAGGAATTTGACTCTTTAACGTTTCCTATCAGACGAGAAAGAGGACTATCAGCATACTCATAAACAGTATTTTCCGTAACTCGATCAGCAATTTTGGTAATGCCACATTTTCTTAGTACAGAAGAACCGATATATTTGTCAATAAAAGATGAAATACTGTCAAGTAACTCCTTGCTATTATCAAAAATTTCTGCTATGCTTGTCATTGGTATAGGTCTCCTTTTGCTGATGATTTTTTGCCTAATTCATTATAGCAAAAATAGAGTGCCTATACCATTCTTTATTTATGAAATGACCCGATTTTCATAACTTTTTAGCATTTTCCAGTGTGCGAAGTATGAGGATTTATTTACCCGATGCTCCATGAGAACGGCGCAGGCCGTAATATCCTTATTTTTACGAATTCAGACCAGATTGCCAGGCTGAATGAGCTTGCGGAAGCATTGCCGGAATTCCGGTTCCATGTGGCGGCGCTGACCGAGATGTCGTCGAAGCTGCTGGCCGTGTCAGTCTGCCCGAACATCAGCCTGTTCCCTGCGATCTCTGAAAAAAAGGCTGCCAGCCTTTGGAAAACATGTGATATTTATCTGGACATCAATTATGGGAATGAAATTTTGTCAGCAGTTAAAACGGCCTTTCAAAACCGGCATTTGATTTTTGCATTCGAAGAGACTGCGCATAACAGGCAGTTTGTGGCGGCAAAAAACATATTCCGGTCAGATCATTACAAAGAGATGGCTGGCAGGATCAGAACGTCTGTTTCAGACAAAGCTGTCATGGAGAATGAATTGAAAGTGCAGTTTGAAGCGGCCTTTGCAGCTTCGCCGGAAGATTATAAGCGCGTGATCTCTGGCGCCGACAGGATAACACCGCATTCCCATTAGCTTTAGACAGTGGGTAGTTTACCCTGACACCTTAATTTTTTCCTAAACTGTAAAAATCTGTTGCAAATCTGTAATTTTTTCGTTAAAATAAATTGGCATATGGGGAAACGGCAGCTGCAGCTGCAAAAATGCGAAATTATATTATAAGAATAAAGAAGATAAAACTAAAAAAGCGCGATTTATATCTGCACGCGAAATTGCAAAATCTCAGGAGACACACAGGGCTGGCGATTGCTCTGGTGTGCTTTAGCTTATTATCAATTACCGGCTGCTCCGGAGCCGCGCCGCTCTATACGGCGGGACTGACGGAGGAGACTGCGGCGGCGGATGCAGCGAACGGCTCGGATGATGCGTCGGACGGCATCGGGACGGACACGGCATCTGCGGACGCCGGGGCGGATTCTGCGGGAGCGACAGCCACAATGGCAGGGGCGGACAGCGAGACCGCCGGATCTTCCGGTACAACGGATGTCGACACGGACGGTGAGTCGGCAGGGTTTTCCGGTACGGATGTCGGTACGGACAGGGAGTCGGCTGATGCTTCCGGAGTGAACGGCACATCGGAGTCGGCGGGTGTTTCCGACACGCTTGCGGGGCTTGGCAGTTCGTCTGATGAGACATCCACGACAGAGACGGTCATCGGATATGTCTATGTCTGCGGCGCGGTGAAGGATCCGGGCGTCTATCCGATCCGGGATGACATGCGCGTCTGCGACGCGGTTGAGCTGGCCGGAGGGTTTTCCGACGAGGCCGATGAGGAATGGCTGAACCAGGCCGCGACGCTCAGAGACGGGCAGAAGCTGTATGTTTATACGATTGAGGAGACGGATCTGATGAAGGCCTCCGGCATGGCTCCGGAGGGGATGGATGGGAGTATTACAGGTACAGGCACGTCAGATGGCGCTGACAGCTCAGAGGCGGCGGACGCGGGTACGGCCGATGGCGGGGCCGGAGAGGATTCTTCTTCGGGAACCGGTACGGCTTCAGACGGCAAAGTGAATATTAACACGGCAACCAGGGAGGAACTGATGACTCTGCCGGGGATCGGGGAGTCAAAGGCGGACGCGATCGTGGCTTACCGCGACGCGCACGGCGCATTTTCATCGATCGAGGAGATTCAGAATATTTCCGGGATCAAAAGCGGAGTATTCTCCCAGATCAAAGACCTGATAACGGTATAGCTGACGGCAGAAAAACTGACAGCAGAATAACTGACGGCAGAAAAACTGACAGCAGAATAACTGACGGCAGAATAACTGATAGCAAAACAACTGATAGCAAAACAACTGATAGCAGAATAGCTGATAATAGTACAGTTAATAACAGTATCACTGAAAACAGTGCAGCCGATAACCGGATAAAACACCATGCCCCGCTTTATGCAGGGCATGTGCGTATGAAAAAGTGAGCAGTGAGGAGAAGATTATGGCGAAGAGAGTTCTGGTAGTGGATGATGAGAAGCTGATCGTGAAGGGGATTCGTTTCAGCCTGGAGCAGGACGACATGGAGGTGGACTGCGCGTATGACGGCGAGGAGGCAGTCCGGCTTGCGAAGGAGAATAAATATGACATTATCCTCCTGGATCTGATGCTTCCGAAGCTGGACGGACTGCAGGTCTGCCAGCAGATACGGGATTTCTCAGATGTACCGATCGTGATGCTCACCGCCAAGGGCGATGACATGGATAAAATCATGGGTCTGGAATACGGCGCGGATGATTATATCACAAAGCCGTTTAACATCCTGGAGGTAAAGGCGAGACTGAAAGCAATTATCCGCAGGACTTCGCAGAGGAACGTGCCGGAGCCGAAGGGAAAGATTGTTGAGGTGGGAGACCTGGTCCTGGACTGTGACGGACGGAGGGTCAGCATCGCGGGCAAAGAGGTGAACCTGACCACGAAGGAATATGATCTTCTGGAATTGCTTGTTTTTAACCCGAATAAGGTCTACAGCCGCGAGAGTCTGCTGAATACCGTGTGGGGCTACGAGTATCCGGGGGACGTCAGGACCGTGGATGTGCATATCCGCCGCCTGCGCGAGAAGATCGAGGCAAACCCGAGCGAACCAAAATACGTACATACAAAGTGGGGAGTGGGTTACTATTTCCAGCATTAAGCCATTCATTTTAAAATATTTCAAAAGTCTGCAGGCGCGCATCTTCCTGTTTTTTATTCTGGTTGGCGTGATACCGGTCCTTCTGATGAGAGTGGCCGTCCTGTCCAATTATGTTTCCCAGGCTGTGGAGCAGAAGGCGCAGCTCATCGGCACCCAGTGCCAGCAGATTCTGGAGCAGATTGCGGAGTCCGGCTATATGCACGGGAACGAATCCGACCAGGTTGACAAGCTGATTGACCAGATGGCGTCGCTCTATTCGGGGCGTGTCATTCTGGTCAACAGTAATTTTCGTATTATCAAAGATACCTATGATATTGATGTAGATAAGGTAATCATCTCAGAAGAAGTACTTCTCACGTTTCTTGGCACAAATTCTACGAATTATGACGAGGACAATCAGTTTCTGGAAATGACGATCCCGACCACCGACAGTGATACCGGGGAGACGGACGGGATCATGATCATCAGCGTGCCGACGATGGATATTGCGAACGGAAAGGCCGGCATCAGCAGGACTGTGTTTCAGATGCAGTCGATTCTGGTCATTCTGATTCTGGGCGTCGCGTTTTACGTCTCCCGGATTCTCACGCGCCCGTTCGGGAAAATCACGCAGTCCCTGGAGGATGTCGCGGGTGTAAACGATGAGGAGATTTCGATCCCGGACTACACGGAGACCCAGCTTCTGTCCGAGGCGTACAACCGCATGCTGAAGCGCATGAAGGTGCAGGAGGATTCGCGGCAGGAGTTTGTATCGAATGTCTCACATGAACTGAAGACACCCATCACCTCGATGAAGGTTCTGGCAGATTCGCTTCTGGCGCAGGATGATGTGCCGGTCGAGCTGTACAAGGAGTTTATGACGGATATTGCCGAGGAGATCGACCGTGAAAACAAGATCATCACGGATTTGCTTTCCCTGGTAAAGATGGACAGACGCTCTTCGGACGTCCATATCGAGGAGACGAATATAAACCAGCTGATCGAGCTGGTATTAAAGCGTTTGCGCCCGATCGGGGCGACGAGGGACATCGAGCTGGTGCTGGAAAGCTTTAAGCCGGTCCTGGCGGAGGTGGACGAGACAAAGCTGACGCTCGCGATTTCCAACCTGGTTGAAAACGGCATCAAGTACAACAAAGAGGGCGGCTGGGTCCATGTCTCCCTGAACGTCGATGCTAAATTTTTCTATATAAAGGTGGAGGATTCCGGCATCGGGATCCCGGAGGATTCTCAGGAGCATATTTTTGAACGTTTTTACCGCGTGGACAAATCCCACTCGCGGGAAATCGGCGGCACCGGGCTGGGGCTGGCCATTACGAGAAGCGCAGTGCTGATGCACCACGGCGCGATCAAGGTGTACAGCCGCGAAGGCGAGGGGACGACCTTTACTGTGCGGATCCCGCTGAAATACGTGCCATGATGTCCATTTGCTATGCACATCCGCTTTGGAGGTATCAGGAGGAACTGTGAGCAGTACAAAAAGATATTTTGCCGTGTTCGTGGCAATTGCCGTCCTGCTTCTGACTGGCGGCTGCTCCGGTGACGGCAGCAAAAATACCAGCTATACAATCTATTATAAAAGCTCGTCCGGGACGAGTCTCTACGAGGTCAGCTACGTTCCCTCGGCGGAGACCTTTGATGAGATGATGACGGAATTGATGGCTCAGATGTCAACGGTTCCGGAGGAGGCCACCTATGCCAGCACGATTCCCGAGACGGTAGTTTACCAGGGCTACGAACGGGGGATCGATGCTCTCCGCATTGATTTTTCCGGGGGATATTATGAGATGAGCAACACGACCGAGGTGCTGCTGCGGGCCGCCGTGGTCAAGACAATCTGTCAGATCCCGGGGGTGACTAAGATCATTATTACAGTAGACTCCGAACAGCTTGTGGATTCGGACGGGGAAATTGTCGCGGCGATGGACGCGGAGAGCTTTATTGATACGAAAAACGGCGGTATCAATTCTTACCAGACGGCTTCTCTGGTGCTGTATTTTCCGAACCGGGACGGGACAATGCTGAAAAAAGAAGTGCGAAATGTGGACTATTCGAGCAACATGGTCTTAGAGCGCGTAATCGTGGAGCAGCTGATTGCGGGCTCCGAATATTCTGACCGGAAGGCGGTGCTTAATTCTTCCACGGAGATTCTGGATGTCACGACGAAAAATGGGATCTGTACGCTGAATCTCAGCGAAGAATTTAATCAGCCCCCGACAGAAAACACCCCCTCTGCGGAGACGGCGCTTTATGCCATTGTCAATTCGATCTGCGAGACATCAGATACCATCAATGGCGTAAAGTTTACGGTTGAGGGTTCGAGCAACGTGACATTCTGGGACGAAATAGATCTGAATAATGTGTTCATTCTGAATCAGGCAATGATTGAAACGGAGACGCTGGAGACCGGCGAGGCGGAAGGGGAACCGACTGTCGACGAGGCGGAGGAAGAGCTGGCCGGGGAGGGGACAGAAGGAGCATCCGCCGGAGACGAGAGTGAGGAGACGTTATCTACAGGCAATGCCGATGATGATTCCGCGTCTGAAATAGCAGAGGGAGATGACTCTGCGGCAGAGTCTCAGTCGGAGGATCCCGCAGATGGCGACGACGTACTCGCCGGGGCGGATGGGACTCCGCCGGTAGACTGAATCAGATGATACCACGATACATGAGAATGTGCTGTGATATGGTATGGAAAGGGATGGTGCGATGAGAAGACGACCGCTGGCACTGCTGTGCCTCGCGGCCGTGCTTGTCCTGGGCTTTGGCGGGGCGGCGCGTGTCTCGGGGCAGAATGCCGCGCTTTTCATGACACAGGAATATCTGTCAGGGATGGCAGATGCGGGCGGCACGCTGATACTGGAAGGGAGCGTGGCCGAGGTCAATGCAGTATCTGAGGGCGTACGCCTTTCTGTAAATCAGATTTTCTGTCAAAATAACAATTCAACTGGCACCTTATCATCCGAACTGAAGCTTCTGGTCACGGTCGGGACAGATACGTATTTGCCGGGCGACCGGATCCGGATAACGGGGGACTGGCGGCCATTTACGGAGGCCTCAAATCCCGGACAATTTGATACACAGGCGTATTATTTTGCTAAAAATACGCTCGGGAGCGTCACAAGTCCGACAGTGACCCTGGTTGCGGAGGGGACGATGTCGCTGCCGCGGACACTTGCCCGCATCCGCCGCGCGCTGCGATCCTCGTATCTTAATATTTTAAGGGAAAAGGCTGCCCGCACGGTATCTGCGATCAGTCTCGGGGAAAAGAGCTTCATGGAGCAGGAGTGGAAGCAGCTTTATCAGGAGGGTGGTATCGCCCACATCATCTCCATCAGCGGCCTCCACATCAGCCTGATCGGCATGTGCATTTACCGGCTTCTGCGCCGCGCCAGGCTGCCGTTTGCGCCGGCTGCGCTGCCCGCAGCGGCAATTGTGGTTTTATACGCTCTGATGTCCGGTTTTGGCATATCGACTGCGCGGGCCTGTGTGATGTTTGCGATCTGGCTGGGATCGCAGATCGCCGGGCGGAAAAATGACATGCTGACGTCCACGGCAATTGCCGCGGCTCTGATTCTGGCCGGCGACGCCGGGGCTGCAACACAGTCCTCCTTTTTGCTTTCCTTTGGAGCGGTTCTTTCCATCGCCCTGCTCGTACCGCAGCTTGCGGCCGCGAATCCTTTCCGGAGAAGTGGGAGGCGGGAAGCCGCGAATCCTTTCCAGGAAAGCGAGCAATCCACTGTTGGGAATCCTTTCCGGAGAAGTGAGCGGCGGAGGGCAGCGGATTTTCTTCGGGAAACTGAGCAGCCTGCAGCCGCGAAGCCTTTCCAGAGAGGTGAGCGGAAGAAGGAAGCTTCTGGGACAAATGACAAACATGCGGGAGATTATGGCTTCGAGGGGAAGGAAAGCGGGGCCGGTATCCGGCAAAAGACAGAAAAGCCTCCGAAAACGGGGCAGATGTGGAGAAAAGTGTGTAAGGCGGGGTCTTACGCCTGGAATGCATTAAGCGGAGGAGTGGGGATCTGGATTGGCGTACTGCCGGTTACACTCTGGTTTTTTATCAGGTCTCGCCGTGGAGCATCCTGATCAATCTCGCCGTGATTCCGCTGATGTCTGCCCTGATGGCCTCTGCGCTGATTTCCTGTCTGGCGGGGCTGATCAGCATTCCCATCGGGACATTCCTCGCCGCTCCTGTCTACTATCTGCTCGGACTGTTTGAGTGGCTGTGCGCCGTCGAACAGCAGCTGCCCTGTTCCGTCTGGGTCGCGGGCTGTCCGGCTGTCTGGGAAATTGTGGTCTACTACGCGCTGCTTGCCTGCGCGGCCGTGGGGACGTCGGCGCTTTTAAAGGCACAGCTGTCACATAGTCGGATGAAGAAACACGTGGGCTCGCCTTTAAAGCGGATGGAACAAATCCCCCGGGGAAGTACGCTCGAAACGCAGATGGCACAGCTGTCACACAATCGGACGGAACAGAAAAACCATAGAAGGATGGCACAAAACCAAAAAACACGGTTACCGCAGAATCCGGCCATTCGTGCGGCTGGGAACGGGGGGAAGGTTCCGCACGGGACACCCGGAAGCAGAAGCATAAGAAGGGTTTCACACGGGACACCCGGAAGCAGAAAGAAGATTCCGCACGGCGCCCCTGCCGTTCTGTGGGTCATCGTGATGCTTCTGTGTGTCTGTCTGATGGGCTTTCATCCGCGCACCGGGCTGACGGTGACCTGCCTGGACGTGGGGCAGGGCGACGGGGCGCTCATTCAGCTGCCGGACGGCACCACGTGCCTGATCGATGGCGGGAGTACTTCGGTGAGCTCGCTCTGGGAATACCGGATCAGCCAGACCGTTAAATATTATGGAATCAGTACCATAGATTACGTGCTTTTATCCCATGCCGACAGCGACCATATTAGTGGGATTACGGAATATCTCAAGGACTACCTGCCGGGGTTTGCGCAGAAAAACGCACATGGGATTTCTCTGAAAAATCTGGTTCTGCCGCCAACGGCCGATGAGAGCGATTTTGAAACGCTGATCGAGAGGTGCCGGGAGCTTGACATCAGCGTCCTTCGAATGGAAGCAGGAGCGGTGCTTGGCAGCGCGGCAGCTTCAGCCGCATCCGTTGGAGGAACGTCCGGGACGGGGACGACTGGAATGGGAACAGCCGGAACAGGAACGTCCGGGACGGAGACGGCCGGATCGGGGACGGCCGGATCGGGGACGGCCGGAACGACAGTCCGGACCGCGGGATCCGCCACGCGAGGCAATACCCGCACGTGGTCTTTCACCTGTGTGGCGCCGTCCTCTTCCTCTTTGTCCGGCGACAAGAACGAAGACTCTACGGTTCTCCTTTTACAATATGGAAGCTTCCGGATGCTTTTTACCGGGGATCTGGAAGGAGCTTCCGAGATGGCACTTGCCGCTTCCGGCGTGGATTTATCCTGCGACGTCCTGAAGGTCGGCCATCACGGCTCGAAGGGGGCGTCCTCCGACGAGTTTCTTGCGGCTGTTTCGCCGGCATTCGGAATTATTTCGTGCGGGGCAAATAACACATACGGCCATCCCGCCGCTGCCGCCGTCGAGCGGCTGCGCATGGCAGGAATTACCTTGTATGCCACCATGGAGTGCGGGGCAATGACCATTCGGAGCAATGGCGTCAGCTACCGGATTTCCGGATATCTGGCGACTGAAGTATATGCGCATTAAAACGCGTCATTTCTGTAATGGTATGATACAAGGGATTGCGAGGGTGTGAAACACGTAGCAATCCGTAGTATCATCCCATCTTTTGTTGCTTGAAATATGGATGACAGAACGGGAGGAATTCGTACATGCTGCATTTGCCAAGAATTATGCTCGCCGCGCCTGGAAGCGGAAGTGGGAAGACGATGATCACCTGTGGAATTTTGCAGGCCTTTCGTGAGCGCGGCCAAAACCCGGCATCCTTTAAATGCGGCCCGGATTATATCGACCCGATGTTTCATGCCAGAGTGATCGGCACTCCGTCAAGAAATCTTGATACTTTTTTTACGGATCCGCAGACTACGCGCTATTTGTTTGCGAAGACCGCGAAAGACGCCGGGATTTCTGTCCTGGAAGGGGTTATGGGGATTTACGACGGCCTGGGCGGTATTTCCGTGAAGGCCTCTTCCTATGACCTCGCGGCGGTGACGGAGACGCCGGTCATCCTGATTGTGAACGCGAGGGGCATGAGCCTGTCCGTGATACCGCTGATCCAGGGGTACCTGAATTATCAGAGTCAGTGCAGAGTTTCGTCCAGGACTGAGACATTAAACGGCTGCGATGTGCAGCACCAGCACGGACATGGAATCATCCGCGGCGTCATCCTGAATCAGACGACCCAAATGACGTATCATTTATTAAAGGATGAGATCGAAAAACAGACCGGCGTCCACGTGTATGGTTATGTCCCGAAACTGGAGGACGCTGCCGTGGAAAGCCGCCATCTGGGTCTTGTGACACCGAATGAGATCGCGGATCTGAAAAGCCGTCTGACGCGGCTGGGCGAAGAGCTGGAGCAGTGCCTGGATCTGGACGGGATCCTTGCGCTTGCTCAGGAAGCGGCAGACTATGGAGAAGAGGAGCTGAGACTTCCTGAAAGCGTAGGAAGATATGTCGATGGATGGCGGCAGAACGTTCCCGAGACTGCCGGCGCGCCGGAGAACCAGGATGCTCCTGAAGCTGCCAGCATGCAGAAAAACCAGGATGCCCCATTGCTCGCCGTCGCGCAGGACGAGGCGTTCTGCTTTTACTATCAGGACAACCTGGAGCTTTTGGAAATACTCGGAGCTAAGCTGATCCCATTCTCACCTTTGCATGACAAAGGTTTGCCGGAAGGCATAAGCGGCCTGCTCTTAGGCGGAGGATATCCGGAGTTATACGCAGAGCAGCTCTCGCAAAACGATACGATGAAAGCTTCCATAAAGAAAGCAGTCGATCATGGGCTTCCATATCTGGCGGAGTGCGGCGGATTCATGTACCTTCACGAGGAAATGGAAGACATGGATGGCCGGTCATGGCCGGTGTGCGGCTGCATCCCTGGCCGGTCCTACCGTACAAAAAAGCTGGGGAGATTTGGATATATCACACTTAGTGTGCGGATGGAAGAGGAGCATCCGTTGGAAACGATTGCAAAAGACCATCCGGCGAAAACGACAGCAGAAAGCTATCCGGAGGCATTGGCAGCAAAAGACAGTCAGAATGAAAACACAGCAAAGGCTCATCAGGCAGCAATGACAGCAGAAAATTGCGACAGGGAGCAAGGCACCTTTGGCGAAACCGAACAACACGAAATGTGCCGGGGGTTGTATGAAAACCAACGATTCCGGGATCAGTATATATCAGCCGGATGGGGGTTTCTGCGTCCGGGAGAGACCATCCGTGCGCATGAATTCCACTATTTCGACAGCACCGATCCGGGAAAGGCTTATATTGCCCAAAAGCCGATCGGAAAGCGGACGTGGGACTGCATTCATGCATCCAGGCAAAGTGTGGCAGGGTATCCGCACCTTTATTACTGGTCAAATCCTGATTTTGCAGCGCGGTTTGTCTCCTGTGCCCGAAAATACAGGCGCCGGGGAATATAAGAAAGTCATCGCCGCGAAAATCATCAGGCTGAAAGCTTACAGCTTGAAATAGGTCGACCGCAATCCCATTGGCTTTAGACAATGGGTAGTTCACGAGAAATAAACACGGCTCAGAAAAGTCGCTGAGAAAAGACTCAAATCACGGCTTGTATGCAGTGAATATTTGCATTATAATCTTTTTGGAGCAAACAGCTTACTGAATCAAATCCGGATCGATTGGAGAGATTGGAGGCGAGGACATGAAAACGTTTAACACGGCCGTGGTATGCAACCCCCAGAAGCATTATATGGTAGACATTTCTGAAAAAGCCGACCGGATTATTGCGCGATACATTGAACCTGGCAAATATTTTTCCATTAATCGTGGCAGACAGTATGGGAAAACCACGACGCTGAGCACGTTGGCCCGCAGGTTACGGAAGGATTATTATTGCCTTCAGATCAGCTTTGCGTGGGCAGATGGTATTTTTGAGTCAGAATATCGTATGGTCTCCGGCTTTGTGGGATATGTAAAAAAGGAATTAAAGCTGGAGCACGTCCCAGAAAATCTGATTATGGACTGGAGCAGAGAAATTGACGATGGGGATCCTATGGCTGATCTGGACGAAAGGATTACAAAGCTGTGTGCCCAAAGTGACCGGGAAATCATTCTGATGATCGATGAGGTGGACAGGGTATCGGACGATCGGCTGATGCTTCAGCTTTTGGGGTTGCTGAGAGATAAATACATTCAGCGTGAGGATGGAAGAGATCATACATTTAAGAGCGTGATTCTTGCCGGCGTGTACGATATTAAAAATCTGAAATTGAAAATCCGCCCGGAGGAAGAGCATATTTATAACTCTCCCTGGAATGTAGCGGTAGAGTTTGAGGAGGATCTGAGTTTTTTGCCGGGAGAGATTGCCGGGATGCTGCGCGAATATGAGCGGGATTATCATACCGGGATGGATATTGATTTCATGGCAGAGCTGATATACGACTATACATCCGGTTACCCTGTTCTGGTATCTGACATTTGCAGGCGTCTGGATGAAAAAGTTGCCGGAATGCCGGATTTTCCTGACCGTGTGGCAGCGTGGACTCATGCGGGCGTGGCAGAGGCTGTCAAAATCATACAGCAGACGCGGACGCCTCTGTTCGAGGATATGATTAAGCAGCTGGAGGATTACCCGAGACTGAAAGATATGCTGAACCGCATTTTGTTTGAAGGGGAATCTGTTCCGTTCAATGCCTATAATCAGGTTCTGAATCTGGCAAAAATGTTTGACTATATTAAATCCGTCGATGGGCGTGTCGAGGTTTCCAACCGGATTTTTGAGGTAGTATTGTATGACTATCTCCTTTCCGAGGAGAAGCTGGGCAGTCCGACCAGCAAAGACGCACAATTAAATCGGAATGATTTTATCCGGAAAGGAAAGCTTGATATGGATGCGCTGCTGCACAGGTTTTCGGAGCATTATGCGGATATCTATACGGATCATGATCAGAAATTTGTGGAAAAGCACGCAAGAAAAATATTCCTGATGTATTTAAAACCTGTCATTAACGGTACAGGAAATTATTATGTGGAAGCCGAAACACGTGACGCGAAACGCACAGATATTGTGGTGGATTATCGCGGCGAACAATTTGTAGTTGAAACAAAAATCTGGTATGGCCCGAAATACAACGAAGCTGGTGAACAGCAGCTGTGCGGCTATCTGGATCGCCTTCATCTGAAAAAGGGATATTTGCTGACTTTTAGTTTTAACAAAAATAAAGAGACCGGTATAAAAGAAATCCCAATGGGAGATAAGGTACTTCTGGAAGTAACCGTATAACGGGCAGCGGTTCAAGACAATTCCTTATTTATCCTGCAAGGATAAAACAGAAATCGAGGCTCAAAGAAGATGCAGCTATTGAAAAAAGCTGCTGACAGTCAATCGGAAAAGGGAACACTGATATGGAAGAACAAACATTACGAAGGATATTCGAATCTGTCACGCCGGGAGACGCAGCCGCGGCTGACATCTGCCACCGACGGTGGAATGGCATCGCAAAGCCTCTCCACAGTCTCGGCTGGATGGAAGATGCTATTACACGGATTGCTGCCGCACAGCACAGTCCGGAAATACGGACACGAAAAAAGATCCTGGTGCCGATGTGCGCGGACAACGGCGTCGTGGCGGAGGGCGTGACGCAGACCGGACAGGAGGTGACCGCGATTGTCGCGGAGAACTTCCTGGACGAGCAGTCCTGCGCGGCGATTATGTGCCGCCTGGCAGGCGCGGATATCCGCCCGATCGACATCGGCATGGTGACAGACACGCCGCGCGTGGAGAAGCGGAAGGTGGCTTATGGCACAAAAAATTTTGCGAAGGAACCGGCCATGACGCGGGAGGAAGCGGTGCGGGCGCTGATGGTGGGAATCACGCTGGCGGGTGAGCTGAAGGAGCAGGGATATGATCTGATCGCGACCGGCGAGATGGGCATCGGCAACACGACGACCTCGAGCGCCGTGGCGAGCGCATTGCTCGGAGTCCCTGCCGTGGAGATGACCGGGCGCGGCGCGGGGCTTTCGACCGAAGGGTTGAACAAAAAGATTTGTGTGATCCAGGAGGCACTGGAGCGGTATGGCCTGACCGGATGTCAGACCGGTTCGTCCGCGGATTCTCAGACCAGAGGTCAGACCGATTCGTCCGCGGATTCTCAGACCAGAGGCCAGACCGATTCGTCTGTGGATTCTCAGACCAGAGGCCAGACCGATTCGTCTGCGGATTCTCAGACCAGAGACATGGTCGGCTCATCTGAGGTTGAGGATACTCAGACAGGACATATGACCGGCTCGTCCGTAGATCCCCTGTCCGTCCTTTCCTGCGTTGGAGGGTTCGATCTCGCCGGAATCGCGGGACTGTTTCTCGGCGGTGCGTATCACCACATTCCGGTACTGATTGACGGATTTATCTCTTCTGTCGGAGCGCTTCTGGCTGTCCGGCTTTGCCCGGCCGCAGGAGATTATATGATCGCGACCCACGTATCTAAAGAACCCGCCGCACGCAGGATTCTAAAAGAACTCGCTCTTGAGCCTGCGCTGGATGCAGGCATGTGCCTGGGAGAGGGCAGCGGCGCGGTCGCCGCGCTCCCACTGATAGATATGGGTGCGGAAATCTATCACCGAATGAGTACCTTCGAACAGATTCAGGTGGAGGCGTACCAGGAATTAATTTAGCCATCTGAAGTAAGCCAGCCGTAAGCTCAGTGCTTTTGGACAATGAAAGTCGCGCAATTGTAAATCGGTGCCGTTCTCGATTTGCTGCGCAAATCGGAACATTCTTCGCGATTGGGCGCGGTACCGTTCTCGATTTTCTCCGAAAATCGGAACATTGCCTGCGTCTATACTTGCTGCGCAAGTATGGACATGCAATGCGGTTCACAAGATACAAGCAGAGACATATTGGAAATGTGCGCCTGGGGAAATCCAACACAGCTGTTCTGACCAAAAGAAAGGAGTTTATCGTTATGGGAACCTATTTGAATCCCGGATGCAAGGGCTTTCAGACCATCAGGAATGGAATTTATGTGGACAAAACTGGTCTGATTGATTATGTAAACAGTACCATAAACACTCCTCTGAAATTGACGAGCTTCAGCCGCCCTCGTCGATTTGGAAAATCATTCGCTGCAAAAATGCTGTGCGCGTACTATGATAAAAGCTGTGATTCCCGCTTGCTTTTTGAAGGTCTTGAAATAGCAAAGAAAACGTCCTTTGAGCAGTATTTAAATAAGTACGATGTGGTCTATCTGGATATGACCTGGTTTATTTCTACCGCAAAATGTATCAGTGAGGTTGTAAAAGATCTCCAGAAAAAGGTAATTGAGGAATTGCAGGAAGAATATCCTTCCTGTCTGAAAAAGGGAGAAACCATTCTTGCGGATGCACTTTTATCCATCAGCCATAAAACGGGAAGAGAATTTATTTTTATAATAGACGAGTGGGATGCCATTTTTCGTGAGGCGAAGGAGAATGACGCCCTGCAGAAGGAATACATTCAGCTTCTTCGAGGCCTGTTCAAGGGCGGAACTGCAACGGATGAGACAATCGCTGCAGCATATATGACTGGAATTCTTCCTGTTAAAAAATATGGAAACGAGTCTGCAGTATCAGATTTTAAAGAATTCACCATGACTAGTCCGGCAAGACTGACCAGATATGTTGGATTTACAGAACAGGAGGTAAAAAACCTCTGCAGGACCTGCCATATGAGTTTTGATGAAATGAGCGCATGGTATGATGGATATTCGTTCAAACGAATGCAGCATGTGTATAGTCCTAATTCTGTTATGAACGCGCTGCAGGATGAGGAGATACAAAACTACTGGAGAAAATCAGAAACGTTTGAAAGCCTGAAGCAGTATATTGACAGGAACTTCGACGGCCTGAAGGATTCAGTAATATTAATGCTTGGAGGCCAGCGTGTGAAAATTGATATCGGAACCTTTCAGAATGATATATCATCCTTTAAAAGCAGAGACGACATTCTTACCCTGCTGATTCATCTGGGTTACCTGGCCTATGACCAGTCCGAAAAAGAAGTCTATATTCCCAACCGGGAAGTGGCTGAGGTATTTCAATCCTCCGTGAAGGGTGGAAAATGGGAGCCGGTAGAGCGTGCAATCAGCCAGTCAGAGGAACTGCTGGATGCCACCCTTCGCTGCGACAGCGAGACAGTGGCCAGATCCCTGGAGCTGGTGCACGAGGAATGTACCTCTGTTCTCAGATACAATGATGAAAATTCCCTTGCCTGCGCCATTTATATTGCGTATTATACTGCCAGAAATCATTATCTCCTGCTTCGTGAGTTTCCCTCTGGAAAAGGTTTTGCAGATTATGCTTTCATACCTGGGAAAAATACGGACAAGCCAGCCGTCGTAGTGGAGTTAAAATATGATAAAAATGCAGACACGGCGATCCGGCAGATTCATGAAAACCGTTATGATGGGAAATTAAAAGATTATTTTGGGAACCTGCTTCTGGTTGGGATTGATTATGACAAAGACGCAAAAGGGAAAAGCGCGAAGAAGCACAGCTGCGTGATAGAGCGTATAAAATGAAAGAAGGAAAAATATGTCACCGAGACTGGCGATAGTAGTACCTTGTTATAATGAAGAAGCAGTCCTTCCTGAAACCATCCGGCAGCTGGAAGGACTGGTCGAAGAACTGAAAAATAACAACCAGGTCTCATTAGACAGTCTGCTGCTGTTGGTCGATGATGGCAGCAGCGACCGTACCTGGGAAATCATTTGGGAGGAACATCGGAATAATGAACAGTCCGTCTGGGGGATGAAGCTTGCCCGAAATTCCGGACACCAGAATGCGCTGCTTGCCGGACTTATGGGTGTAAAGCCCTTCGTGGATATTACAATTTCCATTGATGCAGATTTACAGGACGATATTTCCGTAATCGGCGATATGATCAAAAAATATGGTGAAGGAAATGAGATTGTGTTCGGCGTACGAGAAGATCGCTCTTCTGACACCTGGTTTAAAAGAACTTCTGCGGAGGCTTTTTACCGCCTGATGAACTGGATGGGAGCGGCAACGGTGAAGAATCACGCGGATTTTCGCCTGATGAGCCGTCGGGCGTTGGATGAACTGGAAAAATACAAGGAGCGGAATCTGTTCCTGCGCGGTATCGTGACATGCATCGGGTTTCAGACTGCCGAAGTATATTATACGCGGAAAAAGAGGATGGCGGGGGGGAATCAAAATATCCGCTGCCGAAAATGATTGCGTTTGCGCTTCAGGGGATCACTTCCTTCAGCATAAAACCAATGACTATCATTTCCTTTGTCGGGATCGGCAGCATCCTTGTGAGCGTGATAGCCATTATCTATTCTCTGGTCGGTCATTTTACGGGAAATACGGTAAGCGGATGGACGTCTCTGTTCTGCTCAGTCTGGTTTTTGGGCGGCATGATTTTGCTTGCTCTGGGCATTATCGGACAGTATATCGGGAACATTTATATGGAAGTCAAAGAGCGGCCGCGCTATACTGTAGAAACAGAGCTTTTTTTCGAAGGTACAACCAAAAACAAAGAATGTGGTATCGAACCGCGCCAGTAATAATATTTTGTCCTACCGCCGAAGAATTTTTTGTTTTTCACTTAGGCACTTACAAACGATTTTTTGCGCAAAATGGCAAAATTTCGATTCCGGTTTATCCGGGTTAGGTCAGTACTAAACGCATGTCACTGGCTGGCATTTGGAAAGCGGGATTCTGTTCATCTGCGCCGATTTTTTAGCATGATGATCTGAAGAAGTCCGTCTCCCGATGCAAGTATAAATACGGGAATCAGGCAGAGCAGATAACGGCTGTTGCATTCCCAGATGCTTTCAAAAATGAAAAAACCAATCAGAGCCACCCGGCAGATGAAGGAAAGAGAGCGGCGCAAGTCTTCATTGACTTCTGTCTCGCTCGGATCGCCAGAAATACCTGAATCATTTGAAATACCTGAATCATCTGAAATACCTGAATCATCTGAAATACCTGAATCATTTAGAATACCTGAATTATTCGAAACACCCGAGGCATCAGAACCCACCGAGCCCCCTGAACCTGGTTTCCAAAATGAAAAAATCCCCGAGGCAAAGACACCAAGCATCAGCATGAAATAATAAACGGCAGTTATGACATGCGCGGGGGCAGACAGAGAGCCATTTTTGGTAAACAGTTCCCGGAATAAGGAAGTCTCTTCCAGGGGACTTCTTGCCGTATAATCATCGGATCCAAGCATCGGGCGGCACCAGGTGCGCCGAAGCTTGTCATAGAAGACATGTTTCAGCAGCCCCTGCGCACCCAGATCATTAAGCCGCTCTTTAATTACGGACACCGTAGCGTCTACTTTAGCCTGATAGCCAGAGATGCCTGTGGTAAAGGCATAATCATCATCGTTATATCCGCCGCTGCCCTTCAGTCCCATCATTACCCAGTGTGTCAGCGGAATCTCATATTCATCAATCATCTCATCAGAAATAGCGAGTGCTCTCCCAACAAGAAGATTTGCGGCACCAAAGACAATGCCAAATGAACATAGTGCGATCAGCGTGTGGAGCAGGCAGGTTTTAATCTTTTTAGAATTTACTTTATGCCCTTCCCTGCCCTCACCATCCGGAAAGTCAGCAGCGTTCACAGATGAACCTGTGGAAGAGGCCGGAGCAGGATGTTTTGCGGAATATTTATAGTAATCGACGCAAGTCGTTTTACTTTGCGCCGGACGCAGGGCCGCGAAGCAGCCATTCCTCGTGCGTCCGTGTGCATCCTTTATAGTGAATGACAAAAGAATTTTGTCGTTCACTATAAGATATCCGGGTGTGAGGAATCTTAACATTTCTTCAATGAGAATCGCCAGAACAGGGATAAAAACCAAGACCTTGATTTTATATGCGAGCGCAGCGGTACCGCTTAGCAGGATCAGATACAGACAGGTCTGTTTTCCGCCGGACCGGCGCAGAGCACTGTAGAGATAGAGAAGCAGCGCGCAGAGAAACATTCCCGGAATATCCGTGTAGGAAATCTGGCCGTAAAGATAGATCGGCAGGTAAAGTGCGGCCAGGGCACCAATGAAAAATGATTTTTTCTCTGAAAAGCTGTCATTGCCTGCTTTATCATGCGACAGAGCGGATGCTTCGTCCGGGTGAATAGCGCGTGCAGACTGACAAAACCAGCATCGCGCTGTCGATTGACTGTCGCGACTACCAGAAGGTCGCTTAAAATCCAGAGTGCGGTTTTAAACGTATCAGCACTGGCTGCAGGATAAATGCGGAGGATGATTTTGAAAAAATAAATTAATGCAGTAATCCAGAAGCGGTTGTTTGCGTAAGCAGCCGCATAGGCCGGCCAGGTAGTACCTCCGCTCGTAGCGTACTGGATCGCGATGTTGATGGTATGTCCCCAGTCCCAGGAAGGCTCGAGCTTATTAGTAAAAAAAGGCGGCGAGCATAACCGCAATTCCCGGAAGCTGGATCAGTCCCCAGGCCAGTCTGTATGAAAAGGCTCCGAAATGCGTGGACAGATGCTTTTGCCTGATAATGCGGGGAAGAACCCGGAGGACAAGAAATAAAAATGGGAACAGAAGAATAACCGCTGCAATGGATGTTTCGGCGGTATACAAAAACAGTTGAATCAGAATGAAGCCAAACAAGACGGTAAATAATCCATTACATAAAATCCGCAATTTTTTCGCCACTATAGAACTCCTCCGAGATTTAATAATAAGGCATCAATTTTGCACTGATATTTTCTGAAGATATTTTTTAAAATCTGACTGTCTTTTCCGCTGCATAATAGCATGGATCTGCGATTCATGCAAGAATTTCCGTGTAAAATTGATTTCGCGAAATATATTATTGTAACAATGCGTTTAGTGCTGTTAAATGCTTTCGAAAATATTATGCTGCTATAGCTTGAAACAAAAATATAAATATGGTAAGATGGTGCACGTTAATGTGAACAACGGGGGAAGAAAATGAACATTTCAGCAGGTCATAATCGCATATTTGCTATATTCTGTAAGGCTGTAATAATGGCAGTCCTTTTTTCAGCATATTAATCTGGACCGGTACTATTTATACCGCGCAGGCAGAACTGTTTGCTGATATCCTGTCATCAGGATTACGTCTGATTCTCCCGATTATTCTGGCGGTACTGATCTGCCTGATTGTGATACTGTTTTTTCAGTGGATGAACGGGTTTTCGGACAGAAGCCTCTTTATCTGCTCAGGAATATTGTTTGCAGGGATGGCAGTGGGAATGGTGGTTATTCTTGCGAATTTTCGCTCAGTACCAATCACGGATGCTCTGCATGTGCAGAATTGCGCCATGTATTTTGCGGTTTCCGGAGAACATACTCTGTCTGCTGATTCTGTGTTTGCAGGTTATTTTGGGAAATATGCAAATAATTATTTTATTACGATTTTGTTTACCTGGTTTTTCCAGGTACTGATTTTTTTAAAATAGACAGTATCTGCCTGGCACTGGAAATTCTGGCTGCAGTCGGCATTCTGGCAGCAACACTGTTTGTATGGTTAATCGGAAAACGCATTTGCGGTCTTAAGTTTGCGGTAAAGGTTCTGTTCCTTTGTGTACTGAATCCGTTGTATTATCTGATGATTCTCTGGGTTTATACGAATACTTTGTCGATTCCGTTTATGATGGCTGTTTTTTATTTTGGAGTATGTGCTTACCAGTCCGCAGATATCCGGAGAAGAATGTTTGACTGTGTTCTGATGACTCTATTTGCCGTGGCAGGATATTTTATCAGAGCAACCGTGATAATACCAGTGATTGCATTTGCTATTTGTGCTGTTTTATGGAGCAGCAGGGACAAAAAACGCTGGAGAATCGTGCTGCCTTGCGTTATTTTATGTATTTTTGCCGGGAGTGTGTTTTATAAAGCAGTTACAAGTCTGAATGAAAGCTATTTCTCCACGGTGTCCGATAATACGTTTCCAGTCACTCACTGGCTGATGATCGGATCCCAGGGAGAGAGAATGCATGATTCAAATGCGACGGATTATACACTGTCTTTTGAATCAAAGGAAGAGAAAACAAAGGCGACGCTGCAGAAAACGATTGAAAATTATAAAGCGTTTACGCCGACATCTTTTGTGAATTTTTTATACAACAAACTGATGATCTCCTGGAGCTACGCGGATGCTGAAC
>Ga0192263_1067_pt1 | contig 30943 bp, 28 predicted proteins | sample Koala_Koa23_I3_FD_131257 | JGI IMG/M metagenome (GOLD analysis project Ga0192263, IMG submission 131257) | Enriched cells from koala feces incubated with labeled cellulose particles, San Francisco Zoo, California, United States - Koala_Koa2-3_I3 ... | reverse complement strand
TCACGATGGCGAAGTCAAAAGGCCTGAAGCCGCGCGACGTGATTTATCAGCATACACTTCCGAATGCCATGATTCCGGTGCTGACTACGATAGGAATGCAGTTCGCCGGTGTGCTCGGCGGCGGTGTGATTATTGAAACCGTTTTTTCAATTCCGGGTGTAGGCTATTATCTTGTAACCGGATGCAACAACCGTGATTACAACGTCGTGATGGCCTGTACGATTGTTATTTCAGTTACTTTTTCCATCGTTATGCTGTTGGTAGATCTGCTGATGGCTGCTGTGGATCCGCGAATCAAGGCGCAGTTCGCTGAATCTGCGTCGAAGAAGAAGAAGGGAGGGAAAGCGCATGCCTGAGAATACAGCTGTAATGGGATCAGAAGAAGTGGTAAAAAAAGAAAACCAGGTTTTGGCCGTAATAAAAAGACTTTCTTACAATAAATCGGCGATGGCAGGAATGATTATCTTCGCTTTTATTGTTTTCATTGCGATTTTTGGCGAGATGCTGGCTCCCTATAATTACGCAACTGTGGATCCGGTAAACGCACTCCAGGCGCCCAGCCTGCAGCACTTGTTTGGTACGGATAATCTGGGGCGCGATATTTTCAGCCGGGTACTGGTCGGCTGCAAATGGTCCCTTCTGATCGGTGTGGGAGCACAGATCATTGCCTGCGGCGGAGGAATCATCCTGGGATGTATTTCCGGCTTTTTCGGCGGCAGGGTTGACCAGGTGATCATGCGCTGCTGCGACGTCATTCAGGCGATTCCGAGCGTTCTTCTGAATATCTGCCTGGCAGGTATCCTTGGCCCTGGTGTTTTTAACACGATCCTTGCAATGGGGCTTACCGGCATCACGGGCGGCACACGTCTGATGCGGTCCTCGATTATGACTGTCCGCAAAAAAGAATATCTGGAGGCGGCAAGCTCGATCAATTGTTCGAATTCGAGAAGCATTATCATGCATGCCCTGCCCAATTCCTTTTCGCCGATGATCGTATCTTTCACAATGAGTATTGGCAGCGGCGTGATCGGCGCTTCCGGGCTGACCTACCTCGGACTTGGCGTGCAGGCGCCGAACCCGGAATGGGGCGCCCTGGTTTCCTCGGGACGAAATTATCTGCAGAGTGCGCCGTATATGACGATTATCCCCGGCATCTGCATTATGATCCTGGTGCTCTCACTGAATCTGTTTGGCGACGGTCTGCGCGATGCTCTGGATCCAAAGCTGAAGAAGTAGGGGGTGCGAGATGATGAAAGAAAATGATATTTTCCTCGAAGTCAAAGATCTGACTGTAGAATATGTGACAAAGGAAGAAACGGTACAAGCTGTCAATGACGTTTCATTCACACTCCGCAAGGGAAAAACGCTGGGCCTGGTCGGAGAGACGGGCGCCGGCAAGACAACCATCGCGAAATCCATCCTTCAGGTACTTCCGGTACCGCCCGCAGTTGTCAAAAGCGGAGAAATTCTGATTGAAGGACAGGATCTGATGAAGCTCAGCGAGGATGAAATGTGCAAGGTGCGCGGCAAGCGCGTGACGATGATTTTCCAGGATCCGATGACCGCGCTGAACCCGGTTATGACGGTCGGACATCAGATTGCTGAAGTGGTGCAGCTGCACGATGGAGTGAGCGGCGTGGAGGCAAAAAAGCGCGTAGAGGAAATGTTGGAAATGGTTGGGATTCCGGCTGCCAGGTATTCGGAATACCCGGATCAGTTCTCCGGCGGAATGAGGCAGCGCGTTGTGATTGCGATTGCGCTGGCATGCAATCCGGATCTGCTCCTCGCGGATGAGCCGACGACGGCACTTGATGTAACGATTCAGGCACAGGTGCTCGATCTGATGCGTGAGCTGAACAAGGTAAAACAGACATCCATGATCCTGATCACCCATGATCTGGGCGTTGTTGCTGAGATGTGTGATGACGTGGCGGTCGTCTATGCAGGCGAAATCATTGAAAGCGGCACTCTGGCTGATATTTTTAAGAAACCGACTCACCCGTATACGCTGGGGCTTTTCGGTTCGATTCCGAAGATTGATGATGACTCTGAAAGGCTGAATCCGATCATGGGGCTTCCGCCAAACCCGGCGGATCTTCCGAACGGATGTAAATTCCATCCGCGGTGTCCTTACGCGACGGAGGAATGCGCCCGGAGAGATGTGCAGATGACGGAGCTTACAGAGGGGCATTTCTGCAGGTGCCTGAAAGCAGAGAGGAGATGAGGAAATGGCTGAGCTAGTAAAAGTAGAGCATCTGAAAAAATACTTCAGTGTTCCGAAGGGCACCCTTCACGCAGTGGATGACATTAGTCTTACCATCGACGAGGGAAAGACAATGGGCATCGTAGGAGAGTCCGGCTGTGGAAAGTCAACCCTGGGCCGCACACTTGTCCATCTGTTGGAAAGTACGGACGGAAAATTTTCCTTTGAGGGAAAAGACGTCACAAGCCTGAACAAGAGAGAACTGAAAAAGTTTCGCGAGAACGCGCAGATTATTTTCCAGGATCCCTATTCTTCACTGGATCCGCGTATGACCGTGGAGGATACCATCTATGAGACGCTTCGATTGTCCAGACGGTATTCGCGGAATGATATTATGAAGAAAATTACAGAAATTATGGATCTGGTCGGAATCGCAAGACGTCTGCGTCTCGCGTATCCGCATGAGCTGGACGGCGGCCGCCGTCAGAGAGTCGGTATCGCGCGTGCACTGGCGCTGGATCCAAAGTTTGTCGTCTGTGATGAGCCGGTATCGGCATTGGATGTATCGATTCAGGCACAGGTGCTGAACCTGCTGCAGGATCTTCAGAAGGAAAAGGGTCTTACCTATATGTTTATTACGCATGATCTTTCGGTCGTGCGGCACATTTCGAATGACATCTGTGTGATGTATCTGGGGCAGCTGGTCGAGACCAGCCCGTCCAGAGAACTGTTTAAAACACAGTATCATCCGTACACGAAGGCTTTGCTGTCCGCGATCCCCTCGCTTGACATCGATCACAAAATGGATCGGATCGTCCTGAAGGGTGAGATTACATCACCGATTGACCCGAAGCCAGGCTGCAGGTTTGCGGATCGCTGCATCTATGCGACAGACGCGTGCCGTCAGCCGCAGAAGCTGGTCGAGGTTTCCCCTTCACACTTTGTCTCCTGCTGCAGAGTAAAGGAAATCAATAATTTATAAGGAGGAAAACCGTGAATACTTCTTATTGCTATGAAAATTATGAAAAATGGTCTGACAAGGGCATGAAAGCGGCGCCGGCAGCGATTGAGACGCTAGTGCAGGCGCTGGGGCAGCTTCCGGAGGAACGCGGCACCGTGGATGAAAACCCGTTATATAGTGTGGACCGGGAAGAAGCAAAAACACGTCCGGAGTATCACTACAAAGCGGGATGTCTGGATATGCCGGTGGTAATTGAAAAGCTTCAGGCAAAAGGGCTGCATTATGAGAGCCTTGAGATGGGCGCGACACGTTGGCTGGTGATTATGCCGCAGGAGTTGCTGGATTCGCGGGATCGGAAGGTGCCGCTGCTGATTGTGTTTCATAAAGAGGATTATGACGATCCCTGCTGGGCCATGAAGACATTGGAGTTGTATGCTTCCTATAATAATGCGGCAGCAGAGAAAAAAGACCGGACCATCCTGTATCTGGTAAGTAATCAGGAGCCCTGCAGAATGTTCCAGGGGATGATTACAGAGGGAATCCAGAATTACTGCGGCGATCGCGACAGAGTTTATGTAGATCTGAGCAATCTGAAAAAGAATGGACTTGCCTTAAAGGATCTGCAGGACTTTCATTACTGTGATCGAAACGGAGAGACCGTGACAGATCCGGACGCACAGATCGAAGAGCTGGATGGAATTCCTGTGCTGAATTTTTCCTGGCGATGGGTCACACCGTGGCGTCCACATCCGATTGGAGGGGCGAATGACGGGACAATTGATCTGAACTGGCTGTATCGCAGCGGGGAAGGGGAAAAGCTTCTCAGGCAGAATCAGTTCATGATGCGCTTCTCTTCTGTGAAGGATCCTGATGTGCTGACATACTGGGATCAGATGGGGCTGAACTGCGGGATTCATTATGTAAATGAAGAACGCTGGGTGATCTTTACGCCGAAGCATCCGGCGCTGGAGAAGCTTCCGGTTGTGGTTGTTTTTGAAGAAGTGAACGAGCCGGATGACCACGCTCCGATACAGGCATTTGGAAATTACATGACTTATGCGGAAATCGCGGCACAGGGAGACTGTGCGCTGATCTTCTTTGCGATGGAAAGCCCGAGACTGAACGACTGGCTTTGTGAGATCCTTGCGGATGCGGGGAGGCAATATCCGCTTGACCTGAGCAGGGTTTATCTGACCGGCCATTCTCACAACGGACATTTTGTCCAGGAATTCGCCCGCAGACATCCGGAGCTGGTGGCCTGCATTGCCCCGCTTGGAAATTCGCCGGGACTTCCGACGCCGGAGGTCAGTCATGAAGCGGTATCTGTAGATGATGAGCGGGCGGCGAAGATGGAGACCATGGATATGCCGACCTGTATCCTCTGCGGCTGCAAGGAGGTGGGATGCATGGTTCCGATCAATGAGGCGGGACACGCATTCGAGGCAGGCATTAACGTGCAGGGCTACGCAGCCTCCGCGGAGGGGAAAACGGCCATGTGGCAGAGGCGCCTGAAAGCGGAGCGCTGCCCGCAGCAGAGCACAGAAGAGGTGATGGCCGCGGCGTCTTCTCCCAACAAGGCGATCCGGGCTCTGGGTTTTCCGGCTGACCGGGCGGAAACCCTGTGGCTGGATGGATTCGAACACTATATCGGTGATATCCGCAATATAGACGGCAATTATCATTTTAGGGTTGTCGCGATCGAGAATCTCTCTCACATGGTTGCACCATCCATGAATCTGTGTGCGTGGAACTATATGCGTCAGTTCGCGAGAGACCTTAAGAGCGGAAAGGTTATTGAACTGGAGACCGGAATGATCTGACCGTGTACTCTGGTTTCAGTGTGACAATTATTCCATTAAAATTTGAGAAGCTCTTTACTTGTTGAAATCTATCACTTAAAATTATTGTGAACGGCAAAAGGAGAATAGTTGATATGAAGATTGTAGGATTTAATCATTTCCAGCTGGATTCCCTGGATGTAGAGAAAACACGGGTCTTTTATGAATCGCTTGGCGGTAAACTGGCTCAGACGATGGAGCGTGCGGATGGCTGGAGGGGATATCATGTGAGACTGGCAGAGGCGACAACGATTGAGATCCAGCCGCCCCGCTTTGCAGAGCTTTGCGGCGGATCGGACGGATGGGATCATATGGCGCTGCGCGTGTCTGACTGTGAAGCCGCCTGCGAGCTGATTGTGAAAGCGGGCGGTACCATCGAGAAAAAGCCGTCTCAGAATCAGATGGGAGACAGGCCGATTATCAATGCAGTTACTTTTGGACTGGACGGGGAAAAGATTGAACTCGTTCAGGAGCTGGATCAGGAGCTTCCGGCGGACGCTCCGGTAATTCTTGGCGTAAGCCATATGCAGTTGAATTCTCTGGATGTGAACAGAAGCCGGGCTTTTTACGAGGCGGCATTTGACGGGAAAGTAGTCGCTTCGATTATGGAGAAAGACGATCCGGCGAAGGAAAAAGGATATATGGTAGAAATTGCGCCGGGATCCATACTCGAGATTCAGCCTCCGAGATTCCCTTTGACAGGGAAAAATTCCGCGTGGAACACCATTGCGATCGAGACGGACGATATTGACGCGGCGTGCGAAAAAATCGTAGCCGCCGGCGGTATTCGTGAGGTGGGTCCGATGAAGGGCTCCATGGGGACGGTGAATATCCTGAATGCGGTTGTGATCGGCCCGGATCAGGAGCATGTGGAGTTAATTCAGATCATTTAAGAACAGGGGTAAAAAGGATGAGAAAGAAGAGCAGGCATATTCTGGAAAGCGTGAAGCGGCTTCGTCCAAACAGTATATTTATGGCAATCTTAGTGTCTATAGTTGCAATGAGTATTATATGCATTGCAATTCTTTCCGCCTTTTTTACGGAGAAGATTATACGGGAAAACCAGGAGAACCTGAATGACGTCAACCAGTCCCACCTGGATGTGGTTGCCGGTAATGCGGACTACCTGGTCGGGACCACGCTGCATCAGTCGATCGTTCAGCTCTCGTATTCGCACAGCATTCTCTCTCTCGCAACTTCCCAGACTGCCAGTAATTCGGATATCAATACAGCTGCCAGTGATATCTCCTTCGCAAATAAATATAATACGCTGATCAGTTCGGTTATCTTGTATTATTCAGAAAAAAACGCGGTCTATCTTTCAGACTACTCCAAATATACGCTGGAGGAGTACCCAAACCAGGAGATGATCGCGGCTTATACGGACGGGGAGATTGAGGAGACGACAATCAAGAGAAACAGTAAAATCACGACCTTCTTTTCCTATGGCGGCAGCTGGTATCTGGCGTTTGACTTTCCGCTTTACGGCGACAGCCGCCTGGCTACGCTCTTCTATGAGATCAATATGGATGAGCTGTACAGCTATATTCAGGATAATGATCTCAGTGATTCCGAAATCTGGGTCTATGACCAGCAGAATGAGCCGGTTTTTGACACAGGAAGCAGTTATCCGGAGGAAATTACGGGGGAATGGCTTGAGAGCAATAAGGCGGCCGAAGGAGACGTAACAACAGAAAACCCGGAATATGTTTTTCTGAGCGCCTCAGACACACTTGGGTGGAGCTATGTATATATTGCGGATGCCGGTTATTTTTCCGTGAGCATTACGGATGTCCTGAAGGTTGTGCTTCCGGTGATTCTGATCGCGCTGTGTATTTCTCTGGCCGGTTCTTATGGAGTAGCGCTGCTTTTGTACCGACCGTTCGGGAAGCTGATCGAGCAGGTAAGCGGGAGAATGCAGACAGAAGAACCGGCGGAAAAAGCGATGGGAGAATTTGATTACCTGAATCTTGCGTTTTCTGATATGAAGGAACGTAATCAGCGTTTGCGTGACATGATGGTTCAGGTATCGGAGGATGTCACAACCCGTCTGTTCATGGAGTTATTTATGAACAGGCAGCACTCGTACTCTTATGTTGAGGAGACATTAAAAAGTGTCGAGAGTCCGTTTCAGATGTCAGCCTCCTATGTTTCGTGCGTGGTGCACTGCGGGAAGGAGCTGGCGCAGGATGTGAGGCTGCGGGGAGAGATCCGTTCGGAACTGCAGGCTGTCATGAAAGAATATGACGGAAAAGGCAGGATCCTGTACCATATTGTGTATGCGGAAGGACAATCCTTTGGAATCATCCTGTCCTTTGCGGTCAATGAATCCGTACTGTCCATGAAAAGAAGCATTGTGGAAATCGGGGAGCTGATTCAGGCGCGGATGGACAGAATGCAGGTGCCGGTTCGATTTGCGTCAGGAAATATCTATCATTCCATCATGGATGTCGGGTTTTCCTATGCGGAGGCATATCGCAGCCTTTCAGGGGAGCCGGACAGACAGAGAAAACCGGAGAAAGAAGAATCGCCGGATCAGGAGAAGCGGCAGACAAAAGCGGCTGACGAGGTAAAGGTGATTGAGGATGATATTGTGCTTCGCATTCAGCACGCAATTTCCATGGTGCAGCTAGATAATACGGAGGCTGCTCAGGAGCTGCTGCGCCGTGTGCTGGAAGACGGGATGAACCTGTGTGGAGACGCCTCAGAAAAGCGGCAGTATTATGATCGCTTTGTGCATGCCTTTTCCGATGAGCTCGTGAAAATGAAAAATATCAATATCGCTGCGTTTCCATCAGAGCTATTTTCAGAGAAGGAGGATGCGCCCGCCAGCGAAGATGATGAGGCGATACTGGAGTATGCGCAGCAGAAAAGTGATGAAATTCTGCTGAATCTGTCAAAGATCCTGAAAAAGAAACAGAATCACTATTTTGTCACCGCAAAGGAATACATCCTCGCCAACTACAGTGACTGTGACCTGTCATTGAATATGGTGGCGGAGAAGGTTGGCGCAAACCCAAGCTATGTCAGCAGGCTTTTTAAAGAAATTCTCGGGATCAGCTTTACCAGCTATCTGACAAACTGCAGGATGGAGGCCAGCCTGGATTTACTTGCAAAAAAAGGAAATCCCGATCCGTGAAGTCGCGGAGATGAGCGGGTTTAATACCATTCAGAATTATATGCGGCTGTTCAAGAAATATTACGGAATGACACCCGGACAGTACAGGGACAGCCTGCAGTCATGAATCCCGGAAAAATCATGAAAAATCATGTTAAGGAGAAAAACAGAAATGAAAAAAATCACAATACCAAACACGGAGCTTGAAATTTCAGCGATGGGTCTTGGCACAGTAGATGCCGGCGTCAGATGGGGGAAGGAAGCCTCTGAGGCGGATTCTATGTATGGCACTTTCTTTGATCTTGGCGGCAATCTGATCGATTGTGCCCATGTATATGCGGACTGGCAGGTAGTGGACGGACGTCAGGAAACCGCCCGTGCAGAGCGTGTGACCGGCGACTGGCTTCAGAGAACGGGGAACCGCGATAAGATTGTGCTGATGACGAAGGGCGGGCATCCGGTCTATACTCATCCGGCCATGGATCTCCACATTAACCGCTGCACAAAGGCTGATATGAGGGGCGACCTGGAAGGATCCCTGCGGATTCTGCGCACGGATTACATTGATATTTATTTTTATCATCGCGACGACCCCAGGATTCCTGTAGAGGATATGGTTGAGACGATGATGGACTTTGTCCGTGAAGGCAAGATCCGGTATTTCGCGTTATCAAACTGGTCGGCAGAGCGCCAGAAGGCTGCGGACGCATACTGCGCGAAAATGGGATACCGCGGTTCGGTTGCGGATCAGGCTCTTTTGAACCTTGGTTCAAAATACATGAATCCTCTGGAGGATGATACGCTTGTATATGTAAAAGGCGATCTGTATGATTATCACAGGGAAAACCGGAACAGCATGATGATGCCTTATATGGGAAATGCAAGCGGTTTCTTCCATATTTATTGTGCGAAAGGGGAAGAAGCAGTAAAAGGACATCCTTACGCGACAGAGAAAAATCTTGCGATGGCGGCGAGAATTCCGGAGCTGACAAAGAAATATGACTGTGCGGTGACGAATATTGTTCTTGGCTATTTCACGCAGGAGGCATTTCCGTGTGTTCCTCTTTATGGGCCGATGAATGAGGCCTCCATTGTAGAAGCTGCCAAGACCTTTGATATTGCGTTTGATAATGAAGACTATGTTTTCTGAGCTGAGGTAGTGTCATGAAATATTTATTGGGTATAGATAATGGAGGAACCTTTTCCAAGGCAGCTCTGTTTGATGAAGACGGGAGACAGATCGCGAAGACAAGCGTACCAACGCAGACTCTTACTCCCAAACCCGGATATACAGAGCGGGATATGGATGAGCTTTGGCGTGTAAACGCCGAAGCTGTTCGGAAAACAGTAGCGAAAAGCGGCGTAAATCCTTCGGATATCGCGGGTGTGTCTTTTTCCGGTCACGGAAAAGGTCTCTATCTGACCGATCGGGAGGGAAAGGGTGTTTGTAATGGGATCCTTTCCACTGATGCGCGGGCCTGGGAATATATTCTGAAGTGGAAGGAAGACGGAACCAGCCGGAAGGTCTATGAAAAAACATTTCAGGAGATACTGATTATGCAGCCGGTGGCTCTTCTCGCCTGGATTCGCGATCATCAGCCTGAGGTGCTTGAAAAAGCGGCGTACATCTTTTCGGTCAACGATTACATTCGATTTCGCCTGACCGGAGAAGCGTATGCTGAGTACACGATATTTTCCGGCGGCAATCTGGTAAATCTGAACACAAAGCAGTATGACCAGGAGCTGTTGGAGCTGTTTGGGCTGGGCATGTGCATGGAGAAGCTGCCTCCGCTGCGCTATTCAAACGATACCTGCGGATTTGTCACAAAAGAGGCTGCGATGCTGACCGGTTTGCCGGAAGGGATTCCGGTCGCAGCAGGAATGTTTGATGTTGACGCCTGCGGGGTCGCGAGCGGGCTGATCAGTCCGAAGGAATTGTGCATGATCGCCGGGACATGGAGTATCAACGAATTCATTTCAAAAGCGCCGATTACGAACGGAACGGTGTCGCTCAATTCCATGTATTGCATGAAGGACTATTTCCTCGTTGAGGAAAGCAGCCCCACATCTGCCGGAAATATGGAATGGTTTGTGCGGAACCTGCTGAGTTATGAGAAAACAGAGATTGAAGCAAAAGGCGGTTCGGTTTATGATCTGACAAACGAATGGGTTGAATCAATTGAGCCGCAGGACTGCAATGTAATCTTTCTTCCGTTTTTGAATGGGTCGAACGAGCATCCGCTCGCAAAGAGCTCTTTCGTTGGGCTGACTGCGTTTCATAACAAAAAGCATATGCTGCGCGCAGTTTATGAAGGAATCGTCTTCAGCCATCTGACGCATGTGAAGAAATTGCTGATGAATCGCGAAAAGCCTGCGAGCATCCGTCTTTCCGGGGGCGCTGCAAACTCTGCTGTCTGGGTTCAGATATTCGCGGACGCTCTGCAGATTCCCATTGATACGATTGGCGACAGAGAGCTGGGGGCGCAGGGGGCTGCGATGGCGGCCGGAATTGCGGCGGGAATCTATAAAGACTATGAAGACGCTGTGGCCAGAACTGTGCATATCACCGGCACAATAGAGCCGCGTCCTGAATATGGGAAGTTTTATGAAGAAAAATACGCGACCTATCGCAAAGTAAACGATAGTCTGAATTCTGCGTGGGACAGATTTGAAAACTGAATAGTTCCTTTGCTTTGCCCGGAAGGTGGCTGTCCAGTATACCAGAGCAGATACCACACAGCCGCAGCTCGCGATTGCAACTACAATTGTGTAGCTTCCTTCAGGCCTGCGTTGGTGGTGCCAATGCGTGTGGCCTGTGGGTGTTTCTTACGGAAACATCCGCAGGCTTTTTTGCATTATTTCTAAAGCTTCCTTTTTGTCTTATACTAAGACATTGGAAAAGTCCTTTGGAAAATGTGACTGAGGCCTGGAAAAGTCCTTTGGAAAATGTGACTGAGATCTGAAAAAGTCCTTCTGAAAATGTGATTGAAACGGAAAAAGTCCTTCGGAAAATGTGAATACAGCATTGAAAAAATGCGTATAATAAGGTATTATCAGGTTATGGTAATATTTTGTTCATTTACGAGGAGGTTTTTATGTATCGAAAATTGATTGAACAACTAAAGAGCTGGAAGGAAGACCCGGAACGAAAGCCGCTGATTATCAGAGGAGCGCGGCAGGTTGGGAAGACATGGCTGATGAAAGAGTTTGGGGCGTCCTGTTATGAAAAGTGCGCCTATATTTCCATGGATGAAAATGAAGTCATGGAGGCGGTATTCCGAGATGCCTTTGATATTGACAGAATTGTGGGAGCACTGCAGATCGAAGCGGGATTCCGGATTGAGCCTGAAAACACGCTGATTATTTTTGATGAGGTACAGGAAATCCCGAGAGCACTGAAATCTCTGAAATATTTTTACGAGAATGCCCCGCAGTATCATATTATAGCGGCAGGGTCGCTGCTGGGAGTTGCTTTGCATGAGGGGACTTCTTTTCCGGTTGGAAAGGTTGATTTCTGTGACTTATATCCGCTGGATTACGAGGAATTTTTATCCGCCCTCGATGAGGAGGGGATGTCCGGGCTTCTCCGGTCGAAGGACTGGCCTCTGATTACCAGCTTTAAAAGCAGGTATATGGACTATCTGAAGCTGTACTACTACATTGGCGGGATGCCGGAGGCGGTCGCTTCTTATGTAAAAAATCGGGATTTGAAGAAGGTGCGAAGCATACAGAACCGGCTTCTGGCAGCTTATGAAAATGATTTTTCCAAGCATGCCCCATCGGAGATTGTGACGCGGATCCGGATGCTCTGGCAGTCCATTCCGACGCAGCTGGCAAGGGAAAATAAGAAATTTATTTACGGCCTGATCCGCGAGGGCGCAAGAGCCAGAGAGTATGAGGTGGCGCTTACCTGGCTGACTGACTGCGGCCTGGCTTATAAGGTAAACCGCATAAAGAAACCGGATTATCCGCTGCGGGCGTATCAGGATTTTCAGGCATTCAAGTTATTTGTGGTGGATATCGGGCTGCTCGGGGCGATGTCGAGACTGAACGCGAAGATCATTCTGGAGGGGAATCGCCTTTTTGAGGAATTTAAGGGCGCACTGACAGAGCAGTATGTCCTGCAGCAGCTCAAGACAGACCCGGAGAATGATATATTTTACTGGACGGCTGAAAATGGCACAGCTGAGATTGATTTTCTTGTACAGACAGAGGAAGACATTATTCCCATAGAAGTAAAGGCCGAGGAGAATTTGCAGGCAAAAAGTCTGAAGCTGTTTTCCCGGAAGTATTCAGTCGGGAAAGCAGTACGTATTTCCATGTCTGATTATCGCGAACAGGACTGGATGGTGAACCTGCCGCTTTATGCGATGGGGGATTTAGACTTTATGGCGTGAAAAAGGCTGCCGGGTTTCACACAGTGAAAAAGACAGCCGGGCTTCACACTGCGAAAATCAGAGCAGAACGACTGACGTCGATTAAAATATGCCGAAAAAATGCTTGCTATGTGTATGCGGCTGTGGTAACATATCTTCTGGTTGACGGTGCAACTAACTATGGAGCTTATATCGTGAATGACAAAACCCTTCTGTCATTTACGATAATTGATTGCGGGTGAGATGATGAGTAATTCTGGAAATGAAATATCAAAAATTGCGCAGATGGCGAACCGCCTGTCAGTGCGGATGATGCGGGAGGCGGGACTTGGAACGGCAGAGTCTGACCTGCTGAGACTGGTGAAGCAAAGACCCGGCATTTCGCAGAAGGAGGCCTGCGCACAGCTTGGCATGGATAAGGGAGCGGTGGCGCGGCGGGTGGTCAATCTGGAGCAGAAGGGGTACCTGACGCGCAGAAGCAATCCGTCGGATGCCCGCAGCCAGCTTTTGTTTCCGGAGCCGAAGACGGAACGGATGAATGACGCGGGAGCTTCGACGGAGGATGTTTTTTATGACTGGCTGCTGGAAGGGCTTTCTGAGGCTGGGCGCAGCCAGTTCTGCGAAGCTCTGCATGTACTTGAGGAACGTGCGAAAAAAGAAAGCGAGGCCGGTTTCCCGAATGTCTGCGGGCGGATGCAGCGGGAAGAGATAAAGCCGCAGGAAGAGCCAGAATCGCAGGGGGAGCCAAAGCCGCAGGAAGAGCAGACTCAGGGTGAAAGCAGACTGGAGCCGGAGAAGCGTTCGAGACGCCCGGAGCCGGATATCTGGCTGCTTTAAGCGCCAAAGCATTTTATTTTTCAGGGAACGATTTTCGTGGGAGATTGAACTTATGAGCATAAAGACAGATGGAATTTTGCTGGATGTGGACGGTACCCTTTGGGACTCTACCGGAATTGTCTCGAAGGTGTGGACCAGAGCTGTGCGGGAGAATGGCTGCCCGGATATGACGGTGACTGCCGAAATGCTGCAGGCACTTTTTGGCAGGACGATGGATGTGATCGCGGAAAATCTGCTGCCGGAGCTGACGAAGGCGCAGCGGGATCGGATCATGGAAGTCTGCTGTGTCTATGAGAAACAGGCGCTGGAGCAGATGGGAGCTCAGGAAGATTTACCGGAGATGGAACCGGAAGCTCTCCCTGCATGCCGGATCTGCTATCCGGGTGTGCAGGCTACGATCCGGGAGCTTTCAAAAAGAGTTCCGGTCTTTATTGTGAGCAACTGCCAGTCCGGATATATAGAGCTTTTTCTGGAAAAGACAGGCCTGGGGCCATATGTGACGGATTTTGAGTGCTTTGGGGATACCGGCAAAAATAAGGGCGACAATATCCGGCTGCTTGCCGACCGAAATGGGCTGAAAGCGCCGGTTTATGTCGGCGACACACAGGGTGACGCGGACGCGGCCGCGCAGGCGGGGGTCCCGTTTATATACGCGTCGTATGGATTTGGGACGGCAGACCATATGGATGCGGAGATTTCGAATTTCGCCGAACTGATAACGACCATCGGTTAAGCACTTACAAACGATTTTTTGCGCAAAATGGCAAAATTTCGATTCCGGTTTATCCGGGTTAAGGAACTGTCGATCAATATCATGGAATAGCAGAAATAACTGGGAGGATTTGATAATGAAGCGAATTTTGTGGATGATGCTGATGAACCTTGTGCATGTGCCGAGAGTTTTATTTCAACTGCTGACCAGGGCGGCGCATCCGGAGCGCTATACGATTGAGCAGCGATATTCTGTAATTCATGAAATTGCGGAACGTGGGATCAAAGGAGGGCGTGTGGACGTGGTCTCTACCGGCCTGGAAAAGCTGCCGAAGGAGGGTGGATACATATTGTATCCAAACCACCAGGGATTGTTCGACGTGATGGTGCTGATCGACCTGCACCAGGAACCGATTTCTGTCGTACTCAAACAGGAGCTTACGAAGATTCCGCTCCTGAAGCAGATCATCCAGTGCCTCGGAGCGCTGGCGTTAGACCGTTCCGACGCGCGCCAGGGGCTGCAGATCGTCCTGCAGGTAGCGGAGGACGTCAAAAAAGGCGGCAGGTATATCATCTTCGCAGAGGGTACGCGCAGCCGTGAGGGCAACAGGGTGCAGGAATTTAAGGGAGGCAGCTTTAAGAGCGCGACAAAGGCAAAATGCCCGATTATTCCCGTTGCAATCATCGACTCTTACAAGGTGATGGATACCGGATCCATCGAGCGCGTGACGGTACAGGCACATTTCCTGGATCCAATCCCCTATGAGGAGTACAAGGATATGAAGACAACCAAGATCGCGGAGGAGGTAAGGCGGCGCATTGAGGAGAAAATCGCGGCAGAATCGGGCGAGCGGATCGAGGAAAAGAGTACGGCAGTGGGTAATTAGCGGCAGATAAACGACGTTTTGTTATAAGATAAAAAAGAATCGGATAGGGAGAGAGAAGTCCCCTGTCCGATTTTTCATATTATGAAAGCTTTGCTGTAAAATTCATTATAGCTGACGCATACAGTGGGGAGCGAAAATGCCGGCTGGATTATTTCAGGAAAAACGAATCTTTGAGAAAAGGTGATAGTTTATTTTGCATTTAGACAAAAAGAGGAAATTAAATATATTAAAACAACATTCATAAATAATAAATATTGACAAAATCAAGGAAATGTGATATTATTGCTTCTGCAATAGCACGCTGATCAGTAAGACATAGAAACTCATAAACCCATCCGGAGGGTTTTCAATTTGTATATTTTGTGCTAGAATCAGGAGGAAAATAAATGGCAGAAAAAGATATTACGGAACGATTATTAGAAGATTATCCTGATGTTTTTGCAGATATCGTGAATGTTCTTATCTATAAAGGAAAAGATAAGGTTGCGGCTGAAGACCTTGAGATAACAGGTACACTTAGTCAGTATAAGGCTGCGAATGTTATTCACGGTCAGGATCGTGATGTCGCGAAATACTGGACAAAAGGGCAGGTACGCATCGGACTGTTAGGACTGGAAAATCAGACATCAAGAGATCCTGATATTGCACTTCGGGTAATCGGATATGACGGAGCGGCCTATCGAGATGAGATAAACCATGGGGATGCCCGGTACCCAGTGGTGACGCTTGTACTTTACTTTGGGACAGAGCATCGCTGGGGCCAGAAATCTCGTAGCCTTTATAGTGTGGTCGGCACACCGGATGAAGAGATCGGGAGCTTTATACACGATTACAAGGCAAACGTGTTTGAAATTGCCTGGCTTGATGAAGAAACGGTTGCCAAATTTAAAAGTGATTTTCGCATCGTAGCAGATTATTTTGTTCAGATACGGAAAAATGGAGACTATGTTCCGTCAGCTGAAAATATGAAACATGTAGAAGAAGTGCTGAATCTTCTTGCTGCAGTATCTGGTGATCATAGATTTGAAATTGCTCAAAACGAAGTTAAAGAAAGGAAGGTAACGAAAATGGAAGACTGGTTAACAAGAGCATTGGACAACGCAACGGAGAAAGGCATAGAGAAAGGCATAGAAAAAGGCATAGAAAAAGGCATAGAGAAAGGCATAGAGAAAGGCATAGAGAAAGGCATGGATAAGGGTATGGCAAAAAAATTTGTCATTTGTGTAGAGTCTCTCATGAAAAATGAAGGATACTCGAAAGAACGGGCCTGCAGGGTACTGGATGCGACAGTAGCTGAATATGAAGAGGCGAAAAAGCTCCTGGAAGGAATGGCGGCGGTAGTCTGATTGCGCTTAATTTCAGTTCGTTTTATAAACTTCTCTTTGATTATTCCACAGACTGAAGCCATTAAGAGATTTACTTGTAAAAGATGGTTTGCATTAATCCACCGGAAATTGTCCAGATATACATAATAATTAAGAAAACAGGGAAAAATAAACTGCGTAACGTGGTGCGGATGGCATGAAATCATTTTGCCCTCGGTATCGCGCGGGAAGCGGATATTTTTCAAAGTAAATGACAGGATTTGGATGAGGAGGATGGAATGATTAATCAGATGGTGGGGGAGCAGAGCGTGGAATTTGAGAATGCGCCGCGGATTATCAGCAGCGCATCGGTGGTTGGCCCGAAGGAGGGGGAAGGCCCTCTTGGCGGAGCGTTTGACCTGGTATGCGATGAGGCGGAATTTGGAGAGGATACCTGGGAGAAGGCGGAAAGTACGATGCAGAAGGAAGCCCTGCAGGCGTCGATCGGAAAGGCCGGATTAAAGAGCTGCCAGATCCGGTACCTGTTCGGCGGGGATCTGCTGGCACAGCTGATCGCGACTTCTTTTGGAAATGGAGATACAGACATTCCGCTTTTCGGGTTATATGGCGCCTGCTCGACCTGCGGGGAATCCCTGATGCTCGCGGCGATGACGGTGGCGGGAGGGTATGCGGATTATGTGGCCGCGATCACATCCAGCCATTTCGGCAGCGCCGAGAAGGAGTTTCGTTTTCCCCTGGGGTATGGAAATCAGCGTCCCCTTTCAGCTACCTGGACGGTCACAGGGAGCGGAGCCTTTGTACTGTCCGCCAAGGGCGGGCATGTGAAGGTGCGGGGAGCCACTCCGGGGAAGATTGTGGACATGGGCGTCCGGGACAACATGAATATGGGAGCCTGCATGGCGCCGGCAGCGCAGGACACGATCTGCCAGAACCTGGAGGATTTCCATTTCCGCCCGGAGGATTATGATAAAATTATCACCGGCGATCTTGGAGAGATCGGGCAGCATATTCTGCTTAACCTGATGAAAGAAAAAGGATTTGATATTTCCGGGCAATATATGGACTGCGGGATGGAGATTTATGATAAAGAAAAACAGGATACCCATGCGGGCGGGAGCGGCTGCGGCTGCTCGGCGGTCGTATTATCCGCGATGATCCTGCCCAAAATTGAGGCCGGTATCTGGAAACGGGTACTGTTTGTGCCGACCGGGGCGCTGCTCTCGAAGGTCAGCTTCAATGAAGGCCAGACTGTACCCGGCATTGCGCATGCGGTGATTCTGGAGAGCGTGTAAATCATTCTGGGCAGCAGCAACAGGAAACGACAGTCTTTGCAGGTTTATCTATAGGAATCGGCAGAAGCTGTTTTTACAGCAGCAACAGAGATTTTTTTCAGGAAGGGAATTTCTCATGGATTATTTCAACGCATTCTGGGTGGGCGGCCTGATCTGTGCGCTCGTCCAGATTTTATTAGAAAAGACAAAGCTGATGCCGGGCAGGGTCATGGTAATTCTGGTGTGTCTCGGCGCGGTGCTTGGTTCGTTTGGGTGGTATGATAAGCTGATTGATTTCGCCGGGGCGGGCGCCTCTGTGCCGCTGCTCGGATTTGGAAATACGCTCTGGAAGGGCGTAAAGGAGGCGGTCGACGACAAGGGCTTGCTGGGCCTGTTTGCGGGCGGCCTGAAAGCGAGCGCGGTCGGGATCAGTGCGGCACTGATTTTTTCCTATATCGCAAGCTGGATTTTCAGGCCGAAGATGAAAGACTGATAATTGCTTCTCAGGTGCGAAAGTGAGCGAATAGAATGAAACAGAACTGTTTGATAAAGATTGTGAAAGAACTGATTTCGCTTCCAAATGAGGAAGAGTGGTTTGAATTTAAAGAGAACTGGTATGAACCGGCGGGGATAGGCGAATATATTTCTTCATTGTCTAATACCGCAGCCATGCTTGGAAAAGATCAGGCATATTTGATATGGGGCATTACAAATGATAATAAGGATAAGGAAGAGATGAACGTCTCTGCTATTGTTGGCCTGTGTCCGTTCCTTTCAAAAAAGACGGTGGAGAAAGTAGCGGCCGAAATTATCAAACGCGGCGGAATCGGTGCGCTTACACCGATTGCCCCATTTCTGTGACAGACAATCGCGTACCCGCGAGAGATGGACGATTATCTGAATATTTTACAATAAAATCTGAAAAATAGAAGAGAATGTAGTTTATTATTTCACTGGACTGGAAATAAAAAAAGAGTTAAAATTTCATTAACAACCAATAAAGCGATGCAGCTGCTAAGACCGGCTGCTTCGTTTTCGTGTATAAAGGCAGATATGAAATGTGGCAGAGATGATTCGCTTCTCTGGCGCGTGGAAGTGTTCTGACTGGCGAAATGGATGCTAATCTGTGTAAGGCTTGATCGGGATAAGGGAGGTTTTAGCAGGTGTTTTTGCTGTATTTTGTATTGTGGATCATTTATTTTGGCTCTGTTACGTTGGAGAGCGTGCTGTTTGGCCTGGGAATCGCGGCTGCGGTTTTTGCGTTTACGTGTGCGTTCCTGGATCATAGCATCAAAAAAGAAATTTTTATTTACAGGCGACTCCCCGGGATGGCGCACTACGTGTATGTGCTGGTCTGTGAGATCGTGAAAGCGAATCTGGCCGTGATCCACATGATCTTGTCGGAGGAAGAGGAGCTGGAACCTGTGCTGGTCAGTTTCCACTCGGCTTTGAAAACGCCGACCGGGCGCGCGTTTCTTGCGAATGCGATTACGCTGACTCCGGGGACGATCACGGTATCGCTGGAGGATGGAGAGTATGTGGTTCACTGCCTGGATGAGGATCTGGCTGAGGGGATGGATACCTCCGTGTGCGCGAAAATGATTTCGGAGATGGAGAACTGATTCCTTACGCAGGCCTGTATCTGACGAAAATCAGAAATTGCCAATGTATGGATATTCATGAGAAACGGGAATCGTGAGGAATGAGAGGACAGAAAAATCCGGCTTCGGATTTTTGATATCAGAGAGAGGAGTGACAGTCAAAAGATGGGAGAAGGAGTACCGGGACTTTCAGGGGCTTACACGGGGTTATTTACGGCGGCGCTGGTTTTTCTGGCAGTTCTGCTGGTGCTGTGCCTGATCCGGGCGATCATCGGGCCGAGGGTTGCGGACCGGCTGGTCTCGGTGAATATGATGGGCACGATTGTCATGGTCATTATCGCGATCCTGGCGCTGATGCTGCAGGAGGGATATCTGGCGGATATCTGCCTGATTTACGCGATGATTAGTTTCCTGGCAGTGATTGTACTTACAAAGGTCTATATGGGTGTTTATCTGGAAAGAAAAAACCAGGAAGGGGAGGATGAAGACAATGGCAGTAATTGAATGGCTGCAGTTTCTGATCGGCGCGCTTCTCCTGCTCCTGGGACTTGGTATTTTTGCAGTGGAAATGATCGGTGTTTATCGTTTTCAATATGTCCTGAACCGGATGCATGCGGCCGCGATGGGAGATACGCTGGGCATTGGGTTCTGTCTGGTCGGGCTGATTGTGATGAATGGGGCGAATCTTACCTCTCTGAAGCTGTTTCTGGTGGTATGCTTCCTGTGGTTTTCTTCACCGACCTCTTCGCATCTGATCGCGCGGTTGGAGGTGACGACGGATCCGGAGCCGGAGAAGCACTACCGGGAGGTACCGCTTGACCAGCTGGAAGCGGAACTGAAGGATAGAGCAGATTGCCGGCCGGAGACAGAACGGAAGGAAAGGGTGGATTGCCAGCCGGAAGCAGAGCTGAGGGTAAAGGCGAGTGATCTGGACATGACATATTCAGGTTTGTCCAAAGCGGGAGAAGAGGGTCTTTCGGAGAATACCGGATTCACCCCGATTGCAGGCAAAATAGAGAATGCTGCGGCAGAGAGCTGCAGGGACTTTGTAAATGGCGACATGACAGATACTCAGGGAGCGGAGGCGTAGACGATGCAGATTTTCACATGTATTTTACTGGGATTCCTTCTGGTCTGCGCGATTTCCGTCAGCCTGTCGAAGAATCTTCTGAATTCGATCCTGATTTTTATGTCCTACAGTCTGGTGATGTCGATCATCTGGATTGTGCTGGAATCGCCGGATCTGGCGATCACGGAGGCTGCGGTCGGCGCGGGCGTGACGAGTATTCTGTTTTTCGTGACGCTGAAAAAAATCCATGCGATTATGGATGAAGAGAGCGGTCTGGACGGCACGTTTGATATGGAGGATGCGCCGGAGGCATCAGAAGAACCGGGAACACCGGAAAAATCGGGAATATCGGAGAAATCGGAGACGCTTAAGGAGCCGGTAAGGCCAGAAGCTGAAAATAGAGCGGAGGTTTCACGCGGGGGACAGAAGAATGCAAAAGGTAAGATTGCTGGAACAGGTGCTTCGAATGGCATGAAAAAGACTGGGAAAAAAGCAGGAAAGGGAGGAAAGCCAAATGAGCAGAAAACGGTCTGATTCAGAATATCAGAAAACGCTTTCTTTCCGGCTGAAGCAATGGCTGACAGGGTCGAAGGATCCATTCCTTGGAACGCTGGAGATGAAGGCGAAGGAACTCCAAGAAGGGGAAAAGGTCAGAATTGAGAAGGAAGAACAGCAGCGGGCGCAGATGTATCAGGAGGAGAAAAAGACCCGGGTGTCCAGATGGGTGTACGATGTCCGCCGCAACCGGGATACCCGCGTGTTTCAGGGGGTTTACCGTGCCTGTGCGGCACTGTTTTGTGTATTCCTTTTGCTGATGCTGCTGACAGCGGTTTCCTGGCTGCCGACGGAAGGTGTGGAGGACCGCCCGGTGAATAACGAGGTTTCCGCGCGATACATAGAAAGCGGCCTGCAGGAGACAGGAGCGGTCAATATCGTGACGGGAATGATCCTGGATTACCGTGCGTTTGATACGCTTGGTGAGTCACATGTGCTTTTCGCCGCGACGATGACGGTGCTGATTTTGCTGCGCCTGGACCGGGACGAGGATAAAAAGCGTCAGCACGCGGATGACCGTATTTATGAGCCGAAGAATGACCTGATTCTCCAGACGGTTGCAAAAATCCTGGTGCCGCCGATTCTGATCTTTGGTATCTATGTGATCCTCTGCGGCCATCTGGGGCCGGGCGGCGGCTTTTCCGGAGGAGCCGTGATCGGCGCGGGACTGATTTTGTATGTGAACGCATTTGGCTTTGCGAAGACGGAGCGGTTTTTCACGGCAAAGACATATATGGTTACCAGCTTCAGCGCCCTTGCCTGCTACTCTCTGTCAAAATGCTATTCCTTCTATACCGGGGCGAATGAGATTGAGAGTGTGATCCCGTTGGGAACGCCGGGCGCGATCTTAAGCAGCGGACTGATTTTTGTGCTGAACATCTGTGTCGGTATCGTGGTAGCCGGCACGATGTATACCTTTTATGCCATGTTCCGGAAGGGAGGCTATTGAACATGAATTTTGCAAATCTGCTGGACAATTATGAGGAAGCGGTGGCGATGGTTCTGTTTGTGGTCGGATTTTCCAACCTTCTTCTGCAGCCCAACCTGATTAAAAAGATCATCGGTATGAATATCATGGATACGGCGGTTTATCTGTTCCTTGCCCTGAAAGGGTATATTGAAGGGCACAAGGCGCCGATTGTCGTGGACGGGGTACAGAGCGTGGACGCGTATGTCAACCCGATTCCGAGCGGCCTGGTGCTGACTGGCATCGTAGTGTCCGTGTCGGTCTCGGCGCTGATGCTTTCGCTGACGATCCGCCTGTACCGCCGTTATCATACACTGAATCTTGACGAGATCTCCACGCGTCTGAAGAAGGAGGATCTGTGATGGAGTTCGTTCAGAATTTTCCTTTTATAACAATCATCCTGGCGCTGTTTTCCGGCCCGCTCTGTTCGATACTCAAACGAAGGGCAGCCAAATGGGTGAATACCGTTATGATCTGTCTGGTCCTGGGGATGTCGGTCGCGACACTTCTTTTCACCCTGCAGACGGGGGAGGCCTATGTTTATCAGATGGGGCATTTTTCCGCACCCTGGGGAAATGAAATCCGCGTCGGCGTGCTGGAAGCATTCATGGCAGTGTTTTTCAGCGTGATTATGCTGCTCTGCATGCTTGGCGGCCGCCGGGAGCTGGCCGAAGAGGTTGAGGAGACGAAGCAGAACCTGTATTACGTGATGGTGGGGCTTCTGCTGTCCTCGCTGCTTGCCCTGATCTATACCAATGACCTTTTTACCGCTTACGTGTTTGTGGAAATCAATACCATTTCTGCTTGCGGTCTGATCATGATCCGCCAGAACGGGCGCGCGGTTGAGGCTGCGACGCGTTATATGATCATGAGCCTGCTCGGTTCAGGCCTGTTTCTGATGGGTATCTGTTATCTTTATGACCTGACCGGTCATCTGCTGATGAGCAACATCAAGGAGCAGGTAGCGCTGCTCGCAGCATCGGGAGAGTATCATATCCCGCTGCTGATTTCGATCACCCTGATGTCGGTCGGGCTCGCAATCAAAAGCGCCCTGTTTCCATTCCACTCCTGGGTGCCGGACGCGTATGGTTATTCGACTTTGTCATCTGCCGCGATTTTATCCTCCCTGGTCTCCAAGGGATATATTTTCCTGGTAGTCAAAATTTTCTACCGCGTGATCGGTTTTGACGTGATCCGGGAGAGCAAGGTGATCAATGTGCTGTTTGTCTTTGGCGTTCTGGGAATGATTTTCGGCTCGATTAACGCGATCCGGGAGAACAACATCCGTCGGATGATTGCCTGGTCTTCCGTTGCGCAGATCGGATATATTTACATGGGCTTCGGTCTGGGGACGACAGCGGGAATCACGGCCAGCCTGTTCCACATCCTGAGCCACGCGTCGACGAAATCGCTGTTGTTTGTATCGGCGTCCGGACTGACGGATGTCTCTCATGATGATACGGATTTCTTTGGACTTACCGGCGCCGGATACCGCAACCGCATCGCCGGCGTGGCTTTTACCGTCGGATCGCTGTCGATGGTCGGCATTCCGCTATTTTCCGGCTTTATTTCCAAGGTGCTGTTTGCCTCAGCGGCCTATGATACTTCGGGCAAGGTGATTCCGGCGATGATCGCGCTGGCGCTCAGCACGCTCCTGAACGCGATTTATTTTATGAAAACGGTGATCCGGATTTATACGCCGCCGTACCGGGCAAACCTGACGACGGATACCCGGGTGATTGCGATGAGCGAGCAGCCGCAGACGGCGGTGGTGCTGATGCTGTTTATTGCCCTGAATCTGATTCTGGGGCTAGGTTCACAGCCGATCGTGAATATGCTCACACAGGGGCTTGGTATGTTTGGATAAACGAGTGAATAGATGAATTTAGCTCTCTGAGCTGATCTTCCATATGAAGTCCGGACCAGATATCTGAAATGGATTTACGGAATCGATTTCGGGATAGACGGCCGTAGAAATCGCACGGATTGGGCGGTTTTAAATAAGTCAAACGCAATTTCGCTGGTTTCAGACAATGGGTACTTCGCTTAGAGAGATTAAGATAAGGAAGTTTCGGCACGGGTCTGGAACGGTTGTACGGAATGAGGAGGAGAATATGGGAATTTGGATTTTGCTGCCGATTTTTTTGCCGGTGATCGTTGGCATACTGCTTTTGCTTCCAACTGGAGCCGGAGCAGCCGCCGGGAAGGATCAGAGCCCCCAGGGGGATCTGGAAGGACAGAATTCTCAGGGCGATTCTGGCTCTCAGGCGCATCCTTCTAACGGTGTGCAGGAATCCTGGCGTATCCGGTTTGCGCGGATGACCGGGACGTTCGATGAGAGTCCGGAGAGCCTCTCCAGGCTTCATACACTGACTGCAGCGGCGCTGATCGTGTCGGCTCTGCTGGCTCTGGCCGCCGCCTGGAGCGGGGATGTCAGCTTTACGTGGTTTGAGCTGATGGAAGGGATCCCGGTCTATTTTCAGATTGACGATGTGGGACGCCTGTTTGTCACAGTGATCAGTCTCGTGTGGGTGCTGGTGTACTTTTATTCCTTTGTTTACATGGAACACGAAGGGAAAGAACGGCGGTTCTTCGGTTTTTACCTGATTGTGTACGGAGTGCTGGTGGCGCTCTCCTTCTCAGGAAATCTGGTGACGATGTATCTGTGTTATGAGCTGATGACGCTGACCTCCATGCCGATGGTGCTGCATTCTGGCAGCCGTGAGTCGATCATGGCCGCGCTGAAATATCTGTTTTACTCGATGTGTGGCGCGTATCTGGGACTGTTTGCCATTTTCTTCTTATATCAATATTGCGATTCTATCACCTTCACAGCCGGAGGAACGCTGAATTTGGCTCTGGCTGAGGGACATACAGGGATTTTGCTGGCCGCTATTATGGCGTCGCTGATCGGGTTTGGCGCCAAGGCGGGTATGTTTCCGCTACATGCGTGGCTTCCCACCGCGCATCCGGTGGCGCCCGCGCCTGCGTCGGCAGTACTATCCGGCATCATCGCGAAAGCCGGCGTGCTGGCGATCATCCGCGTCGTGTTTTACATCGTGGGGGCGGATTTTATCCGGGGGACCTGGGTGCAGACCGCATGGATGACGCTTGCCCTGCTCACCGTGTTCATGGGCTCCATGCTCGCCTTCCGCGAGAAGGTGTTCAAAAAACGTCTGGCTTATTCCACGGTCAGCCAGGTTTCTTATATTCTGTTCGGCCTTTCCACACTCGCACCGACCGCGATGGAAGGCGCCCTGCTGCACGTGGTCTTTCACGCGATTATCAAAAGCGTACTGTTCCTGACGGCCGGTATTTTTATCTTCCGAGGCAATCTTTCGAGAGTCGACCAGCTCGAAGGGATCGGTAAAAAGATGCCGAAGACCCTCTGGTGCTTTACGTTTGCGTCGCTGGCTCTGGTCGGAATCCCGCCGATGAGCGGCTTTATCAGCAAATGGTACCTCGCGCAGGGTGCGCTTGAAGCGAACATCGGCGTCTTTGGCTGGGTCGGCCCGGCGGTACTGCTGGTTTCCGCGCTGTTGACAGCCGGTTATCTGCTGCCGGTGGTGACGAATGGATTTTTTCCGAAAAAGAAGGAAACAGGGGGGCATCTGACCGTGCACGCTGCGGCAGCTGAGGCAGGCAATGCTGACAGCCGGGAGACAGACGCGGCGGACGCTGTGGCTGCGCGGAATGCAGGACAGGCGATCACGGCAGACGCGCAGGAGACGGATCCACTCGACGGCATCACGGAAGCTCCTGCCGGGATGCTGATTCCGTTGGCAATTTTGTCGGCATTGACGGTTCTGCTTGGCATATTCCCGAATCCGCTGATTCAGTTTGTGAGCAAAATCGCGGCGGCGGTTCTGTAATGCGCAGGGATGCGAAAGAACTCCCCCTATCCGATTAAAAATCCGAAATTTTGCTCACATTTTAGAAGGAGGGATAGATAAAGATGAGCCCCATATTTCTGCCTGTTGTCGTGCTGTTTCCGATTTTCGGCGGCGCGCTGATACCGGTGCTTCCGTTTAAAAACAGGCGGCAGATGATGATCTATATAGAGAGCATTGTGATTCTGAATTCTCTGATGGCTCTTGCCGTCCTGCTGAATCGCCCCGAAGATGAGTTCGTGCTATTGCGCTTTACGAGTAACCTGACGCTGAGTTTTAAGCTGGATGGACTCGGGGCAGTATTTGCGGGGCTGATCTCTGCTCTGTGGCCGCTTGCGACGCTGTACGCGTTTGAATATATGAAGCATGAGGAGCATGAGAAATTTTTCTTTATGTTTTATACCATTACCTTTGGTATTACGATGGGAATTGCGCTGGCGGAAGACATGGTGACCATGTACTGCTTCTACGAGATGCTCACCCTTGTGACAGTGCCGCTCGTTTTGCATACCCTGACGCGGGAGGCGGTTCTGGCGGGGCGTACCTATCTGTACTATTCGCTCGGCGGCGCCGCATTTGCCTTTATCGGCGTGATTTTCATTCTGGTCTATGGCACGACCCCGAATTTTGTGGCCGGCGGTGTGCTGGATCTGGAGAAAATCGGAAGCCGCACCAATCTGCTGCTGTTGATTTACGTCTTTTGCTTTTTAGGGTTCAGCGTGAAGGCAGCGATGTTTCCGTTTTCTGGCTGGCTGCCGAAGGCGGGCGTCGCCCCGACGCCGGTTACGGCTCTTTTGCACGCTGTGGCGGTCGTCAAGGCCGGAGCGTTTGCGACGATGCGTATCACCTACTATAGCTTTGGCACCGAATTCCTGCGCGGCACGTGGGCGCAGACGGCGGTGATGATTCCGGTGATTTTTACGATTGTTTACGGCTGCAGCCGCGCCCTGAAGGAGACGCATCTGAAACGCCGCCTGGCCTGGTCCACTGTGAGCAATCTTTCCTATATCCTGTTTGGTGTCACGCTGATGAGTCCTCTCGGTCTGACCGGGGCACTGACGCATATGGTCTGCCACGCGGTGATCAAGATCTGTTCGTTTTTCTGCGCCGGCGCTGTGATCGTGCAGAGCGGCAATGAATACATCTATCAGCTGGACGGCCTTGGCAAAAAAATGCCTAAGGTGTTTGTGATTTTTACGATCTCCGGGATGGCGCTGATGGGCGTGCCGGGGCTGCCTGGCTTTATCAGTAAGTGGACGCTGGTAAAAGCGGCGATTGACAGCACGCATCCGTTGGCGGTGGTCGGAGTGGCGGCACTTTTAATCTCCGCGCTGCTGACCGCGATCTACATGCTGACGATTTCTGTCCGCGCTTTTTGCAATAAAAATAGTGAAGTGGAGCCAGGTATGCCGCCGGCTGAGAAAAAAGCAGCATATGAGGAAGTACGCGACCCGGGCTGGATGATGCTGCTGCCTCTGGTGGTTTTCGTGGCGGCGATGTTTGTGATTGGTCTGCACCCGCAGCCGCTGCTTGACGCGTTTACACAGATCGCATCGGCAATCGGGTAATATCCGAAAAAGGACTTTTTCATGTAGTGGTGTAGTGAAAAATCGCCGCATCATGACTTACGATAAAAACGGATCCTGGTTTATCCGGATTAGAAGGAGGATGATGAAGATGGCGAATGTAATTCTGGCAGTGCCCGTGTTTTATCCGATTATCGGAGGGATTGCAGCCTGGGCGCTGCGCGGATGGCGTTCAGAAGAAAACGATGGACGGCCGCGTGTTCTTCCAAAAGGCAGCGCACTGGCGGCTGATTTTGTGGCGATCACCGAGTTTCTGCTGATGCTGGCTTTGTTTATTGACTTCGCTTCAAAAGCGGAGACGGCGTCTGACGCTCTGCTGACATTGGAGATCCCCGGCATCTGCGGCTTTGGCCTGCACTTTACGCTGGATGGATTTCGTCTTCTTTATGGGCTGATCGCCGGACTGATGTGGATGATGACAGCGCTGCTGTGCCCGGAATATTTTTCCGGACATTCGCATTCGGGAAAAAAATCAGGCACTCCGGGGGAACATGACGCCCCCGGCTCGAAAAACGGTGACTGTGTGCTGGAAGAGGAGTCCGAGCCGTCACCGGATCGTTTCTATGTGTTTTTCCTGCTGACACTCGGTGCGACGATGGGCGTGTTTTTGTCAGAAGATCTGTATACGACCTTTATTTTTTTCGAGATGATGTCTTTTACCTCTTACGTTTGGGTGGCGCATGAGGAAAACAACGCGGCTCTGCGCGCGGCGGACACCTATCTGGCGGTGGCTGTGACGGGCGGCCTGGTAATGCTGATGGGCATCTTCGGCGTCTGGCATGAGCTGGGAATGCTCACCATTTCAGAGCTTTCGGCTGCAGCCGCCGCTTATGACAACAAGCCGATTCTATACGCACTGGGCGGATGCATGCTTTTCGGGTTCGGGGCAAAGGCGGGCGCGTTTCCGCTGCACATCTGGCTGCCGAAGGCGCATCCGGTGGCGCCGGCCCCGGCCTCGGCGCTGCTCTCCGGAATTCTGACCAAGACCGGGATCTTTGGTGTGCTTGCGGTTACTTGCAGTCTGTTTCTGTACGATAAGCAGTGGGGTGTGCTGATTCTGGCGATCGGCGCGGCCACAATGTTCGGAGGGGCGCTGCTTGCGGTGTTTTCCATCAACCTGAAACGAACCCTCGCCTGCTCGTCCATGTCGCAGATCGGGTTTATCCTGATCGGCGTTGGCATGCAGTGCATGCTCGGCGAGGAAAACGCGCTGGCCGTGCACGGGACGCTGCTGCACATGATGAACCATTCGATGATCAAGCTGGTGCTGTTTATGGCCGCCGGTGTGATTTATATGAACGCGCATGCCCTTGACCTGAATGTGATCCGCGGCTACGGCAGGAAAAAGCCCCTGCTGAAGGTCATTTTTCTGGTCGGCGCCCTGGCGATCGGCGGCATCCCGTGCTTTGGCGGATATATCAGCAAAACCCTGCTGCACGAGAGCATCCTGGAGTATGGCGGCGGCTGGATTTTCCAGGCGCTCGAGTATCTGTTCCTGCTCTCCGGCGGCATGACCGTGGCGTATATGACTAAGCTGTTTGTGTCGATCTGTGTGGAAAAGAACGCAGATGAAGGCCTTCAGAGAAAATACGATGCCCAGAAAACGTACATGAACCCTGCCAGCACCTTTGCCCTTGCCGGCAGTGCCCTGGTTCTGCTGATCTGGGGACTGTTTCCGCACACCATTATGGATCGGGCCGCCCGCATCGGGCAGGCCTTTATGGGGCTCGAGGAATTTGGTGAGACAGTCAGCTATTTCAGCCTGAAAAATCTCTCCGGCGGACTGATTTCCATCGGCATCGGTGTGATTGTGTATTTGTTTGTGATCCGAAAGCTGTTGATAAAGGATCATACTTACATCAACGCCTGGCCGACCTGGCTGGATCTGGAGGAAAAGCTTTACCGGCCTCTTCTTTTACAGGTATTGCCTTTTGTATGCGGGGCGGTCTGCCATGTGCTGGACGTGATGACGGATACTCTGACCGCCATCCTGATTCCGGTCGGCCATGTATTAGCCCGCCTGCTGGACAGCCTGACAGATCTTTCCGTTGTCGGACTGCGGAAAACCGTCTATAAGGATTCGCCGAAACCCCATGAACGTGCCTGGGGCAATGCCCTGACCGCCGCGATCGGAACCGTACTGAATGCGGTGCAGGCGCTGGCGAATCATACCTGGAGACGGAAAAATCCCCGCGCGGTCGATTACCGGCGCGAGGTCGCGCTTCGTTATGATGTCTGGAGAGAGAGCAGCACCGTCATCAGCCGGAGTCTTTCCTATGGCCTGCTGCTCGTAATCATTGGATTTACACTGACACTGGCGTATATCCTGTGGTGGTGATCAAATCTGGCGCACATTTATACCACTGCCTCCACGAGCAGCCTGTCTTTCAGCTGTACCTCGTGGAGGCCGATTGTTTTATTCTTATTGAAACAGAAGCTCAGCATATAGCCTTTGTCCAGATGATAATAGTCCAGATAGTCGCTGAGCTGTTTTTCACCGCGCTGATTATAGGAATTTCAACTCACCATTTTGGATAAAATGATATTTTTCTCGTTCCCCGAGCCGATATATTTCGCTTTTTCGTTCCTTCTCGGAGGAAAGAAAATAGTTGTATAGGCGAGTCTCGAAGATCCGGTTTGCAATTTGTTACGTGTAGTTTACCACAGAATCGGGCAAAGGTATATAAAGATTTTATTACAATTTTGCGTCAGGACTTGAAAAGCAGCTGAGAGCCCTGTATGATGATGGCAGATACAGGAGTGTAAGGAGGGCCGCAGATATCATGTAAAACGGATTCGTTTTATTTTATGATCAATGGCGCCTGGACTTTGACAGGGGGTTCGATAATGATTTTCGATACACATGCACATTATGATGATGAGGCGTTTGATGAGGACAGGGAGGAGCTGCTCGCAAAGATGGAGCCATCCGGAATTGCCGGTATTGTAAACATGGGTGCTTCGCTTGCGGGAGTGGAAGAGAGCCAGAAGCTTGCAGATCAGTATCCGTTCATCTATGCGGCTGTGGGCGTGCATCCGGACGAGGTTGGCTCTCTGGATGAGGAAAAGCTGCACAGTTTGTACGAGCTTTGCCGTCGGGACAAGACGGTGGCAGTCGGCGAAATCGGGCTGGATTATTACTGGAATAAAGAAAATCATGATACACAGAAGCAATGGTTTGTGCGCCAGCTGCAGATGGCGAAGGACGTGAATCTTCCGGTCAACATCCACAGCCGGGACGCGGCGCAGGATACCTTTGACATTATGAAGGCAGAACACGCCGGGACGACGGGCGGCATTATCCACTGCTTTTCCGCGTCCGCGCAGATGGCGCGGGAATACGTGAAGCTCGGTTATTATATCGGCGTCGGCGGCGTGGTCACATTCAAAAATGCGCGTGTGATGAAGGAGGTCGTCGCAGCGGTGCCGATGGATCACATCGTGATCGAGACTGACTGCCCCTATCTGGCGCCCGCGCCGCACCGGGGAAGGCGCAATTCCTCTCTGTATCTTCCACTTGTGATCGAGGCGATTGCCGGGATCAGGGGAATGACGCCGCAGGAGGTGGAAGACCTTACGTATGAGAATGCACTGCGGGTGTACCGTATTTTCGGAGACAGTCGGAGAAACCTGCAGACACAGGGAGATTATCATGGAGAAGCTTGCAAACCCGCAGAAAACAATTGAAATCATTCAGAGGAATGATTTTCATTTTCAGAAACGATACGGTCAGAATTTTCTGATTGAC